>Ga0256407_10000720_pt1 | contig 75484 bp, 65 predicted proteins | sample RumenRJG_04DNA_FD_193489 | JGI IMG/M metagenome (GOLD analysis project Ga0256407, IMG submission 193489) | Bovine rumen microbial communities from Lethbridge, Alberta, Canada - RJG_04 | ecosystem: Host-associated > Mammals > Digestive system > Stomach > Rumen | place: Canada: Alberta... | reverse complement strand
GAAAATCAATAGTACGGAGCGAAGTTAATTGAACACACAGAAAATCAGGATACTGCTTGCTGCCATAGATAAGGGCAGCCTCACCAAAGCCGGTCAGGCTCTGGGGTACACGCAGTCATACCTTACACAGATAATGAAATCCTTTGAGGAAGAGGTCGGATTTCCGCTTCTGGTCAAAACCAACCGCGGCGTCGAGCCGACACGCGAGGCCACATTGCTGCTGCCCGCAATGAGGCGCATACTCGAAAGCGAGGAGCGGCTTGATCAGGAAATAGCGGAGCTGAACGGACTGCACAAGGGCACCATCAGGATCGGCACCTTTGTAAGTACTTCAGTGTACTGGGTGCCGCAGATAATAGAGTACTTTCAGAGCAACTATCCTCAGGTGGTTTTTCAGATCGAGGAACTCGGCCACGATGAAATGATAAACGGTCTCATTGACGGATCACTGGACATGACTCTCATGAGCTTTCCCGGCGACAAGGTCAACATCGATTTTATACCCGTACTTGAAGATCCAATGCTGCTCGCCTTGCCGCCCGGCCACGAGCTGAGCAGCTACGACTATGTGCCTGTCGAAAAGCTCAGGGATCGTCCTTTCATCATGACCTATGAAAGCTACGACAGAGATCCGCACAGGGTCTTCGAGGACGCGGGATTCATGCCTCCGGTAAGGTATTACTCGCGGGACGACTTCGCCGTGCTGTCGATGGTGCAGCGCGGGCTTGGGCTGGCGATACTGCCGGAGCTCACTATCAATGAGTTCCCGGGCGATTACGACACCCGGATGCTTGATCCCGAAGCTTACAGGACTCTCGGGATAGGCATAAGATCGCTGGAATACGCAGGGCCTCTGACGAAATTCGTGATCGGATACATAATGGAAAATATAAGGCGTTGATACGAGGCATTAACGTAAGGCATCAGCATAAGACATCAACGAAAAGATCCGGCATCGCTGCCGGATCTTTTTCTTGGTTTGAGTAAGGATAGTGTTTTTTAGCTGTTGTGGTTTTAAGCTTTTATGCTGTTATTAGTTTTCCTTAGGAGCGATCTTCTCTTCGAACTCATATGTGAGAACTCCGGATACTGCTAAGATTCCTGCTACTGCGATGATTCCTACCATTTTGTTGCCTCCTGTTATTATTTATCTGATGGCCGCTTTTCAGATCTCTGATCAGTGGCTCTCTCTTTCTGATAAAAAAATAACATTCTATAGGCTAAAAGTAAAATGGTTGTTTTGCATACCCGGTATTATAAAAGCTAATATCACTCTCCAAGTATTTCCATGAATTCCTCGCCTGTTATGGTCTCCTTGTCGTACAGGAATTCTGCAAGTTCATCGAGCTTGCCGCGGTTGTCGCTGAGGATCTTTTTAGCCTTCTCGTGCTGAGTCCTGACGAGCTCTACCACTTTTTCGTCTATCTTCGTCTGCGTTTCAGCGGAGCACGCGAGAGTCGTATCCCCTCCGAGGTACTGATTCTGGACAGCCTCCATCGCCACCATGTCGAATTCATCGCTCATGCCAAAGCGGGTGATCATGGCGCGGGCGAGCTTTGTCGCCTGCTCTATGTCGTTCGAAGCGCCGGTCGTGACCGAGCCGAATACGACCTCCTCGGCCGCGCGGCCTCCTGTCAGTGTGGCTATCTTGTTCTCGAGCTCTTCCTTGCTCATCAGGTAGTGGTCGCCCTCATCCACCTGCAGGGTGTATCCCAGCGCTCCCGATGTGCGCGGTATGATGGTGATCTTCTGCACCGGTGCCGAATGCGTCTGCATCGCTGCCACGAGTGCGTGGCCTATCTCATGGTAAGCCACTATCTTCTTTTCGTGATCGGTCAGTATGGAGTTCTTCTTCTGGTATCCGGCAATTACTACCTCTATGCTCTCTTCGAAGTCAGACTGCGAAGCTGCGCTGCGCCCGTCTCTGACTGCCCTGAGAGCCGCCTCATTTACGATATTGGCAAGTTCAGCGCCGGATGCTCCGGATGCCATGCGGGCCACTGCCGAGTAATCGATATTGTCTTCAGTCTTTATTTTTGAAGCGTGCACCTTAAGGATCGCTTCCCTGCCTTTGAGATCAGGCAGGTCAACAGGCACCCTGCGGTCGAAGCGGCCCGGTCTTGTGAGCGCCGGGTCGAGCGACTCAGGCCTGTTGGTGGCCGCGAGTATGATGACTCCGCTGTTGCCCTCGAATCCGTCCATCTCGGTGAGGAGCTGGTTGAGAGTCTGCTCCCTTTCGTCGTTGCCGCCGAAGCTGCCGCTGTTTCTCTTCTGTCCAATGGCGTCTATCTCATCGATGAAGACGATGCACGGCGCCTTCTCCTTGGCCTGTCTGAAGAGATCACGCACCTTTGAAGCTCCCATTCCGACGAACATCTCCACGAATTCAGAGCCCGACATGGAGAAGAAAGGAACATTGGCCTCGCCGGCGACCGCCTTGGCGAGCATTGTCTTTCCTGTTCCCGGAGGGCCTACGAGCAGCACGCCCTTCGGCATCAGCGCTCCTATATCCCTGTACTTTGAAGGATCGTGCAGGTATTCGACTATCTCCTGCAGATTGTCCTCTGCCTCGTCAACGCCTTCAACGTCATCAAACTTGATGCCGTCCGAAGACTTTACATAGACTCTGGCATTGCTCTTGCCCATGTTGAACATCATGGAGCCCGCACCGCCGGCCCTGTCCATCATCCTTTTACTGAGTATCTGGCCCAGCAGGTAGAAGATCAGCAGCGGGACTATCCAGCTGACGAAGAAGCTCGCTAGCGGCGACATCTGCCTGACTATCTTTGTCGTGAACTCCGCACCCGACTCGTGCAGTCTGTTGACAAGGTCGGGATCGTTCATCACGCCGGTACGGTATACGCTCTTGCCGTCCTTGCTGGTGAAGAGTATCTGGTTCTCCTCGATCTGGACCGACCCGATATTTTTCTCTTCGGTCATCGTCATGAATGTGCCGTAATCCACTTCCTTTATCTTCTGCTCCTCGGCAAGCATCGGAGCAACAAGGGCGTTGAAGGCAAACATGACCAGAAACATCACTACGTAGAAAACTATCAAAGGTTTTCTTGGTTTTTTTACTTCATTCATTTCTTCCTCCTGTCTGCAGACCCGTATGTGTTTTTCTGCACATCAGGTATCAGTTTTTCAGATCTCTCATTGAAAGCGCTATCTTCCCGCGTTTTTCATCCACCGACAGCACTTTTACATTCACTATATCACCGACTTTGACGACATCAAGCGGGTGTTTCACGAATCTGTCTGAGAGCTGTGATATGTGCACGAGCCCGTCCTGATGCACTCCTATATCTACGAAAGCGCCGAAGTCAACGATATTGCGGACAGTGCCTTTCAGCTCCATGCCCGGCACAAGGTCGGACATCTCAAGCACGTCGCTTCTGAGCACAGGAGCCTGCACATCCTCTCTCGGGTCTCTTCCCGGCTTCTCGAATTCCGCCGCGATATCCGCGAAGGTATATCTGCCGATGCCGAGCTTCTCCGCTATGTCTTTCCTTGCGGCGAGGCCCTTTACCTTTCCACCGGCTATGTCCTTTACGTCAAAGCCGCATTCCTTTAGGATGGCTCTTGCCGCGTCATAGCTCTCCGGATGCACCGAGGTTGCGTCGAGCGGCTCGCTGCCGTCGCTTATCCTCAGGAATCCGGCGCACTGTTCAAAGGCCTTAGGGCCGAGCTTAGGAACTTTCAGGAGCTCCTTCCTTGTGGCGAACCTTCCGTGCTCGTCTCTGTACGCCACGATGTTTGAAGCGACCTGTCTGCTCACTCCCGAAACGTAGCTCAGCAGTGACTGCGATGCGGTGTTGACATCCACGCCTACCATGTTGACGCACTTCTCGACTACGGCATCAAGCGCTTCCCCCAGACGCTTCTGGTTCATGTCGTGCTGATACTGGCCCACGCCTATCGCCTTAGGGTCGATCTTCACGAGCTCTGACAGAGGATCCTGCAGCCTGCGCGCTATCGAAGCCGAGCTCCTCTCTCCTACGTTGAGATCAGGATGCTCTTCGGTCGCCAGCTTGCTGGCGGAATATACCGACGCGCCGGCCTCATTGACTATCGCGTAGTGCAGCTTTCTGCCGCGCCTTGACTTTTCGTAGCCGCGGATGAAATCCGCTATTATCTTTTCGGACTCTCTCGAAGCGGTGCCGTTGCCCACTGAGATCACATCGACATCGTATCTGTCGCACAGGTCTTCGAGGACTTTTACGGACTCCGCCACTCTGTTCTGAGGAGCTGTCGGATATATCACGGCAGTCTTCAGTATTTTGCCGGTAGGATCACAAACCGCCAGCTTGCAGCCCGTACGGAAAGCCGGGTCCCAGCCCAGTACAGTCTTGCCCTTCAGCGGCGGCTGCATCAGAAGCTGCTCAAGATTAGAGCCGAACACCTTTATGGCTCCCTCTTCTGCCGTCTCTGTCAGTCCGTTCCGTATTTCCGTTTCGATGGAAGGAGCTATGAGCCTTTTGTACCCGTCTTCGACCGCTGCCTCAACGTACGGCCTGCATGCATCCGTTACCTTACGCAGCATCCTGCGCTTGAGATACGAGTCTATGTCTTCTTCAGGAGCGTCGACCGACACGGAGAGGATCTTCTCCTTCTCTCCGCGGTTTACCGCCAGCACTCTGTGTCCCGGTATCTTCGAGACCGGCTCGCTGTATTCGTAATAGTTTTCGTACACCGAGCGCTCTCCGGACTCCGCGAGCTTCTTTCCTTCCTGGCCGAGTCCGCAGCTTATGAAGCCCTTGTCGAGGGTCTTCTTTCTTATCCACGCCCTGATATCCGCGTCATCGGACATGTCGTCCGCGATTATATCCTCTGCCATCCTGAGCGCCGCGGCGGAGTCAGGCACTTCCTTCTCTTCCGAAACGTACTTCTCCGCTTCCATTGCAGGATCGCCCTCTGAATCCTTTGACATCAGGTAATCCGCAAGGCCCTGAAGACCTTTCTCCCTGGCGATCCCCGCGCGGGTCTTCCTCTTAGGCTTATACGGTCTGTAAAGATCCTCAAGCACCGCGGCTGTCTCAGCCGCCTCTATCTTCGTCCGCAGTTCATCTGTAAGCCTGCCCTGCTCGTCGATGGCCGCCAGCACTGTCTGCTTGCGGTCTTCAAGATTGCGGAGGTATTTCAGCCGCTCGTCAAAAGCCCTGAGCACCTCGTCGTCCATGGCTCCGGTCGCTTCCTTGCGGTAACGCGCTATAAAAGGTATCGTGCATCCGCTGTCAATAAGCTCTGCAGCGGCTTCGGCCTGGCTGAGTCTGATCCCAAGCTCAGCGGCTATCTTTTTCAAAATCATGTTTTCCAATCGTCATTTCCTCTTTTTGATTTTTTAACCTCTCAATGTTAAATCAAATGAGCCCGATTGTCGAGAGGGCTTTTGACGCAGCCGGCCGCATGCTCAGATCCAATTGAAGAAAAGGTGAACTCAGTCAACATCTATCATAAATACAATTGTCGCCGAGTTTATTTTAAAATTTTGTAAAGGGAGAGGATAAAGGCTTCAGAGAGGGAGAAATATGCCAAAAGACGGCTTGTTTACTATAGGTGAATTTTCAGAGATCACAGGGGTTGGTATCCATTCCCTGCGTTATTATGATGAACTCGGTGTTCTGAAACCTGAATATGTTGATCCTGTAAGCAACTACAGATACTATGGATTCCGGCAGCTCAGCAGGATACCTGCCATAAATCTCTGTAAAGACGCGGGAATCAGTCTGAGCAGTTTAGATTCGTATATCTCCGACGGCAATATCGATTACACCAGACTTATCGAAGAAAGCCGCCGCTCGCTTGAGCGCAGGATAAACGACTGCCGCCACAAGCAGCATGAGCTCGAGCAGACAGAGACGATCCTTTCCGTCGAGCGCGCTCTCAGAAGCTCTGATGAACTGAAGATATATCTCAGCGAGATCGAGGTGCAGACCATATCGCTTGACGATATGCCATACAGCACAGACAGCACTGATCTGTTCATGAAGATATCTTCCGAAGCCAAAAGGCGCGGCCGGCATATAGCCTCATCGTTCTGCGGACTCATACAGACACGCAGTAACGGCAGCACTTCGTTGCGGGCTTTTTTGCAGGCTGACAGCCAGGATGCCTCCGGCGGAAAAAATCATATCTCGTATATCCCGGCAGGTGAATATCTGATACGCCGCAGCGATTCCTTCGGGATAGATCGCGCGGACAGCTCTTTCACCGGATCCGATGACGCGGAAATGCCCGATACTGTTATTTCACTCGCATTTCTCTGCGATGCTCCCGAGCCGCTTTGCTGCACTGCGGCCCTGATATCCTGAAACAGGAAAACGGAAAAATCTAATAAAATATAAAAGAAATCCCCGGCCGCATATGCTGCCGGGGATTCTTCTATCTCATTATTCTCTTATCTGGGAGTTTTGAAGTTATGCTGCTTCGCCCTTCTTGATAGCGTCATGCAGGAAGAGGAACGATGTGAGGTAGCATACGCATACTACCATGATCGTCAGAGTCCTGAGGCTCATGCTCTTTACGATGAAGAACGCGAGGAATACTCCGACAGCTCCGCCGATAGCCTGTGTCCAGCAAGCTACAGGGTCATATCTGCCCTCCTGGATGAACTTAGGACCGTTTCCGAATGCCATCAGGTAAGCGCAGGATCCCATCATAGCAGGGAATGCGCAGCCTGTGTCGAGTCCGAGCAGTACGCAGAGAGCCATGCACGGTGCGTAAAGACCTACGCCGATGGACATGAGTCCGCCGAGGAAGAAGTTAGCTACGATAGCGATGATCAGCTTGACGCCGCGGAGGCCTGTAGCTGTTCCGATCTCACCGAAAGGTCCTACTCCGAGTACCTTGCAGAGCATTACTGTAGCGAGGATGAACATACCTACGAACAGAGCGTATCTGACCTTTTTACGGTTGAACTTGGATACGATGCCTGCAGCGAGGTAAGCACCTGCGATGGATGCCACGATCATGGATATGAGTGTGAGAAGATCCATGTCCGGAACGAAGTCGAAGAACAGGAAAGCCTCGATACAAACCGGAACTGTATCTCCTACGTTCAGAGTACCCGGGATGAGTACGTCATCAACAGACTTTGTCATCTTGAATGCTGTTGTCGAAGGAGCGAAAGAACCGATTCCGAGTGTGTCAAAGAAGTTGGCTACGACACCAATGATGATGGTCGAGACCAGGTTCTTCTTCTCCATGCCCTTAGCCCATGTCTCACTGAATGTAAGACCTGTAACAGGGTCCTTCTCAGTGCTGGAAGCCATCTGTTTCTGCTTTCTGAGCATCATCACAACGCAGAGGATAACGCCTGCCAGAGAAACGACCTTAAGAATAATCATTCCCATATAATAATACCTCCTTAGAAATAGTGCATGGTCTTAGTAAGACCTCTTTGAAGGAGAGTATAAAGTCTAGCATTCTCCTAGAGTCAACAGCTTGTGAATAAAGATTGAACGTTTCCTTAAAGGTTTTTAATTTTTTGATATCTGCTTTAAGAAATAATAAAAAAGCGAATTGACTCTATCACAATACTAGACATTACTCTATGTTATATTTAGCGTGCACGCTTGCACCGGGGAGATAACATGGATAAAAAAAGACTTCTTTCTTTCATAAAGGCCGCCGAGCTGGGCAGCATCTCAGCTGCGGCAGAAGAACTGGGGTATTCAACATCAGCTGTGAGTCAGTTGGTAGCTTCGCTCGAAAAGGAATTCGGGATGAGCCTTCTGGTAAGGACCACCCGGGGAGTATACCCTGCCGAGGAAGCAAAAGGGCTCATCCCGATCGTGGAAGAATTCCTTTCAGGAGAGCAGAAGATACTTGACTACATAGCCGGAGTAAAAGACATTTCTGAGGGGATCCTTACAATAGCCGCATACCCAAGCATCGCGACCACATGGCTGCCTGGGATCATGAGCGAGTTCAGGAATGATTACCCGGGCATAAACATAACCATCATGGAGGGCGTGCGTTCGGACATCTACCATCATCTTGACAACAATGAAGCTGAACTCGCCTTTCTGGCATATGCTGATCCGATGCCGTATGAGTGGATACCGCTCGCTGATGAGAGGCTGATCGCAGTCCTTCCTGAAAACCATCCGATGGCAGACAGGGCCTCATTCCCTATAAAGCAGATAGAAAATGAGGATTTCATACTGTCGTCATCCGGCCGCGAGACAGAGATCCTCGACATGCTGAAGAAGCACGGGGTGCGCCCTGAGATAAAATTTACCACCTATGACACACCTGTAAACATGGCCATGGTGCAGCAGGGTCTCGGAGTGAGCATAGTAAATGAGCTCAGCGCCAGGCGCTGGAACGAAAAGCTTGTAAAGATGCCTCTCGACCCGCCTGAAATGGTCACATTCGGCATAGCGTACCATTCTCTTGACAGGCTCACGCCTGCGGCGCGCAAATTCCTTGATTACTCTGTCAGAAACCTGACTAAAGAAGCAAGCCCCGAAGCATGAGCTCCGGGGCTTCTGTATTTCAGCTATTCAACTGTCACTGACTTCGCCAGGTTGCGCGGCTTGTCCACATCGAGACCTCTCGCAACGCTTATATAGTATCCGAGCAGCTGCAGTGGTATCACCGCAAGACTGCCTGCAAAATGCTCATCTGATTTCGGAACATAAATGGTAAAGTTGACCGAATCCTCCACGCTGTAGCGTCCCTCTGAAGTCACGCCGAGCAGATACGCTCCGCGCGCCCTGCATTCAGCCATGTTGCTGATCGTCTTCTCGAGGAGCTCTCCCTGTGTCAGCACGCCTATCACCAGTATGCCGTTTTCAACAAGGCTGATGGTGCCGTGCTTGAGCTCTCCCGCTGCATAGGCTTCGCTGTGTATGTAGCTTATTTCCTTCATCTTGAGGCTTCCCTCAAGACTTATCGCGTAGTCGAGCCCTCTTCCGAGGAAGAACACGTCACGCGCGTTGGCATACTTCGACGAGAACCACTGTATGCGTTCCTTACTCTCAAGCGCCTTCTCTATCTTTTCAGGCAGAGTCTGCAGCTCTTCGATATAGTACCTGCGCTCCCTTTCGCTGATCTTTCCTTTGGCCTCCGCGAGAGCGACGGCTATGGCATATATCGCCGCGAGCTGGGCACTGTACGCCTTTGTGGTAGCTACGGCGATCTCGGGACCGGCGAGAGTGTACAGCACATTCTCCGCCTCTCTCGCAATGGTGGAGCCTACCACGTTCACGATGCCGAGAGTGCGTATGCCTGCCTCCTTCGCTGCTCTGAGGGCTGCCAGTGAATCCGCGGTCTCTCCGGACTGCGAGATTATGATCACCAGCGCATCCCTGTCGATCAGCATCTTCTTATATCGGACTTCAGACGCGATCTCAGACTGCACCGGCACCTCGGCGAGGTCTTCTATCACGTACTTTCCCGCCATTCCGGCATGCCATGCCGAGCCGCACGCCACGACGCGTATCTCGCTTATGCTTTCAAGGACTTCCTGTGTGAGTCCCGCGGCGGAAAGATCTATCCTGTCATCGCGTATCACGCTGCTGAGAGTATCGCGCACAGCTTTCGGCTGCTCATGGATCTCCTTGATCATGAAGTGCTCGAATCCGCCCTTTTCGGCCGCCTCTGCATCCCAGGTGATATGCTTCTTTTCGACCGCGACTTCATCGCCGTTGAGGTCGAAGAAGTGCAGCTCGCCCGGAAGTATCCTCACGGTCTGCATGTCGTCTACATAATATATGTCGCGAGTATATCTGAGCAGGGCCGGTACATCGGACGCGAGGAATGATTCTCCGTCAGCGGTGCCGATCACCATGGGGCTGTCCTTTCTGGCTGCGTAGATCTCTCCCGGATAATCTTTGAACATCAGGGCAAGAGCGTACGAGCCCCTTACGCGCACCATCATCCTGTTTATAGCGTCGACAGGCCCTATCTTGTACTTTTTATAATAGTAATCGACCAGCTTTATGGCCACTTCCGTATCGGTGCTGCTGTAGAATGTGTAGCCGTGGCTCATGAGCTTGGCCTTCAGCTCCTCATAGTTCTCTATGATGCCGTTATGGACTCCCACCACATCGGATTCGACCGGTCCCGACGCGGAGCCTGCCGCGTTGCCGCTTACATGCGGATGCGCGTTCTTCTGCGAAGGCTCTCCGTGGGTTGCCCACCTCGTATGCCCTATTCCGCAGGTTCCCGGAAGCGCCCTGCCGTTGTCTATCTTCTCGGCCAGATTGCGGAGCTTGCCCGTTGCCTTGACTACCTCGGCAAGAGATTCGCCGTCACGGACGGCGAGCCCCGCTGAGTCGTATCCTCTGTATTCCAGCTTTGACAGTCCGCCAAGCAGCACCGGCGCCGCCTGCTGTCTGCCCGTAAAACCTACTATTCCACACATGTTTCAGCACTCCTTTTGCGGGCTGACGCCGCAGCCACAAATTCCCTGAAGAGCGGATGAGGCCTGTCAGGCCGGCTCTTGAATTCAGGATGGAACTGCACTCCAACGAAAAACGCCCTGTCGCTTATCTCTACAGTCTCCACGAGCCGCCCGTCAGGCGAGATCCCGCTCAGCGTGAGCCCCGCCTCCGTGAATCTGTCGCGGTATTCGTTGTTGAACTCATACCTGTGGCGGTGGCGTTCGCTTATGCGGTCTGTTCCGTAAAAGCCTGCGATCCTGGTCCCCTCGCCCAGAACGCACGGATACGCTCCCAGCCTGAGGGTGCCGCCCTTGTCTATATGCTCACTCTGGCCCGGTATGAAGTGGATAACCTTGTTTTCGCACTGCTCGTCGAATTCGCCCGAGTTGGCGTCAGCAAGGCCGAGCACGTTCCTCGCGTATTCTATGACAGCTATCTGCATCCCGAGACAAAGTCCCAGATAAGGAACATCTCGGGTCCTGGCGTACCCCGCCGCAGCTATCATCCCTTCTATGCCGCGGTTGCCGAAGCCGCCCGGAACGATGATCCCGTCCACGTCTCCGAGCTCGGCATCGAGGTCTCTGTCTTCGAGCCCTTCCGAGTCGATCCACTTTATATCCACATGAGCCCCATTGAAGCTCCCGGCGTGGCTGAGCGCCTCGAGCACGGAAAGGTAGGCGTCATGCAGTCCCGTGTATTTACCTACAAGGCCTATCGTTACCCTGTCGCTGCAGCTCTTGATCTTCTCAACCATGGCGGTCCACTCAGCCATGTCAGGCCCGGGTGCTTCTATTCCGAGCTCTCTGCATACTATGCCTGAGAAGCCCGAGCTTTCGAGCATGAGCGGCGCTTCATACAGTACCGGCAGCGTCATGTTCTCTATTATGCAGTCCTCGCGTACATTGCAGAACAGCGCTATCTTTCTGAACACATCCTCTTCGAGAGGCTCATCGCACCTCAGCACTATGATGCCGGGCTTTATGCCTGCGCCCTGCAGCTCCTTTACCGAGTGCTGCGTAGGCTTTGTCTTGTGCTCATCCGAGCCGCGCAGGAAAGGCACGAGCGTAACGTGTATAAAGAGGCTGTTCCGGCTGCCGGCCTCGAGCGATATCTGGCGCGCCGCCTCTATGAAAGGCTGCGACTCAATATCTCCTATGGTACCGCCTATCTCAGTTATGACAATGTCCGCGTCAGTCCTTTTGCCGACGCTGTAGACGAATTCCTTTATCTCATTGGTTATGTGGGGTATCACCTGCACAGTCGATCCGAGGTATTCGCCCCTGCGCTCCTTGTTGAGCACGTTCCAGTAGACCTTTCCGGTGGTAAGGTTCGAATACTTGTTGAGGTCTTCATCTATGAATCTCTCATAGTGCCCGAGATCGAGGTCCGTCTCGGCTCCGTCTTCGGTCACATAGACCTCTCCGTGCTGAAAAGGACTCATCGTTCCCGGATCCACATTGATGTACGGATCCATTTTCTGAGCCGCCACCTTCAGGCCCCTGGCCTTCAGTAGTCTTCCGAGAGAGGCCGCTGTGATGCCCTTGCCGAGCCCCGAGACCACTCCTCCTGTAACAAAAATGTACTTTTTGTCCATCGCGGTCACCTCTTTTACTTTCCGCTGTCACCGTAGTTTGAAAGGACTCTGGCCGACGGGTCGTTCACGTCGCAGCCCTCCCATTCCCTGTTAGGCATCCAGAAGTCGACTATCATCTCAGCCTGTCCCGGATAGTATTTCTCGAATATGTCGCGGTAAAGCAGCGATTCCTTTGTGAACGGAGCCGCGTACTCATAGCGCCTGCAGCCCTCTTCAAACTCCTCATCGGTATAGACCGTTTCGGCATACTCCTTAAGATCATCGACCATGGAATGGCCTACCGCGTCCGAAAAGGCCGCCTTCTCTCTCCAGAGTATCTCATCAGGGAGGTAATCCCCCTCAAACGCCTTTCTGAGAAGGTACTTGCCCTTTCCGTACTTATTCATCTTCATCTCCGGCGGTATCGACATCACGTACTTGACGAAGTCCAGGTCGCCGAAAGGCACTCTGCCCTCAAGGCTGTTGCCCGATATGCACCTGTCAGCTCTCAGCACGTCATACATGTGGAGCTCTCTCATGCGCTTGCATGACTCCTCCTGGAACGCTTCCGCAGACGGAGCAAAATCCGTGTATTTGTAGCCGAAGAGCTCGTCAGAAATCTCTCCGGTGAGTATCACCCTTATGTCGGTGGTCTCGTGTATCGCCTTGCACATCAGATACATGCCCATCGACGCCCTTATCGTGGTGATGTCGTATGTGCCAAGCAGGTATATGACTTCCTCCAGAGCGTCGAGAACATCCTGCCTGCTCATTATCACTTCGGTGTGATCGCTTTTTATATAGTCAGCGACAGTGCGCGCGTACTTGAGGTCTATAGGATCTATGTCCATTCCTACCGAAAACGTCTTTATGGGCTCGTCGCTCTCCCTTGCCGCTATGGCGCAGACAAGCGAGGAATCGAGTCCTCCGGACAGCAGGAATCCCACCCGGGCATCAGCTACCAGTCTTTTTCTCACACCCTCTATGAGCTTTTCTCTGATATTTCTGAAAACAGCATCAGAATCATCCGTAAGATACCCTTCGATCTCAGTTACATCATAATATCTGACAAACTCCCCCTTTTCCCAGAAATGTCCGGGCGGGAATGGCATTATCCTGCCGGTGATACCCGTGAGGCTCTTGGCCTCGCTGGCAAACACTATGTCTCCATCGGCATCATAGCCGTAGTAAAGCGGCCTGATCCCGATCGGATCCCTTGCTGCAATGTATTCACCTGTCTCTCCGTTGTATATGACGCACGCGAATTCGGCGTCGAGCATGCGGAACATATCCGTGCCGTATTCAAAGAAGAGAGGCAGTATTATTTCACAGTCGGAGCCCGATCTGAAACTGTATCCCTTTCCGATTAGCTCCCTCTTCATCTTCTCAAAGCCGTACAGCTCGCCGTTGCATACCACCTTCCATCCGTTCATTTCGAAAGGCTGCATACCCTCGGGAGTAAGGCCCATTATGGAAAGCCTGTGGAATCCCATAAGGCCCCTGCCGGCGGTCTCTATCCTGGTATCGTCAGGTCCTCTGTACTTAGTCCTGGCAAAAGCGGTCTCAAATTCTTCGCGGGTAATGCGGCTGCCCGTTGAAGCCATTATCGTACACATATCTTCCTCCTTTCCGGCAGAACTCTCAGTCCTACTTCTCACCGAACATCAGAAGTCCGTAATTCGGAAGCGGCCAGTATTTCTTTGAAGTGAGCATCTCCGCGGCGTCGCCGTCTTCTCTCAGCTTTTTCATGGCCGGGATAAGCTCATCGCGTATCGTTTCAGCATCCTTCAGATAATCGTCACCGCTCAGCCTGCCTAGCACAGCAGCCATGGACTGCACACCGGCGTATATCCGATCGGTCTTTTCAGACAGCTCTGAGATTATCTCCTTTTCGAATCTGCATTCGAGCTGAGGCAGAGCGCGCTTCTTTTCGTTCATGTTGGCCGCAAGCTCGGCCGAATAGGCCTCTACGGCCGGCGCTATCCTTTTCACCGCTATGGATCTCATGGTTCTGGCCTCGATGCATATGGTTTTGCAGTAATTCTCAAGTATTATCTCGCACCTGGACTCGAGCTCCGATCTGCTGAACACCTTCTGTCCGGTCAGCATCTTCACGTTCTTTTCATCGAGCAGATGAGGCACGCAGTCCGGAGTCGTTCTGTAGTTTGAAAGGCCTCTCTTCTCAGCCTCATCTATCCAGTCCTGATCGTATCCGTTGCCGTTGAAGATGATCCTCTTGTGGTCCCTCACAGTCTCTCTTATCAGGGAGTAGACCGTCTCGCTGAGATCCTCCGCTCCCTCGAGCCTGTCCGCGTAATATGCCAGCGCGTCAGCCACGGCGCTGTTGAGTATCACATTCGGGAAAGCGAGGCTGCTCATCGAACCCGGCATCCTGAATTCGAATTTGTTTCCGGTGAAAGCGAACGGCGACGTGCGGTTCCTGTCCGTGTTGTCTCTCCTGAAGCCCGGGATCACCCTGGTCCCCAGCTTCATCAGCACATCCCCGCTTTTTTCATACGGAATGTCCTTTTCGATCGATTCCAGCACCTCGGTGAGTTCATCTCCGAGGAATATGGAGACTACTGCCGGAGGAGCCTCGCTCGCCCCGAGTCTGTGATCATTTCCGGCAGAGGCGACAGATATCCTCAAAAGATCCTGATAATCATCCACGGCTTTGATCACCGCGCACAGAAACAGCAGGAACTGCGCGTTATCGTGCGGGGTGTCGCCGGGAGCCAGCAGGTTATCGCCTCTGTCAGTAGAGAGTGACCAGTTGTTGTGTTTTCCGCTTCCGTTGACTCCGTCAAAAGGCTTCTCATGCAGAAGGGCAGCAAAGCCGTGCCTCTCCGCAACCTTTTTGATCATCTCCATCACCAGCTGGTTCTGGTCGACGGTGACATTTACTTTTGTATATATGCAGGCGAGCTCATGCTGCGAAGGAGCTACCTCATTGTGCTCTGTCTTTGCGAACACTCCGAGCTTCCACAGCTCCCCGTTGAGCTCTTCCATGAACCTGGCGACTTCGGGCTTGATAGCTCCGAAGTAATGGTCGTCAAGTTCCTGTCCTTTAGGAGGCATGACGCCAAAGAGAGTCCTTCCCGCGAACCTGAGATCAGGTCTTTTGTCGTAGAGCTCGCGCGGCACAAGGAAGTACTCCTGCTCCGCGCCCGCTGAGGCATGGACTCTGCTTACCGAATCGTTCCCCAGAAGACGCAGCACTCTCAAAGCCTGCTGGTTGAGGGCATCCATCGACCTCAGAAGCGAGGTCTTCTCATCCATCGCCTCTCCACTGTACGAGCAGAAGGCAGTCGGGATGCACAGAGTGCGGTCTCTTATGAACGCGTACGATGTAGGGTCCCAGGCAGTGTAGCCCCTGGCCTCGAAGGTGGCTCTCAGGCCTCCCGACGGAAACGATGAAGCGTCAGGCTCGCCTTTAATGAGCTCCTTTCCCGAGAATTCCATTATCACTCTTCCGTCCGGAGAAGCCTGTATGAAGCTGTCATGCTTCTCGGCCGTTATCCCTGTGAGGGGCTGGAACCAGTGAGTGAAATGCGTGGCCCCGTTCGCGACGGCCCAGTCCTTCATCGCCTGCGCTACCGCGTTCGCTATCTCCTGATTCAGAGGATCGCCCCTGTTGATAGTATTTCGCATAGAGCGATACGCGTCCTCGGACAGCATTGCTCTCATCACTTTGTCATCGAATACCATAGATCCGAAACGGTCCAGTATACTGCTCATCACACCGATCCTCCTTTCAGGTATTTCAGCTTTCTACAGCCCGGATATATTTAATATGCTTCAAAAATAAACCCGCCGTTTTGAGAAATGAAATACATATATAATTAGCAAAATCATATTTTTTTCGTATGAAAAAAGAGCCTCTGAAAAGAAGCTCTGCGGTTATCGTCTTTCACCGGGCTGCAGCTTATTGCCCGGAAACCATATTCTTTACATAATCTATAAAGGTCTTCTCTATCGTAGGCAGCGGATGCCCCTTGCGCCATACGAAGAGATACTCCATCTTCCTGTTTCTGCCCGATATCTCCTTGAAGATAAGCGAGTCGTTCGGAACGTAGGCTGTTCTCGGATATATGCTGACGCCCACCATTCTGCCGGCAAGAGCAGCAGCATCGAGATAACTGTCCATCTCGCATACTATCTTAGGCTCGAGCCCCTCTTTTTCGAACCACTTGTATATGGTGTCGATGAAGGCTTTTCTGCTCGGCACTATGAGGTTCTCTCCCTCAAGGTCCTTCACGTCTATCTCATCGCCCTCCTTAAGGGCCAGCGGATGTGTTTTGCTTAAAAGGGCCGCTATCCTTTCTTCTCCCACACGAAAGCTGTGGAGAAGGGAGTGATCGCACGGCGAGGTGATCACGGCCAGGCTTATAAGCCCTGCGCGCATCTTCTCGAGAAGGTCGTCGCTGCTTCCGTCGAGTATCCTGAAGCGTATGTTCGGATACGATCTTATAAATCCCGCGAACCACTCCGCGGCTATGTCGGCAGCCATGCCTTCCACCAGCCCTATCGAAATGGTGCCGCGCATGCCCTCTCCCATGGAATGGACTTCTGACTGAGTCTTCTCAGCCAGACTGAGTATCTCCTTGGCCCTTCTGTAGAGAAGCTGCCCCGACTCCGTAAGGCCGAGACGCCTTTTGCCCCTTATGAAAAGCACGGTATCGAGCTCCTCCTCCAGGCTCTTTATCTGAGCGCTGAGAGGCGGCTGGCTCATGTGCAGCTTTTCAGCTGCCCTTGTTATATTCAGTTCTTCCGCTACCGTTACAAAGTAGCGCAGGCTTCTAAGATCCATCTCCTTATCCCCCGTTTTGATTACCCTTCCGGCCGGCTGTCACGATGTCTCCGGCATTACTCCTGCCACAGGAAAGGCATGAATATGCCCAGCTGCTTCTCCCAGTCCGCTTCGCAGTGCCTGCCGCCTATCTGGCAGTAAAGCTTTGCTGCGCCTCCCGCGGCGATCACCTTGTTTGCCGTTCCGCGGCATGTTTTGTATATCCAGCTCGATCTGTCCTCAGCATCCGGATCCTTTATTTTGCCATAGCCCTCCTGCGTGCCCCACGAGAGGTAGATGCGTGAATCGGGACTCAGCTGAGTCTCGTTCATCTCGTGCCACAGCTTTCCGCTGACGCTTCCTATAGACGGCGAAAGGCACGCGGCCTTTGAGATGTACTGGTTATATCTGACCAGAGCGAATGCCGCCATGAGGCCGCCCATGCTGGAGCCGCCTATCGCCGTGCATTCCCTGAACGGTATTGTCGGGAATGCGGAGTCGATGTACGGCTTGAGCTCGTATATGATGCCGCGCATCGTCGCGTCTCCAAGCGGCTCGATGTCCTTCAGCCAGCCGAAGCCCGTGCCGTAAGGCAGATACTCCGAAAGTCTCTCGTTGTGGCCGTGCGCGCACTCGACGCCGACTATGATCATCGGCTTGTCCCAGCTGCTGCAGTATTCATCAAGGCCCCACGACTTTCCGTATGTGGCGTCCTCATCCCTGAAAAGATTGTGTCCGTCAAAAAAGTAAAAAACCGGGAACGGCGGCTCGCCGTGATCCGGGATGCGTAAATGCAGGGGCCTGTTTGCCCCGAGTGAGTTGAAATAAAAATCCTGTTTTATGAGCATTTTCTCTGTCTGTTCCCTTTTACCTCTGATCTCCCAGCATTGCCAGCACCTGCTCCCTGCCGCGCAGGGCCGTGCCCGTGCCGACCGCCGTGGCGCAGATGGCTCCGCACGCGTTCGCGAAAGCCAGCGCGTCCTTAACACTGCTGCCGCGTAAAAGCTCGGATACGAATCCGGCCATGAAATTGTCTCCCGCGCCGGTGGCATCCACAACATCGATGCTGTGCGCAGGCAGCATTACCGACTCACTGCTGTTCTTCAGCAGGCAGCCCCTGCCGCCGAGCTTGATTATAACGTTTTTCACGCCCTTTTCGAGGAAGACATCAGCCATCCTTTCGGGATCGCTCTCTCCGGTGAAGAAGCGGGCTTCGTCCTCGTTTGGAGTTATGTAATCTATCATCTGAAGCGAATCCGATATCTCATCGAGCGTGAGCCTTCTGAAATTAGGTATCTTCGTATCTGCGAAGACCGGTATCCCTTTTGAGTGAGCTTCAGTCACCACTGCTCTTATGACATCTGGATCGTTGAAAGGCGCTCTGAAGAGAGACCCTATGACGACAGCTCCGGCGTCATTGAACCTTTCCGGATATCTTTCCGGATGGAAGTTGTAGCTGTGGGCCCTGTTGGTTATGGATCTGCGGTTTCCGTCTTCAGCCACGAATATGGTAGTTATCGGTGTTGGATTCTCCGATGTGCGCACTATACGGCCCGTATCGACCCCATGCTTCACCAGCTCTGTCTCTATAAGCTCGCCAGCCTGATCGTTTCCCAGAAAGCAGAGCAAAGCGCAGCTCATGCCGAGCTTTGAAGCGGCTATCGAGCCGTTGACACCTTCGCCGCCCGCGTTTATGGATCCGCTCTCGGCCCTGTATCCCGCCACTGAAACAGGTTCGGGATCAAAGCCCTTTATGACCGTGTCCAGTATGGCTGTTCCGATGAAAACTATATCAGGTCTGCTCATATACTTACCTTACACAAAGAAGAACGCGGCGCCTATCATGGCAAACACCGTCACCAGCTGAAGTCCCTCGAGCCAGTTGGATTCTCCGTCCGATGCAACGCGGTTGGCGATCAGCACCGAGCCCGTCACTGCGACCAGCTCGAACGGTGTGAATACTATGCTCATAGGTGTGAAGAACAGGCTGAGCAGAGTAAGCACAGGTGTGACGAAGAGTATGATCTGAAGGCTGGAGCCAAGCGCTATTTCTATCGCGGCGTTCATCTTGTTCTTGTACGCCATTATGATGGCCGATGAATGCTCCGCGGCGTTGCCGATTATAGGCACCAGAATGATTCCGACGAAGGTCTTGCTTAGGCCGGCGCTCTCCGCCATAGGCTCTACCGTTCCGACGAATATCTCTGAGATCACGGCTATGGCCACGGTGGAGGCCAGCAGCATTATTATCGCGCGCGGCAGGCTTGCATTCGGCGCCTCTTCCTCTTCAGTCACTACCTCTTCATAAAGCGCGCGGTGCGTGAAGAATGAGAAAACAAACTGCATCATGTAAACGATCAGCATGAGCACGGCGACTATGACGCTGAGCCCTTCATACTGCGCGGTGAGGCTCTCCTCCGGCAGCGCGTGCGTGAATATGGCCGGTATGCCCAGACCCAGCACCGAAAACAGCAGCATGCTCGAGGTGATGTTGATGGAATTCCTGTTGAAGGTCTGAGTCTTGTATTTCAGTCCGCCCACCAGCATCGACATTCCCAGCACCAGAAGGATGTTGCCTATTACTGAGCCCGCGAGCGACGCTTTTACCACCTCGAAAAGCCCCTCCTTCATGGCGATGAACGCTATGATGAGCTCAGTTGCGTTTCCGAAGGTGGCATTGAGGAGCCCGCCTATCTTCTGCCCGCAGAAGCAGGCTATTTCTTCAGTACTTTTGCCCATCACTCCGGCCAGAGGTATTATGGCCAGGGCGCTGAAAACAAAGAGCATGGGATCCGAAAATCCCGCTATTTTTCCGTATATCGTAACAGGTATGAATACCAGCAGTATGTAAAGGAATTTCAATTTTTCTCCTCCGTCTTTTCAGTATCGCTTTTCCCCGTCAGCACTATGGCTGCTATTACCATGACTATTCCGGCAATCTTCATGAGGTTCGACTCCTCATGAAAGATCAGTATGCCCACCAGGGAGCCGACTATAGGCTCAGTGGCTCCGTATATGGCCGCCTTTCCGCTCTCTATCAGCCCGAGCCCCACCGAGAAGAAGTACTGTGCAAGCACGGCTGTCACCAGACACATCAGAAATGCGACAGGCAGTATCATCGGATTCGCCCTGCACAGTGCGGCAAGACTGCCCGGCTTGCTGAAAGGTATCAGGAACAGAAAGCTGAACAGCAGCATATACATCGTGACGGTCAGCGGGTCATTTTTCTTCACGGCCGCGCTGGTCAGTATGTTGTTGAGCGCGTATGCCAGTCCGGTCAGCACTCCGGTAAGGATAGCGGCCGGAGGAGGCATATAGCCCTCTCCCAACACCCCTGTCACGAATACGCATCCGACTACCGTCAGCACCAGCGCGACGGCCTTGTTGCGGGTGATCTTCTCACCGAAGAAGAGCCTCGCGAGTATGATGACGAATACCGGCGAGGTGTAAAGCAGCACCACCGCGATGGACGCCCGGCTGTGGATTATCGTGTAGAAATACAGAAAGTTGAACAGCACGCCGTTGATGAAGCCCACCAGTACGATGAGGCCGAGGTCTTTCGGCGGCATCCTGAATTTTGAGCGGTCACGCGCAAGTATGATCAGCGCAAATACCAGCACAGCGAAAAACTGACGCAGAAACGATATCTGCATCTCGCCCAGTCCGGCCGCGGAAAGGTAATTGATGAATATGCTTATCACGCCCCAGCAGGTGCCGGCAAGGATGATCAGCAGCGCGCCCTTCCTGTTGTCGCTCATTCCCCCGCCCCGCTATTCCTCAGCACTTGTGCCGAGCAGGCCGAGCTCTTCCGCATGCTCCTGCATGCCCCTTATGCATATCTCAGCGACATCGCGGAGCTCCATTCCGAGGCGCTCGCATCCGTCTTTTATGACCTCGCGGTCGCATTTGGCCGCGAATCTCTTATCCTTGAATCTCTTCATGAAGCCCTTAGGCTGCATGCCGATGATGCCCTCTCCCCTGAGTATGGCGTAAGCCTGGATTATGCCTGTGAGCTCGTCTACGGTATAAAGCGACTTCTCCATGTTTGTGAGCGGCTCCACATCGTTGACCAGACCGTAGCCGTGCGCCAGTATCGCGCGCACGTCCTCAGGGTCTACGCCGGCGTCGAGCAGCGGCTGCTCCGTGTGGAGCAGATGCTCTTCAGGATACTGCTCATAGTCGTAATCATGCAGATATCCGACTGCCATCCAGTGCTCCTTGTCTTCACCGAAGTGCTCAGCCATGGCGCCCATGGCCGCCATAACGTTCAGCGCATGCAGTCTGAGGTGATCTTCCTTCACCACAGCGTCATTGAGTTCTTTTGCTCTTTCCAACGTAAGCATTATCTCCGTCCCCCTTTAAAATACATATCTTCCGAACTGGTCAAACTCGAGGTCTTCCTTGTTCCGGCTCGGTCCGTAGTACGAATGCAGCACGGCCGCGATCACATCAGCCAGGTACCACATGCCGAAGCCGCCGAAGGTAAAGAACTTCAGAAGGCCAAGTCCTATCTGTCCGCGCGCAAAGCGGTCCACGCCGTAAATTCCCAGCACAAACGAGAATATCCAGGTGAAGATGTGCTTGTTGATGCGCCTGTAGGCCCTGCTGTTGGTATATCCGCGGTCGTAGCCGTATCCACGGTCATAACCGTAGCCGCCATATCCCTGTCCGTAATCCGGCCCGTAGGTATACTCCTCCGTGACCTCTTCGGTAACGGTCTCTTCGTAAGGCTCCGGTTCAGGCTCTGGAGCCGGCTCTGTCTCGACCTCAAACTCGATATTGTTATCGATATCGACGTCGTACTTGATCTCTTCTTCCGGCACCTTCGCTTCCGCAGTTCCGCCGTCTTCCGACAGCTCGTCTGTTATTTCGTCGGTATATCCGTCTATATATTCCAATGTCTTTGTTTGTTCATCAGTTGCCATTCGATCTTCCTCTTCTGTTACACAAACCCATTGTCCCATAAGCCCTTCTGCCATTACAGAAGGTATTTCTCAGCTATCCCGGCTGCGGCTCTGCAGGCACCTATGCACGGCCTGCTGCGGTAGTACTCCTCAGTGCGCACTGAAGGCTCTGCCGCATCTTCCCCTTCTTTCAGGCCCAGCAGCTCCCTGCATATGAGGGTGCCCTCAAGCTCTTTGAACTCAGCGCACATCTTCTGAATGAGTGCATACAGCTGCTTCTTGCTCTCATAGTCAGACGGGTCATCATACCCCTTCAGATATCCGGCTGCGAGCGTCATGCCGCTGACAGCGCCGCATACTTCCCTCAGCTTGCCGAATCCGGCTCCGAAGGGACTCGCTATCCTTGCCGCCTCTTCAACAGACATATGAAGCTCATCTGCAAATGCGGCAAATACAGACTGACTGCAGTTATATCCCTTCCGGAACAGTTCTTCTGCCTTATCCGCCCTGTTCATTACAATGCCTTCTCTGTCACTTTCTTGATAATGAAATACGAAAAAGTCATGTCAAAAGCAAAGAGCGCAAGATAGAGCGCGCTGCAGAACTTTGCATGCTTTTTATAATTCCAGTCTGCGAAATAATCTGCGTTGAACTTCTTCATGGTAATCCCTCCGTTTATTACTATTCAAGCCCCGGGAATCCCAGCTGCCTCAGCGCCTCAAAAAGCACTATGTTCGCGGCATTTGAGAGATTGAACGATCTGAGGCGCGTATCGCTGCTCATCGGTATGCGTATCGCCCATTCCCTGTTTGCCTCTATGAATTCCCGCGGCAGACCTGCTGTTTCGCGGCCGAAGAGGATCATGTCCTCATCCCTGAAATCCGCTTCAGTGTAAAGCTTATCACCCTTTGTCGTCGAAAGCCACATTCTTCTTCCCTCATACTTTTTGAGGAATTCTTCGAAGCTTTCATGCACCTCGAGCGAAACGTATGGCCAGTAGTCGAGGCCGGCACGCCTCAGGCTCTTCTCGTCAAGGCTGAAGCCGAGAGGCTTCACCAGATGAAGAACGCTGTCGGTAGCGGCCGCCGTTCTGGCGATATTGCCCGTATTGGGCGGTATTTCCGGTTCTACCAGTACTATGTGTAATGCCATTGTGTAATTTAGCTTTCTATTTATATTTTACTCCCGGGGAATACTATCTGAAATACTTCCCCGCCTCATCCTTATAAACGAAATCCGTGGTGCCTCCGCAGGTCCTGCATTTGAACGACCTGTATCCAAAACCATCGCCAAAACCGCCGAAGCCGGTCTGCAGATCAGCAGAGCCGCAGAAGGAGCATATGCGTTCAGCCTTACCGCCACGGTCGTCCACATAACCGTGCTTTCCGTAATTCGGCAGGTCTCTGAGGTTCTGCAGGCCGGAGCCGCTGTGCGTAAGATCGACTCTCCTCGAATCCTCTTCAGTCATTACCCATTTTCCGTCAGCCATTTACAGATCTCCTTTGCACCGCCATGTTTTTACTATGCATAAGTAATGTTGATACCATTTTAAATAGTATCCGCATTTTATATCACATTGTTGATACCTAATCTATTTATTGCCTTTTTCTTGTATCAACAGCCTGCCGCACAGACTGACAGTATCCTTTACTGCAAGCTCTTTCTGAATCGCACAGACCATGTAAGGAGCTGCAAGGCCGCTTAATACAAGAAAAAGACTATTCAATTCAACAGTCCGGCTAAAAAGTATCCGAAAACATGAATTGTTATGCAAACAGCGAGTAACACTAAAAGGCTGTTGATACTAAAACCAGCTTTTCAACACTTTTGTACCATCTTGTTGATATAAAAAAATAGCAATCGATGTTTTCGTATCAACATGATCATCTCGGCAGGTAGAGCCTGCTGAGAATGAATTCCTTTCCTCTGTCGGGCATCACTCTGAGAAGCATCATGAGGGCCTTGTACTCTAATCCTACCGGCACTCTTGCAGGAGGATCTTTCCTTGCCGCCAGAGCAAGCGCCACCTTCGCAACGCTGTCAGGCGACCTGCCCTTCTGCTCATCCGAAGCCATCTTCGCGACGCTCTTCTCCAGAACGCTGCCGTAGCCGCCGCCCTGCTGCGTCTCTCTTGCCGCCGTAAATCCCGTCTTTGTATCGCCCGGCTCGATTATGCAGGCTCTGACTCCGTATGGTTTCATCTCCATGCGGACGGCATCCGTAAACGCCTCGAGCGCGTACTTGCTCGCGGAATACTGGCTCTGCATCGGGATCGATACCCTGCCGGCGATCGATCCTATTATTATAAGAAGGCCTTTGCCCTGTCCGCGCATCCTTGACAGGCATGGCTGCGCAGCGTTAAGCGTACCGAAATAATTGACCTCCATCTGCTTTCTGGTCAGTTCTGACGGAGCGGTCTCTGCCGGACCGGCGACTCCCATTCCCGCGCAAAGTATCGCAATGTCCACAGCAGCAAGTTTCTCAACGAATTCTCTTACCGCTGCCTCATCGGTGACATCGAGCTTTCTGAGAGTCAGACTTCCGCCTCCTTCAAAGCGCTCGGTCTTCTCTTCCGTATTTCTCGAAACGCCTGTGACATCGCAGCCGCTGCGGGCGAACATGAGCGCGCACGCCCTTCCGATGCCCGAAGAAGCTCCGGTAACAAATACATTTTTCCCGTACAGATTCTTTTTCATTGCCATCTTAAAGATATTGATATCATTTTGTTTCTTTATTCGGAGTATAACATACGTTTTTTCTTCATAACAGCGGTCTTTATAGTGTGCTTTCAGGGTAACAATTAATTATAATTATTGGTATAAGTAACTTCACTGATGTACAACCCGCCATCACGGAGGTGAACGATCCATGGAATTCAACAGCGAGAAATATATCATGACCTTTGACAAGTCCGAGGTCAGCAAATGCTTGCTCTGCCTCGATCCGCCATGCACAAAGGCATGCCCTCAGCATGCTGATGTAGGCGGGATCCTCAAATCCCTGTACTTCAGAAATTATATCGGAGCCGCCAGAAAGCTCGCCTGTGACTGCACTTACTGCAACGCGCCGTGTGAAAAGGCCTGTCTGCACAATGACCCGAAGCTGCCGGTCGATATACAGGAGATCTTCATGCAGGTAAAGCGTGACACTCCCGTTCTTCCTGTCAGCATGATCGACGAGGTGGATCTGTCCACGGACATCTGCGGAATAAAGCTTGAGAACCCGTTTCTGCTGTCATCATCGGTAGTCGCAAGCTCATACGACATGTGCAGGCGCGCATTTGAATCAGGATGGGCAGGCGCCTCGTTCAAGACGATATGCAGCTTTCCGCAGCACGAGACCTCGCCAAGATTCTCGGCCATAAGGCACCACTCCAATGCCTTCTGCGGATTCAAGAACATAGAGCAGCTCTCCGACCACAGCGTCGAAGAGAACATGATCATCTTTGAGAAGCTGAAGAAGGAATTCCCTACGAAGGTGATCGTTGCCTCCATAATGGGGCAGAATGAGCAAGAATGGACCGACCTTGCTGCCAAATGCGAAAAGGCCGGAGCATCAGTAATCGAATGCAACTTCTCATGCCCTAACATGGAAGACGATGATCTCGGCGTAACGATAGGCCAGTCACCTGAACTGGTGGAAAGGTTCACTAGAGCTACCAAGAGAGGCACCTCTCTCCCTGTTCTCGCAAAGCTTACGCCGAACATAACCGACATGGTCCCGATAGCACTTGCTGCAAAGCGCGGGGGCGCCGACGGCATATCGGCAATCAACACCATCAATTCCATCACCGGGGTCGACATCGATGCTCTCGTGGCTGAGCCGGCAGTACACGGCAAGTCCATCATAGGCGGCTACTCCGGAAACGCCATAAAGCCTATAGCATTGAGATTCATCTCAGACCTTTCGAGATGCGAAGATCTTCAGGGACTGCATATAAGCGGCATGGGAGGAATAGAGACCTGGCGCGACGCCCTCGAGTTCATTCTTCTCGGCTCGGGCAGCCTGCAGGTGACCACCGCCGTGATGCAGTACGGATACCGCATCATCGATGACATGATCGACGGTCTTCAGGAATACATGAAAGCAAAGGGTATCTCATCGGTGAAAGATCTCATCGGAGGCGCGGCTGGTACCGTAGTCGATCACCACAGCATCGAAAGAGACACCATACTGTACCCGGTGTTCTACTATGTGCTCTGCAACGGCTGCGGAAGATGCTATATCTCGTGCATGGACGGCGGACACCAGGCTATCAAGTTCGACTGCGAAACACGCAAGCCTATCCTCATAGGCAATAAATGCGTCGGCTGCCATCTGTGCAGACTGGTCTGCTCGGCAAAGGCCATCAAGACTGCCAGAAGAGCAATAAAGAAATAGGAACTGAGGATCATGAGATTAAAAAAGGCTGCGTATTTCTATAATACGTCAGCCTTTTTGTCAGCTTTCAGACATCGATCGTCTCCGTATCAATTGAGATGTGTGACCGTACCGTCTCCGTCCACAGGGATCTCATCACCGAGGAATGTCGGTTTAGCTTTGATCAGGCCCTTGAAGAGATCCTTGTTGCGGGCGAGCACCTCCCGCGCTTCTCTGTAAAATCTTCCTGCGTACTTCTCCTGGTTTGATGCCACGCCCCGGGCCTCGATGCCGAGTGCCTCACAGGCTTTGAGCGCCCTGAACAGGTGGTATTTCTGAGTGACCACAATAAGCCGATCGGCCATGAACACGGCATGCGAGCGGTAGACTGATTCATACGTAGAAAAGCCGGCGTAGTCAAGGAATATGTCCTTAGGCGGAACGCCCTGAGCGAGGGTGTACTGCAGCATGCAGTCAGGCTCGCTGTATTCCGCTACGCTGTTGTCGCCGCTGAGAAGAAGCTTCGGCGCGACGCCCTCATTATACAGAGCTATGGCTGTATCCAGCCTGTCCTTCAGCATCGGCGAAGGCTCGTTATCCATCCATACGGCGCAGCCCAGCACAAGAATGCACTGCGGTTCGATGCTCCTGCATTCCTCTGCCTCCGCGCTGCCTATCCCGCTGCCGTCATCGACCCCGGCAATATCGCCTGAGACCGACATCGCAACATAGGCACTGATGCCAAGAGCCAGCAGCGCCGCTGCTATTATCAATAAAAACAGATTTCTGATTACTTTCATTTATTATATGTGTTATATGAGGCCCTTCTTTGCCGCAAGTGCACGCGGCACATATGCCTTTATATGTATGCCGTCCTCTTCATACTCTTCGGAGAGGAGCTGGCCCGATCTTCTTATCTCCGCTACTGCCGCGGTGTTTTTATATGGGATGACCGTATCCACGAGCACCCGGCTCTCCCTCAGGAGTCTGGCGAGCTCGCCGTAGAACTCATCGAATCCTTCTCCGGTCTTCGCCGAGATCTTCACAGATGCATCAGCGCCGAAATCCCTGAAAAGCGCGTCCTTATCCACCAGATCCGCCTTGTTCCACACGGTGATGACCGGCTTGTCGCAGATGCCGAGTTCTGTCAGCGTGTCATATACAACCCTTCTGTGCAGCTCGGCCTGAGGGTCCGACGCGTCTATCACATGGACTATGATATCCGCGTAGCCTGCTTCTTCCAGTGTGCTGCGGAACGCGTCCACTAGATTATGCGGAAGCTTGTTGATAAAGCCTACAGTGTCTGTGAACAGCAGCTTCTGGCCGTCGGGGAGCATAGCCGCCCTCGTCGTTGGATCGAGTGTCGCGAAAAGCTTGTCCTCTGACAGCACGTCCGAGCCCGTCAGCCTGTTCAGCAGGGTCGACTTGCCCGCATTGGTGTAGCCGACTATTGCTGCTGCCGGCACGGAATTTGACGAGCGTTTCTTTCTGGCGGTGTCTCTGGCCCTCTTCATGGCCTCCAGATCATCTGACAGTATGCTTATGCGCTTCTGTATCACCCGCCTGTCAGTCTCGAGCTTTGTTTCACCCGGGCCCCTGGTGCCTATGCCCGCGCCCAGCCTCGAAAGAGCCTCGCCCATGCCGCGAAGCCTCGCATATCTGTATTTCTGCTGAGCTATCTCCACCTGCAGCTTACCCTCTCTTGTGCGGGCGTGTGCAGCGAAGATATCCAGTATGAGAGTGGTGCGGTCGATCACCTTCGCGCCTGTCAGCTCGGATAGGTTGCGCATTTGCGAGGCAGTCAGCTCATCATCGCATATGATGCCGTCAGCTTCATGTATCTCTATCGATTCGCGAAGCTCTGCCGCCTTGCCCTTGCCGATATATGTCGACTTATCGGGGTGCACGAGATTCTGCACCACCTGCATCACTGTCTCTCCTCCCGCGGTATCCAGAAGATCCGCGAGCTCGTCAAGAGAGTCCCAAGCAGCCTCTTCATCTCCCGAGGCCACCGCGACAAGTATGTATTTTTCTTTATTCTCCGTGTTTTCGATGAAAAGATTATTCATTAAACATATATCAGCAGTTGCCCGTGTAAACGTATTTAAGCTTTTCGCGGGCTGTATCCGCAAGCCTGTAAATGAGCCGCACATCTGTAGCGTCCCTGTCCGTCATATTGAATCTCGGGAAGAACCTCGAGATGTGAAGCGGTATGTTTCTTCCGCAGGTATTTCCATCCGCGTCCTTCAGGCCGGCGATCCATTCTGTCATGCTGCGGATCTCATCCTCGCTGTCGTTCTCACCCGGAACGATGAGCGTGGTGAGCTCCACATGGCAGCACCTGACGGCTTCTTCTATAAAGGCCATCGTCATAGCGCGGTCGCCGCCAAGGACGTCCATATAATAATGGTCAGTGAAGCCCTTCAGGTCTATGTTCATCGCGTCAATGTAAGGCGCGATCTCTTTCAGTACACTCAGGTCAGCAGTTCCGTTGGTGACCAGCACGTTCACCATGCCCTGCCCGTGCACCAGCTTTGCCGTGTCGCGTATGTACTCATATCCTATGAGCGGCTCGTTGTAGGTGAACGCCAGGCCAATGTTTCCCCTGTCCCTGCATGACAGCGCCATGCCGGCGAGATCTTCAGGCGGCACGTATCCGGCCGTCTCAGCGTATCCGAATGCCTCATCTGACCACGATATCCCGTAATTCTGGCAGAACGGGCATCTGAGGTTGCAGCCGTAGCTGCCCGCCGAGAGTATCAGCGATCCCGGGCGGAACCTCGCGAGAGGTTTCTTCTCGATCGGATCGAGCGCAAGCGAAGTGACCCTGCCGTAATTGGCGGCAGTCACTTTTCCGTCAGCGCAGGTCCTCGCTCCGCAGAAGCCGAGTCTGCCTTCCGGTATATCGCAATGTCTGAAGCACACACTGCAGACAGCCATATTCGCCTTTCCTCCGTCCCGGACCGCATGGCCCGTCACTCTCAGTAATGTCTGATGACTTCAAACCTCTGAAGTCTGTATTTTTCTGATCTTCGGATGCCGCCCTTCTTCATGGCGATATCCACCTGCTGCTCAGGCGTATCCACTCCGTCCAGATCTGGAAGCAGCAGCCCCCTTCTGTTGCCGCAGCTTACGATGACCCCGTATCTCTTTACATCGAGCTGATCCATCGAAGTGATGCTCTCCGGCTCGCCGAGAACATCCACGCTTATGTCGAGCCACGGCAGTTCCGCAGGTTTTATAGGCGGGAATCTCGGATCTCTCGAAGAAGCGCTTGCAGCGTTGCCGATGATCTCCTCTGCCACGCTTCTGCGCGTCGGAGCTATGGTCCCTATGCAGCCCCTGAGTTCTCCGTGCTTATGTATCGACACGAATGTGCCCGCCCGTTTACTCAGCATATCATCGGGCAGGCCCTCCGGCACTTCGATCTCACGGCGGCTCAGCACGTATGCCTCCACCGCCTCGCGGGCAAGCCTTACATACTCGTCTGACTCAGCGCGCTTAGCGCTTAGCTCCTTCTCGACAGCATCAAGCCTGCGCTGCAGAAAGTGCCTGCTCTCATCCGCGCCTTCCGGATAGAAGGTGCAAATGCCGTATCCGACTCCCGTTACATCCTGATGGCAAAGCCTTTCTGCCTTAACAGCCGTGCCGTCGAACGCTCCGGCCATTATGACGAACGATCTGTGCCCGCATTCAGCAGCCTTGTCGCAGAAAGCGCTGTCAAAGTCAAAGAGCTCGCCGAAAGCGCCCCGGCCCATCACATCCATGATGCGCTCATCGTACTCCGGTCCCTCCGGCACATAGCCGTAAGGTCCGTAGTCCTGCAGTTTGTGGGAAAGGTCGCCGCTTGCCACCATTACGACTCTGCGCCCGGTGTTCTCCGCTGCCTTTCGTATCAGCATTCCCAGCTTATAGTGGTCGATAAGCGGCAGGCCGGACAGTCCTATGCGCACTATCTTTCCGCCTTTGTATCTGCCGCGAATGAACCACAGCGGCACCATGGTGCCGTGATCGAGCTCACTGCCCCGTTCGCCCATCACGCCCGCGGGGAAATCCTCCGAATCGGCCAGTCTGCATATCTCACAGACAAGCGCAGTATCGTATTCCTCGCTGAATCTGACCTGCGGCGCCCTGAATCCGGCAAAGCTGCCCGACGCTCCCATGCCGGGTGAGATGTGAAAATAGTCCGAGTACATTACCGAATGCGGACTTGTTATCACTATTGTATCCGGCGCGAGGGCGGCTATCTCATCCGCGGCCCGCCTGTAGGCCGCGGCGGTATCCTCTACCTGTGCCTCACTGCCTCTGCCTATATCAGGCACTATCATAGGCGGGTGCGGCACCATGAATCCTGCGATTATACCCATTTCTGCTCCTGATCTCATTATCGAAAGGACTCCATGGCCCGGCCATGGAGTCCGTAAGTTCTATTTATTCTCGCGATACAGCGTGTCGCAGTAAACGCAGCGGTAATTTCTCGATTCCTTGTCTACAAGTCTGAACCTCTGAGGAATGCCTCTCTCCACAGATGTGATGCATCTTGGATTGCGGCATTCGATCACGTTTCTGAGCTCTGCCGGAGGATTCGGCTTGAACTTCTTTACCAGCTCACGGTCCTTTACTATGTTGACCGTGATGTCCGGGCTGATATAGCCGATGAGGTCATAGTCGATAGGAATATCCGCGTCTATCTTGATGATATCCTTTGCTCCGTACTTTGCGCTCGATGCCCTCTGGATGATGGCCACCGTGCAGTCCGCCTTGTCGAGGCCGAGGAGGTGATACAGCTCGAAGCCCTTGCCGGCCTTGATGTGGTCGAGTACATATCCCGTGTTGATTCCGTCTATGTTCATGTTGTCCTCCTCTCTACTTAATACCCAGCAGATACAGTATGAGCGCCATACGGATGTACTTGCCCATCAGCGCCTGATAGAAATAGCATGCTCTCGGATCGTCATCCACATCCACGTCTATCTCGTTTACGCGCGGCAGCGGATGGAGTATTATCATGTCTTCCTTCGCAGGCTTCAGCATTGATCTTGTAAGGATGAAGCTGTCCTTGAGTTTTTCGTACTCTTCCCAGCTCGGGAACCTCTCCTGCTGTATCCTCGTCATGTACAGTATGTCGAGTTCAGGGATCGCGTCTTCGAGGCTTTCCACTTCATGCCATTCAACACCGGCTTCGTCGAGCTTTTCCCTGATGTATCCAGGAAGCTTCAGCTCTTCAGGAGCGATCAGGTAATACCTGACTCCCTCATATCTCAGCAGCGCCTCGATAAGCGAGTGCACTGTTCTGCCGTACTTGAGGTCTCCGCAGAGGCCTACCGTGAAGTTGCCGATCTCACCCTTTTTGCGGTGGATAGTCATGAGGTCGGTAAGGGTCTGTGTAGGATGGAAGTGCCCGCCGTCTCCGGCATTGATGATAGGAACGGTAGATCTCGTTGCTCCTACAACCGGAGCTCCTTCCTTAGGGTGTCTCATCGCGATGATATCCGCATAGCAGCCTGCCATGACTATGGTGTCTGCCACGGTCTCTCCTTTTGCGGAGGAACTCGACTGTGCCTGATCGAAGCCCAGCACGTTGCCGCCCAGCTCCATCATCGCGGCTGTGAATGACAGCCTTGTTCTGGTGCTTGGTTCAAAGAACAGCGTAGCTAGCTTCTTGTGCGCGCAGCTGTCCCAGTAAGCTTCGGGATGCTCGATTATGTCATCCGCGGTCTCCATCAGGTGATCGATGTCTTCCACGCTCAGATCAGTGATGTTGATAAGATGCTTGATTTCTGCCATGTGGATCCCCTTTCTATTTATGAATATCTTTTCCAGTCCAGTCCGAGGCCGTTGGCCACGATAGTGATGAAATCCTGAACATTCGTTACGATCGTTGTAGCCGCAAGACTTCCTCTGTCGAGCAGCTTGTTTACGACGAATTCATCCGCGTCGACCGTGTACAGGAACACCGGCCTGACCGTGCCGTCCTCAAGCACTCTGAACGACGGAGTCATGTTGCCCGTCGCGATCGTATGCAGCATTGTCGCCAGGCAGATGACAGTAGTCGCCTTTCTGACAGTCTGTCTCATTACGTTCTGGCCCTCATACACATCCGCTATAACTTCAGGTATCGGCCCGTCGTCGCGGATGGAGCCTGTCAGCACTACAGGCACGTCGTTCTTTACACAGCTGTATATGATGCCGTTGTCGATGCCGTAGTCCTCGATGAACTGAGGAATGGAGCCGCTCCTGCGCACCTTGTTGTCTACATCAAGGTGATTGTAGTGGCCGTTCGGATGAGACTTCTGCGTGTAGATGTCCTGGCCGAGGGCCGTGTTGAGCAGAGCCCCCTCGAGGTCGTGCGTGGCAAGCGCGTTGCCGGCCAGCAGTGCGTCCACATAGCCGTTCTCTACCAGTGACTGCATGCATGCTCTCGCGTCATGGTCGAAGGCAAAAGCCGGACCCATTACCCAGACGATGTTTCCGTGTTCCTTTTCATAGTTCAGCAGCTCGAAAAGCCTGTCGTAGTCACGGGCATACGAAGTCTCTCTGCTCCTGCCCTGACGGAAAACGAACTGATCGTCTATCGCTGACTCTTCGTCCTCAAAGCCTTTGGTATGTACGTATATTCCCTCGTGTCCGTCCTCACTTCTTCCGAGAGCCACCATATCGCCTTTGCGGATGTTGCGGTTCTCGACCACATCGAGTCTGCCGTCAGGTCTCAGCACTACGCTGGAGTCCATCCTGCTCTCTTCGGCAAGTCTCCACTCACCGCTTACCTTGAAGTACTCAGGAAACATCGAAGTACTGTGGAAGTACTCAGGCGCTACGCCGTCTCTGTCAGCAGCTTCGAATCTGCAGTCAGGAGCGTCAGCGAGCTTTGTTTCCGTGAAGTCAGGTGCCTTATATTCGGGAATTCTGAAATTCATTATGCCTCCGTCTGTTCTGTTTTATCTTATTTACGCAAGGGTCGCTACAACAACGGCCTTGATGGTATGCAGTCTGTTCTCCGCCTCGTCGAAAACGACTGAGTTCTTGCCCGAGAATACCTCTTCGGTGACTTCCCTGATATCATAGCCGAGCTTCATCTGCTCTGCGGCCATGGTCGTTTCAAAGGTGTGGAACGAAGGCAGGCAGTGCATAAAGAGACATTTTGGATTCTCTGTCTTTGCCATGAGATCCTCTGTTACCTTGTATGGGGTCAGCATCCTGACTCTTTCAGGGATCTGATCCTCCTCGCCCATCGAAGCCCAGATATCCGTGTAGACCACATCAGCGCCCTTGAGATCGGCCTCATCGCTTGATACGGTGATCGATGCTCCGGTCTCGGCGGCAACGGCGTTCGCACGCGCGAGTATGTCCTGATCCACAGCGTCACAGAGCTCCTGCGGTCCGTATGCCACGAAGTCCATGCCCATCTTGGCGCAGCCGTACATCCATGCGTATGACATGTTGTTGCGGACGTCACCTACGAATACTACCTTTACCTCGCTGAGAGGCTTCGCAACATGCTCCTCGATCGTAAGGAGGTCTGCGAGTATCTGTGTCGGATGGTCTACGTCTGTAAGGCCGTTCCATACCGGAACTCCCGACTCAGCGGCAAGCTCCTCTACAACAGCCTGCTCATATCCCCTGTACTCGATTCCGTCGAAAATGCGTCCGAGCACCTTTGCTGTATCCGCGATGCTCTCCTTCTTTCCCATCTGCGAGCTCTTGCTGTCAAGGAATGTCACGCCGGCGCCTTCGTCCATTGCGGCTACCTCGAACGAGCATCTTGTCCTCGTCGATGTCTTCTCGAAGAGCAGTACTATATTTTTACCCTCGAGCGAATTGCCCTTGATTCCCAGTCTCTTTTTTGCCTTCAGATCGTGCGCGAGATCGAGAAGATACCTGATCTCCGCAGGTGTGAAGTCCATCAGTGTCAGAAAGCTTCTCCCTTTTAAATTAACTGCCATTAAATACCCTCCTGTATGTTATTTCTGCCGTCAGCGGAGACACGTGCTCCGGACTGCAGTTCTCTTTCATGCTCTTCTTCGGCCTGTCTCAGCCTTTCGGACAGACCCGTGAGCGCGTCAAACGGCGCGAATTGTTTCGCCCTCTGCGCGCGCGGCATTCTGGGTCTTGCCGATGCCGGCCGTTCCCAGAACCCGTTATCGTTCATTATACATTTTTTATTGTTCTCTTTCACTAACTTCACACACTTCTCACTATTCTTTATGTCCGCCGATCTGATGATTTCTCTCCCTTGTAGTCGCGGCCTCCTCAAGATCCATTCCCCTGAACATCGCATCTTTACCGTATTTTTTCCTTATGGAATTGACAGCCTCCTGCAGCGCGGCGTCACGCTTGAGCCGGGTGCTTGTCTCAGTTACCGGATCGGACATGCCTTCACGGCGCATCTGACCCATGGTCTTTCCTTCCTCCTGAGCCTCCGCGTCGGCAAGATCGAAGAGGGTCATCTGCTTATTTTCGGATTCTTTCGGCTTTATGTCATTGAAGTTCACGAACATCCTTCTGACCGAATACTCATGGTTGGTTATATTGTCGTAAAGATCGGCGACCGCCGGCATTATGACCGAAGCCGCATCTGTCATGTATCCGAACGACACCGAACCGTGCGACATCGGTACATGCAGGGCGTTGCTGTAGCCGACAGCGATAGACACATTCGGAGTCACCCTGCCCTTCTCTGTCATCTCATGGCATAGCTGCTCGGTCATCTCCTTTATGATGAGCCGCCCTTCTTCGTTTGTATAATCGCGCATCAGCACCTGCCCGTGCGATAGCGAATTGCTCTTCGTCTTATATCCCTTGATGTCCGACATCTCTGTCGTCTCGATCCCGTAGGCGTGGTCGATCATCAGCTCGGCGTTTATGCCGAACATCCTGTAGAGCAGATCCTCATCGCGGGCGGCCAGCTCAGCTATCCCGCCCATGGTGGTGATTCCTATGCGCTCAAACTTCTTTGCCGTCTGGCGCCCTATCATCCAGAAGTCCGTCAGGGGCCTGTGATCCCAGAGCTGCAGCTTATACGCGTCCTCATCGAGCACGCCGATGAAGTCCTCCGCGTGCTTGGCTATTATATCCATGGCTATCTTGGCAAGATACAGATTAGGTCCTACTCCCGCAGTTGCCCTTACGCCTATCCTTTCATAGACCTCTCTCATCAGGAACTCCGCCATCTGCTTCGGATCCATGTCATAGCGCTTAAGATAGGCTGTCACATCGAAAAAGACCTCATCTATCGAATAAACGTGCATATCCTCCGACGCGATATAGTCGAGGTATATCTTGTATATCTCAGCGGCGTATTCCATGTAGAGGTGCATCCTCGGAGGAGCCATTATGTATTCAAAGCTCTTCGGTATCTCAAACACCCTGGCCCTGCCGCTTACTCCTCTCGCCTTGAGAGACGGAGAGACAGCAAGGCATATCGTTCTGTCGCCGCGGGTAGGATCTGCCACGACAAGATCGGTCGTCAACGGATCGAGGCCGCGCTCTACGCATTCGACGGAGGCGTAGAAGGACTTCAGATCGATGCAGATGTACGACCGCTCCCACTTGCCGTATTCGATTTTATGTTCAGCTGTATTTCTCATTATTTCTTATATCATCGGCTTATATATATCTGTCAGGCACGCTCTCGCTAACATTCGAACGCAGCGGTACTAAGCTCTGTCTGCGCCTGCGGCTTGCCAGTCGCTAAGTGCCGGCGTTCTCGAGTTACCTGCCAGACATATATAAGCCGATGTCGCATAAAAGTGTAGGTCTTTAGCAACCAATAAATGCGCAAGCGGCCGAAAAAATATAGTCCGGCCCTCACTTGAGCGGAATGCCGCATTCGCGCGTCATTATCTCACAAAAACAGAGTATCTGCCTTTGGCTCTAACACAAGCTAACGCAAAACGATGAGCGCCTTGGAACGGGCAAGGGCTATGTTTTTCGGCATCAGCTTGCGCCCTTTATCCGTATTGCCGGCGGTATTCGACCGGTGTCATCCCTTCGGCTTCCGTAAAGTTCTTGGTGAAATAGCTCTGCGAGCAGAACGCGAGCCTGTCTGCTATGTTCGCCACTGTCATATCCGAGTCTCTCAGCATGCGCTTGGCTTCGAGAAGGCGTTCCTTCAGTATGAACTCGCTGATAGTGATTCCAAGCTCCTCCTTGAAGACTGCTGACGCGTATGTGCGGCTGATACCCACATGCTCCGCGATGTCGGCGAGCTCTATCTTTTCGGTAAGATGCTCCTCTATATATGTCATCATTCGGGCAAGCCTCGGCGAACGTCTCTTCTCCCTGAGCACGTACTTCATCTTGACTGCGTAATTGTGCGCCATTCCGTGGACAAGGTCGTAGAGATCGGGAAGCGATACCGCATTGTCGAACTCCTTTATAAATTCATCGCGGATGTCGTATGCCACCATGTCGAGCAGGCCTGACTGTATCGCTATAAGGCACATCTCGCCGGCCGCGTTGACCGCCTCATAGTACATTTTGTTCATAGCCTCGCTGTATGAGCCGCATCTGTTGTAAAGCGCGGTCGGATACTGGTAATTCTCCTGCGAGAGCTCAGCTATCCTGTTTTCATCACCTGCAGCGATAGCTTCAAAGTATGGTTTTTTGCGCGCAAACGGAAGATATATCTGATTTCTCCTGGTGCGGCTCAGTATTAAATTCGCGGTCTTCTTTTCAGCCATAAGTGATCCTTCTATGTTTTCCGGCATCAGCTTGCGCCCTGCCATTTTGGGCAAAACTGTAATTTTGTTATAGTATTCGTAACAATATTATAACATCAGGCTCTTGTATTCAATAAAATGTATATAACAATAATGTTGGATCGCAGGCTGTCAGTTCAACTCGAAAGAGTATGTTTGCTCTCAACATTATAAAAAGACTCTCCGGTCTACGGGGAGAGTCTTTCTAAAGAATCGATATGAGATAGTGCTTTGAAGAAACGGCTATGCGCAGGTTGATGGGGTTCAACATGTTCAGAGTCGTTTTTTCATTGACCTATTTTACATAGACTTCGTTACCTAATTTACAGCATATCCATCCGCCGGATATCTTTATCCAGGATCCGCTTACCTTGAGACATTCCACCTTTGTGCCAGGCTTGAGCACAGCATACTTATTTCCGCTCACTGTCTTGCTTTGCATGGATTTGCTGAGATTCTTTCTGAGCACTCTGGCATAATTTGTGCCGGCGCCCTTTCTGATATTCAAATAATCCTGAATGACATATGTCTTTCCGGCTTTATATTTTATCGTGCTTGCAGAAGATGTTGAACTATATTTCGAAAGTACTGAGGAAGCCTTTGTCAGATAATTCGCGCAACTGATTACATCCGTCGCTTTGCCTTCTGACTTCTTGGTTATTTTAAGAGGCACCAGCGCATATCCCCCATATTTGCCTATGCCTTTGATATATGCATATCCATTTCCAACAGCATTGTTTCTGATTCCGCCAACAGTATAGTCGACGCCCTCTTTCAGAAGCGTATTCCCATTATAGAGCCTAAATTTAGGCGCTTTCGCATCACTTACGCTCAGCTTAGTCTTCCCGCATATTTTTGTCACGACCGGGCTCTTTGCTGTTTTCTTGTTGAGATACCAGAAATTAGCATCGATATTCCCCTGCAATCCCGTGAACGAAAGCATGCCATTGATCCTCGCACTGCTGCTGTACTGCCATTTGGAGTAGTTCACCGCTGACTGATTGCGGTTGTAGTACTGTGCACACCAGAGATCGACATCTGATGCAAGCTGACTTGTTGTGAGATACGAGCCGAAAAATGTGGTATTCGCATATATACCCGGCTGATAACCCGCTGCCTTGACAGTGTTACAGAATGCTACAGCAGCATTGGTAGCATCAGTTCTTTTGAGGCCACGCATTCTGCCAAGTACTCCTCCCGCAAACTCATAATCCATGTATACCGGCAAGTTAAGGTCCTTCGGTCCGATGCCAAGTGCCTTCAGTCTGTTAACAGCAAATTTGGCTTCCTTAGCACCTTCGGTCGCGTTTTTTGCTTGTGAGAATACGTAGACACCTGTCATTACTCCATTTGCCTTTGCCTTGGAGTATTGAGCGCTGAACTTTTCGTCGATATACATCGAAAGATTTTTTTTGCTGTACGAGGAATAGGAGACTCTCATAATTGCAAAGTCGACGCCTTTTTTCTTTGCATCGCCAAAGCGGCAGTTTTTTGACTGCCAGTCAGAGATATCCACTCCGTTTACGATAAGGTTGTCAGCATATTTGGCTTTGTGATAATACGTCGAATAACCTGTCTTCTGGAAAGGACTCGCATATTTGAACTCCGATGCGGCATTTGCCGGCTCTATTGCCAGCAGTCCGGCAACAAGGCACAGCGTAATCGCTGTCACCAGTACCGAACTCATGATCCGCTTTGCTCTTGCTCTGAGATTCTTCATATCTTTCCCCCTTGTGATCAGAATGTAGCTACTTCCGGATCGCAGGCCTTACATCTCTCAAGCTTTCTGATGTAAAGCACAGGACCTTTCTCCTTGTAGGCTTCCGTATACTCGCAGCGTACCTTGGCTGTTATCTCTACCCAGTCTCCCACGCTCAGCTTCTCGGCGCCGGAATAATACGCCAGCAGTCCCGCGAACTGTATGTCTGCCTCACAGCATGTCATCACGTGTCTTCCGAAAGCGAACTGCCCCTGCGGGAGCTCGTCTGAAAGCGCAACTCTTCCCTTTATGATGAAGGTCTTGCCGTCATAATCGTCCTCGTTCTCGTTGATATCCCTGTACCACTCCGCGTACCACTCGTCTTCGATTTTTATCTTTGGCGCGTTCATATCATAAGGGAGCGGATCGATGATATCATCAGGCTCTATGTCGTTCGGGCCGTATTCGTAGACTATCATGGATCTGCGGTTCGCTATGCGCACCTCCTTGTGGTAAGGCATCTTATCAAAGCCTTTCACGCAGCGGTTGAACACCACCATGTCAGCAGTCTGCATCTTGTTGAAACAGAGCTGGCGCATGTTCTTGTTGTACATCATGAATGTGGTAGTGTCGAAAAGCGCCATCTCCTGGGCGATCAGCCATCCGCGCGGCATCGCGGCGAAGAGCTTCTGGTTCTCCCACATGCCGTTCATCTCTACGACAACGCGGTCGAATCCGCCCTGCCTGTTGATGCGGCCGAGATTTACGTCATTGAGTTCGGCTTCGGACTTTATGCGCTCCACTCTGACTCCCGGGCCAACGAATTTCTCCGGCTCGTACTGAGTTTCTCCGTTTTCACAGATAAGAAGCAGGGTGCGGCCGTCATCTCCGAACTCATGATTCTCAAGTGTCTCTTTTATGAATGTTGTTTTGCCGGATCCGAGGAATCCGGTAAAAAGATATACAGGTATTTCTTTCATTTCTTTATTTGCGGCGGCTCCACTGCATTACGCAAGTCTGAAGAGCGCGCTCAGTTTTTCCTTATCGATTCTTGTCCCGATGACAGCTACCATTCCGGTCGCTTCTGCCTCAGTCTCTCTTACCTCGCCTTCGCCAGGCACGTAATCGAACTCGAGCCAGCCGCCGTCAGCGTTTTCTACGATGCCTTTAGCTCTGAGCACCTCTCCGCACTCATCAAGGCTGTCGATGATCTCCTCCAGTTCGGCCTTCGTATACTTGTTGCTGGTCTGAGCTCCGACTTCATCAAAGACCTCATCCGCGTCATGCCCGTGATGGTGATGATGGTGGTGATGGTGGTGGTGATGTCCGCATCCGCACTCGTCATCATCACACTCATCGTGATCGTCATCGTCGTCGTGGTGGTGATGATGGTGGTGGTGATGCCCGTGCTCGTCATCGTCGTCATCATCGTGGTGATGATGGTGCTCATGCTCATGTGCCTCGAGCTCCTCATATGCCTCGGCTCTCAGCTTGTCGAGCTCAGCATTGAGAGTCTTGTCGGACTCCATTACCTCGAGCATCTTCGCTCCGCTGAGCTGATCCCAGTCTGTGGTGACTACCTGAGCGGTCTGGTTAAGCGTTCTGATATCCTTAACGACTTCGTCGAGCTCTGCAGAGGACATTCCCTGCTGATGTGACAGGAAGATGGAGCTTGCGTGCTCTACCTGATTGGCGAAGAACTCCCCGAAGTTCTCCATGTACATTTTGTATCTCTTGGCATCAACTACTGTAGTGAAACCGTTGAGCTCGATCCTGTCATTCTTGAGATCCTGTACGGCGATGATAACGTCTGAGAGTTTGCCTACTCCGGAAGGCTCGATAAGGATCCTTTCAGGATCGTACTGCTCGATAACTTCATTCAGAGCTTTTCCAAAATCTCCCACGAGCGTGCAGCAGATGCAGCCCGCTACCATCTCGTTGATCTTGACTCCCGACTCCCTGAGGAAACCTGTGTCTACTCCGATCTCGCCGAATTCGTTCTCGATGAGAACTATGTTTTTAGTGTCATACCCCTCGGAGATCAGCTTTTTGATAAGTGTAGTTTTGCCTGCTCCGAGAAAACCTGAGAAAATATCTACTTTTGCCATTTTTTCTGCCTTTCTTTTATGACATTTTTTGCCATTTTTACGTGTAGGATTATATCATCCGCTTTATCCGCAAACGCCTTTCTTTACAATATTTTAAGGCGTCCGCGGGCTTGAACGCCTCATCAGCCTGATGCTATAATATCGGTATGAAAAGGAACGGGATAGAGATAAATATGGATGAAAGAAAAGGTGAGATACTGGTAGCCATAGCGCTTGCGCTGAGGTCCAGTTCTCTTTTGTTTGGAAAGATCGCCATGCGCACCATGGGTCCCTTCCTGACCATCGGCTGCCGCTTCACTATCGCCTTCGTTATCATCGCGATACTCTTCCGCAAGCACCTGACCAAGGTGGATGCGAAGACGATGTTCCACTGCGCTCTCATAGGCGCCACCTTCTTTTTAGCCATGCTCACCGAGATGATGGGACTTAAGACCACGCCTTCGTCCGTTACCGCTTTTCTTGAAGGAATGGTGGTAGTGCTGGTGCCTGCCCTTGCCTGCCTTATCCACAGAAGATTTCCTGACAGGATCACAGTATTTTCATCGCTGATCTGCGTGATCGGCGTCGGTTTCCTGACCCTCAAGGGCGACAGGCTCGGATTCACGAGCGGAGAGCTTCTGGTGCTTTTCGGCACCTTCTGGTACTCTCTCTCAGTGATAGTTACCGATACTGCCGCGAAGAACGACGACCTCATGGTTGTCTCGGTATATCAGCTCCTCTTCATCGCCATTTTCGGCTTCATTGGAGCCTTTATATTTGAAGACATCCGCATGCCTCAAAGCGGAAGCGAATGGGGCGCCATACTTGCGCTCGCCATTATCTGCAGCTGCGTGGGATTCACCATACAGCCTTTCGGCCAGAAGTACATAACTCCTGAGCGCGCCGGAGTGCTCGCGGTATTCAATCCTCTCACCGCAGCGATACTCGGCATCATCTTCCTCGATGAAAAAATGACCCCTTCAATGCTGCTGGGATCATTTCTCATTCTTATCTCGATAGTCGGTCCGGCATGGCTTGAAGACCGCGCCGCGCGCAAACGTCAGACTAAAAACTGATCTTTTATTGCCTCGTATTCCGAAAGCCTGTCCGGGCTGAGCACGCCCTGATCCGTAACCACGCCTGTAACAAGCTCCGGCGGAGTGATATCGAAGGCAGGGTAGTAGCCCTTCACCTCGCGGTTCGCAGTCGGAGTCCCCATTGCCTGAAGAACAAAATCAGGGTCTCTCATCTCTATCTTTACCGTGTCTACAGTCGGATGTCCCTGATCAGGAGTTCCGCTGACATAATACGGTATGCCGTGATATTTCGCGGCTATAGCTATCTGATATGTGCCTACTTTATTGATAACATGACCGTCACAGCAGATGACATCAGCCGCCGAGGTGAACAGATCGATGCCTTCATTTTTCATCACGAATGCAGGCATGTTGTCTGTGATCACCGTCACATCGAATCCCATGTCGTGGCCTACGCTGGCCGTTAGCCTTGATCCCTGGAAGTACGGGCGCGTCTCAGGACAGAAAAGACGGATGTCCTTGCCCTGAAGCCTCGCCTCCTTGAGCATCTGCCCTACGATCGTCTCGGCAAAGCACTGAGTCATGACAGCTCCGTGCTCAGGAAAGAGTCCTGCAAGATATCTGCCGACCTTGCCTATGCCGGCATATCTTTCATCGTTCATGTCGATGGAGCACTGCTTTATGGCTTCGGAGACATCGGACTTGCCTTCCGCAAGAGCCTCCTTCGCGGCGTCGATGCATCTTGCCGTGATGCGTTCCATACGCCATGTGGTAGTCGGTCTCGCATGAGATATGGTGTATGCCGCATCCTCAAGATAAGCGATCTGCTCAGCCTCGCTCCTGCCCCTGCATTCATATGCCGCCAGCGCCATTCCCATGGCCGCCGCCGTATACGGACCGGCGCTCTGTGTCACCATGTCCCTAATGGCCTCAGCTACTTCCTGGTGGGTCCTGCACTCAACTTTTATCACCTCAATAGGATAGATGCGGCGGTCGAGTATCCTTACCACGCCGTCCTCATACCAGGCGATATTCTCGTACTGAAGCATCCACGCCAGTCCCTTGTCCTGTCTTTCCATCGCTGACCTGCTTTCTGCTTCGTCTATGCCTCTTGAGCGGCTTCCTGCTCAGCTTTGCGCTTCTCTTCCTCTTCCTCCTCTAATACACGATAGGCTACTTTGCCTACAAGTGTCTTAGGGAGCTCGTCGCGGAATTCTATATCATACGGCATCGCGTATTTCGCGATGTGCTTTTTAGCGTATGCCATGAGCTCTGCCTTCAGGGCCTCTCTGCCCTCCTCTGTTGCAGGAACGCCTTCAGCCGGTTTCACAAACAGCTTCACCTTCTGCATCTTATAGCTGTCAGGAACTCCGATGCAGCAGCTCATCTGCACTTTGTCGTGCGCGTCGAAGATGTTCTCGATCTGAGCCGGATAGATGTTGTAGCCGGAGGAGATTATCATTCTCTTTGCTCTTCCGCGGAAGTATATGAATCCTTCGCTGTCCATGCAGCCGAGGTCTCCGGTGTACACCCATGTAAGTCCGTCTTCGTGTTTGCGCAGCGTATCCGCAGTCTCATCAGGCATGTCCATGTAACCCTGCATCACAGTTGGGCCTGCAAGGAGGATCTCGCCTTCTTCGCCGTATGGGACTTCCTTGTCTGTGCCCGGCTCTACGATCTTGTAGTAAGTATCCGGGAACGGTATGCCTATGCTGCCTTCCTTGTGCATCTGAGGCGGAGTAAGACACGAAGCGGTGACGCACTCCGTTGTTCCGTAGCCCTCACGCACCTGCACCTTGGCATTGTGGTCGAAGAGGAACTTATCCAGCTTCTTCTTGAGCTCTACTGAAAGCGAATCTCCTCCCGAGAAAACGCCCTTGAGGCACGAGAGATCGGCGCCCTTCATTGAAGGAATTCTCAGCAGCGCTTCGTAAAGGGTCGGCACTCCCGCAATGAAATTGCATTTATACTTTGTAATCAGCTTTGCATAGCTTTTAGGTGTGAACCTCGGCACGAGTATGCATCTGCCGCCCTGCGAGAGCATGGTGTGCAGGCATACGCCCAGTCCGAATCCGTGGAACAGAGGCATGGCCGCCAGCATCTTGTCGGCCGGGCGGAACATCGGGTTCGCCGATACCACCTGCTCGGAAAGCGCGTTGAAGTTGAGGTTGGTGAGCACTATTCCCTTTGTAGTGCCTGTTGTGCCGCCCGAGTAAAGGATCGCGGCTGGGTCTTCAGGCTTTCTTCCCACTCTGTATTCATATCCGCAGTGTCTGCCGAGTCCCATGAAGTCAGGCCACTGGAACACAGGCGCGTCTGCCGGGATCTTCGCTATCTTGCGGCCCTCGGTGAGCATGTATCCGACCTTGATAGGCCTTGTGAGCTCATCCCTGATGCGCGCGATGATGACGTTCTGTATCTTCGTGTTTTTACGTATCGCTTCGATCTTGTGATAGAACTGGTCGAGTGTGACGACCATGACCGAATTCGACATGTTCAGATAGTTCTCTATCTCCTTCTCCGCGCTCAGCGGGTGCACCATGTTGGCGACAGCTCCCACCAGATTGACTGCGTAAAGCATATATATGGCCTGAGGGCAGTTAGGCATTGCGATGGTGACTCTGTCATTCTCGCGTATGCCGAGTATCCTCAGCGACTTGGCGCAGAGATTGATCTGGTCGACCATGTATTTGTATGTTACGTGCTTGCCCATGAAATCAAGTGCGATATTCATAGGATACTTCTTCGCGACAGCTTCGACCTTTTCATATATGGTTCCGTTCGTGTATTCGAGAGTTTTCGGGAGATTGCCGATGCTCGCGAACCACGGTGTCTTCACTGTCTCAGGTATCGGAAACTCGATATTTCCGTTCTCGTTGATAATACTCTTATATTCCATTCTTCTTATTTGATTCCTTCGTTAATTTCAGCCGGGCCTTCCCGGCCCACTCTGTGTGATATTCCAACTTCAGTATTCTAACACTCTTAAGCCGTTTATGCGAGTGCAGTATTCGTATTTGGGAGACATCACAAACTCTTCTGTGATTTTTTTGTGTATTGTTAACTGATGTAATTGCGCGCATGCTCTTGAAAGATGTAAAATTGCTTGTTGTAATATAAACAGTATCATGGAGAAATGCGTCCAATGCTCGAACTCAAAGGCATAACAAAAGAATATAAGACAGGTGCGGAGACCGTGCACGCCCTGAGGGGGATAGATCTCGCGTTCAGAGAAAGCGAATTCGTCTCTATACTCGGACCGTCAGGCTGCGGCAAGACCACCATGCTGAACATCCTCGGAGGTCTCGATCAGTATACCTCCGGCGATCTTCTCATAAACGGGATAAGCACCAAGGAATACAAGGATGCTGACTGGGACGCGTACAGAAACGACACTATCGGCTTTGTATTCCAGAGCTATAACCTCATTTCGCACCAGACCGTACTGTCGAACGTTGAGCTAGCACTCACGCTTTCGGGTGTGTCCGCCGCGGAGAGAAAAAGCCGCGCAGTCAGGGCTCTCGAACAGGTGGGACTGGGTGATCAGATCAACAAGCATCCGGCCGAGATGAGCGGCGGGCAGGTGCAGCGTGTGGCAATAGCCCGTGCCCTGATAAACGATCCGGATATCATTCTGGCCGACGAGCCGACCGGTGCTCTCGATACCGAGACGAGCACGCAGGTAATGGCAATCCTCAAGGAGATATCCAGGCGCAAGCTGGTCATCATGGTCACTCACAACCCTGAGCTTGCAGAGGCATACTCGACAAGGATAGTGCGCCTGTCCGATGGTCGAGTGATAAGCGACAGCGATCCATTCGATCCGGGTATCCATGAAATCACTGAAGGCATATCCATTGAACCCGATTCCCGCAATGAAGCTGTCGGCAAATTTGCCGGGAGAGCTGCCGGACGCCGCAACAGATCGATGTCGATGGCGACCGCCCTGCATCTTTCTCTCAACAACCTCATGACCAAAAAGGCCCGCACCCTGCTTACGGCTTTCGCGGGCAGCATAGGAATAATCGGCATAGCTCTCATTCTTTCCGTTTCGAACGGATTCCAGACATATATCGACAAGCTCGAGGAAGACACTCTGTCGTCATATCCGCTTACCATAATGTCAGAGACCGCCGACATGACCTCGATGATCACGGCCTTCATGGCCAATGTCAGCGACACCGAGGGAGAGGAATCCGGCAACAGACTGCATGAGCAGCAGATCATGACCGACCTGCTCGCTAGCGTAGGATCCAACGACCTCGCGGCATTCAAGAAGCATATCGACTCCAATCTCGATACTATCGGGGACTGGTTCAACTCATACCAGTATTCATACGGACTTTCGGTCAACATATACTCTACCAACATGGAGTATGGTCCGCTGAGAGTAAGCCCCGGCTCCATAATGCAGTCATACATGAGCGGCCTGCAGCAGAGCAGCTTCTCTATGATGAACACCGATGTCTTCTTCCAGATGATGGACAACGAGGAGCTTCTGAAATCACAGTACAAGGTGCTCGCGGGCAAGTGGCCTGAAAAGTACGACGAGCTGCTGCTGGTGCTCGACAGCGAAGACCAGCTGAACGACTACATCGTATATACTCTCGGACTCCGCAATCCGCAGGAGCTCAAGGACATGATCAATGATGTCATGGACGGCAAGAAGGTGGAGAACACCAACAAGCGTCTCGAGTGGACGTACGACGACTTCCTCGGCATGGAATTCGCCCTGGTGCACGCCTGCGACACATACAAGCGCAACTCCTCCTACGACGTCTGGGAAGACATGAGCGACGATGAGGACTACATGGAAGACCTCATCAAAAAGTCGGAGAAGCTCCACATTACCGGCATCGTCTGCGCGAAGGAAGCCTCAGGCGCCAACGCCATGGATTCGGGCGTAGGCTATCTGCCGACGCTCACAGAGCACATGATCAAGTACGCTGCCGATTCGGATATAGTTAAGATACAGCTGGCTGCCAAAAAGACCGATGTCTTCAGCGGCAAGACCTTCGAGGATATCCGCAACAACAACAGCGAAGGCCTCGGCTTTGATGACATGATCAGCATAGACGAGAACAAGCTGAAAAAGGCGCTCGGAGGCGACATCGATCCAAACGCGATACAGAAAGAAATAGAAAACATCGCCAAGCAGGAGATAAAGGACCTCGCCGGCAATGATTCAGCCGAGAAGATCGAGGAGGATGTGACTGCGGCTCTGAAAAAAGGCTGCAGCGATATCATCGATGATCTCAAAAGTCAGGCTGATGATTCAGAGATCTTTAACGCAGACAAAGACTCAGTACAGAAGGCTCTCAGCAAGAACCTCAACACGGGCAAGCATGCACAGATCGTTAATCCGCTGCTTAACGGTTTCGCCGAGCTGATCCCAGGCATGCAGGCAGGCGTAAAGACAGCAGTGATCACCGAGGCCGTCAAGGGCGGTGCCAAGGCGGCAGGCCTTCAGGTAACGGATGAACAGGCCTCCAGGATCGCGGCTGCCCTCGCAAAGGATGGCTCGATCGACGCTGAGGCACTGACAGAAATAATGCCTGACCTCCCGGCCGCGATGGCTCCTATGATGGCCAGTGTACTGAGCGGCATCCCGTCGCAGATACCTGCATCGGCCTACAATGAAGCGCTCTTCACAGCGCTCGCTCAGACCGTTGATCCTTATACAACAAACAAGGACGTACAGAGCGGCATCAAGCAGTACGGTGAAGGCATCGAAATGATGCAGAACGCACAGATAGTAGGGCCTGCGCTCGGAAAGGCAGCTGCGGCGGTCGGCAAGCAGTTCAATGTAGACCCTTCGGGCATCGCCGACGCGTTTACGATGAAGATGGACGAGGATGAGATCACCAGGCTCATAACCGCCTACGTTTCGGGCGGAGCAGAGACCAGCTACGACACCAATCTGGTGAAACTCGGCTACGCGGATATCAACAAGCCGTATTCGATATCCTTCTACCTTAAAGACTTCGAGTCCAAGGAGAACTTCCTGAAGTTCATCGATGACTATAACCAGGAGATGCAGGACAGCGGCAACGATGACATGGTGATAAGCTACACGGACGTGACCGGCGTAATGATCAAATCCGTAAAGAACATCACCAACGCTGTCAGCTATGTGCTGATAGCATTCGTCGCTATCTCGCTGATAGTATCCTCCATAATGATCGGAGTCATCACCTACATCTCCGTGCTGGAGCGTACCAAGGAGATCGGAATACTCCGCGCCATCGGAGCGTCAAAGAAGGATATCGCAAGGATATTCAATGCCGAGACCATCATAATCGGACTTTGCGCCGGTCTGATCGGCATAGGCGCGAGCCTGCTGCTGCTGATACCTATCAACCACATACTGATAAGACTCACCAAGATTTCTGCGCTCAAGGCTATACTGCCTGCAGTCGGCGGAGTGGCGCTCGTACTGATAAGCATAATCCTTACATTCATCGCGGGACTCATCCCATCCGGAATGGCGGCCCGCAAAGATCCGGTAGTAGCGCTGCGTACGGAGTAACTCCGCTGAAGATCCTGAAAACAGCATAAAAAATCCAGGCCGCAAAGCCTGGATTCTTGTTATATCAAATTCCCGTATTCGTCGAAGCCGCTTTGTATGGTGCCGGCCGCATGGCTGTCCGAGCTCAGTATGAGCACTCCGCCTTTGCTTTTTATGTAGGCGATCTGATCAGCGGCCGGGTATGGCGCTGTCCGGTATCCTCTTGAGATAGCTCCTGTGTTTATCTCGAATACCGGTCTGTCGCCGGCCTCAAGGACACCGAGTTTCTCGAGCCTGTTGCGGTAACCGTTCTTATATCTTTCGGCGCAGTCATCGAAGATGCGGTCTATCGCTCTCTTCCATGCGGCAATATACCTTTCATCCGCGGTGTCGTAAATGACCGAAGTGTCTGCTGCAGCAGCCAGATCCGAGCAGATCCCGTAAGGGCTCTTTTTTACAAGTCTGCCGTCATAGCCGAAGGCCCACTGCTCATTGAACTTTGTCAGAAGGTCAAAATGCCCTATTATATCGCAATCCGTTGCCGCGACTATGCCTCCGACTGTGTCGAAATACAGTTCCGCGGCATACAGCATTTTTTCACGGCGCTCCTCCGGAGTCGCGTCCACATACGCTTCTTCTGCTGCTATTCCCGGGCACTCATCCCTGAACGCGAAGCGGCAGAGATCTTCCGGATAGTCATCTACAGGGCACCAGTCGCTGAATTTGACCAGGGCTTCAAGCTCTGCGTCAGAAGCCGCGGTCTCATCAGCCGACGCTCCGCGGACAGCGCCGCCGGAATGCCTCGTCAGTATCTCATCGCGCTTCCTTCTGCCCTCTTCCGAGAAGACGTAATGCACGGAACCGATGTAATAATCGTAAGGGGCCGTGTCCACATCTGAATAGCGGTCGAATTCGGTGCCGAGCAGCAGCCTGATGCTCCCGGCGTATTTCTTCTTCAGCGTGTTTATTTCATCTATGTATTGCTGCGTAGCCGCACGGCTCATGCAGTAGCTCTGATCGTGCGGGGTAAAGGCGTGCCCCGATATGCCCGCGAAGGCAAGTCCGTTTTCGATCGCGGAGCGCGCCATGGCCTCCGCGGTGTCCTTGCCGTCGCAGTATGTTGTGTGCATGTGGAGATCGAAATTCTGCATCAGACCATCTTCTCCTGTTTGACCTTCTTGTCTATAACGTGGCGCGAAGCCAGCTCTCTGTGGATGTCTTCGAGAGTGATGCCCGCCTCATCCATCAGCACCATCACGTGATATGCGAGGTCTGCTATCTCGTATATGGTCTCGGCGTTGTCGCCGCTCTGCTCCGCTGACTTCGCCGCGACTATCACCTCAGTCGTCTCCTCGCCAACCTTCTTGAGTATCTTGTCGAGGCCCTTGTCGAACAGGTAGCTCGTATACGAGCCCTCCTTAGGTTCGGTGCGGCGCCCGTCTATAAGCTCCATAAGGCCTTCGTATGAGAATTCCTTGAGCGATCCGCTCTCCCATACCGGGTACTCAAAGCAGGACTCAGTGCCGAGGTGACAGGCAGGTCCGTCAGGCTCCACCATCACGACAAGCGCGTCCCTGTCACAGTCCGCAGTAATGCTCACGATGTGCTGGTAGTTACCGCTGGTCTCGCCCTTTAGCCACAGCTCCTGCCTTGAGCGGCTGTGGAAGCAGGTGAGCTCCTTCTCCATCGAGATGCGGAGACTTTCTTCGTTCATATACGCGAGAGTGAGCACTCTCTTTGTGACCGAATCCACTACTATGGCCGGGATCAGTCCCTTTTCGTCAAATTTCAGTTCGCTTATTTCTATCATCTGTATTTTACCTTTTATCTTCTTACAGGGATGCCTTCCTCTGCCATACGTGCCTTGAGGTCGCTGATAGAGACCTCGCCGAAGTGGAATATCGATGCCGCAAGCCCCGCGTCTATGTCCGGAACAGCGCGGAAAAGATCGATGAAATCGTCGATGCTGCCCGCTCCGCCGCTGGCGATGACAGGCACTGACACCGCTTTGCACACGGCGTCAAGCATCTCGATGTCGAAGCCCTTCTTCACTCCGTCGGTGTCGATCGAATTCACAACCACCTCGCCGGCACCCATGCCTACGCAGCGCTTTATCCATTCTATGGCTTCCATGCCGGTGTCATCCCTGCCGCCTCTGGCAAAGACTCTGAACTCGCCCCCCACGCGCTTTATGTCGCACGAGAGCACCACGCACTGATCGCCGTACAGCTTTGCCGCCTCGGTTATGATGCCCGGATTCCTGATCGCGCCGGAGTTGACACTCACCTTGTCGGCGCCGCATTTCAGGACTCTGTCGAAGTCTGCGATGCTGCTGATTCCTCCGCCTACGGTAAGCGGGATGAACACATTGGACGCGGTCTCAGTGAGTATCTCCGTGAAGAGCTTGCGCCCTTCAGCGCTGGCTGTTATATCGTAGAATACCAGCTCATCCGCGCCCGATTTTGTATAAAGCTTTGCCATGTCGACCGGAGAGGCTACGTCGCCAAGGTTTTCAAAGTTGACGCCCTTTACGACTCTGCCGTCCTTTACGTCGAGGCACGGGATTATTCTTTTTGTTATCATTTTGCAGCTCCTTTTTTTACTGCTTCAGCGAGGTCTATCGCCCCCGTGTAATATGCCTTTCCGATGATGGCCCCGTGTATGCCGAGCTCCGTAAGAGCTTCAACATCTTCGATGGAGGATACCCCTCCGGAGGCCACTATGTCTATGTTGAGAGACTCCGACAGCTGCCTGTACAGCCCGCGGTTGGTGCCCTTCATCGCCCCGTCCCTTGAGATGTCGGTGCAGATTATGGTGCGGACTCCGGAATCCTGCATCATGCGCGTGAATTCTTCGAGCCTGTACTGCGAGAGTTCCGTCCAGCCCTTCACTGCAACGAATCCATCTCTCACGTCTATGCCTACGGCTATCTTATACCCGTATTTTTCTACGCAGCGCGCCAGGAAATCCGGGTCCTTCACGGCAGCGGTGCCGAGTATCACCCTGTCTATGCCCGCGTCGAGGTATTTAGCCACGGTGCTGTCGTCTCGTATGCCTCCTCCGATCTCCACGAAAGCCTTGCTGCCATCAGCCTCAGCTGCCGCCGCGTCCGCGGCCTTCTTTATTGCGAGCACTGTATCGAGGTTTGGAGTGCTGCCGTCCCTGGCTCCTTCGAGATCGACTGTGTGTATGCGGCGCGCTCCTGCTTTTATGAAAGCTTCGGCTATCTCGGGTGGATTCTCGCTGTAGACCGTCATCTGAGCATAATCGCCCTTGAACAGCCTTACCGCCTTGCCTTCATACAGATCGATTGCTGGATATATTATCATTTCAAAGCTCCATGAACGCTTTCAGTATCTTCATGCCCACTTCACCGCTCTTCTCCGGGTGGAACTGGCAGCCGTATACATTTCCGTTCGACACAGCCGCTGTGAGATCAGCTCCGTACTCCGTGACAGCGATGACCGACTCATCGCATTCAGCCGCGTAGTATGAATGCACAAAGTACACGTAATCGTCTTCCTTTATATATTTGAACAGGGGTGACTCCTTCCTGAATTTCAGGAGATTCCAGCCGATGTGAGGGATCTTGTACCCCTCCGGGATTACGTCGGATATCGGCCTTACGCTGCCGCGTATGAGGCCGAGCCCCTCGTGCACCCCGTACTCGTAGCCGACATCGAACATCAGCTGCATGCCGAGGCATATGCCCATCACCGGCTTGCCGGCGGCCGCCTCTCTCTTCACAACATCAGCCATCCCGGACTCTCTCAGCTTGCGCGCGGCATCCTCAAAGGCTCCCACGCCCGGCAGAATGATCCGGTCGGCTTCAGCTATCACCTTCTCGTCTGATGTCACCACCGCCTCCGCTCCTATCTCCTTCAGGGAGCTCTTAAGCGAAAACAGGTTGCCTACTCCGTAATCAATGATCGCTACCATTTATCGTCCTCCTAAAGAAGCCCTTTGGTCGAAGGGACTTCGTCTGCATAGTCGCTGTCTATGGAGACCGCCTGCCTCAGCGCGCGGGCCGCAGCCTTGAAGGCTCCTTCCATGATGTGGTGCGAATTGCTGCCCGCCAGCTGTCTGAGGTGCAGAGTCACACGCGCGTTCCTCACAAAGCCGAGCCAGAATTCCTCCATCAGCTCGGTATCGAAGGTGCCTACCTTCTCTGTCGGTATGTCGAGGGCATAGCCGAGATAGTCTCTCCCGGAGATGTCCGCTGCACACAGTATGAGAGCCTCATCCATCGGGAGGATGCAGCTGCCGTAGCGGCAGATGCCCTTCTTGTCACCGACCGCCTCCGCGAACGCCTGCCCGAGGACTATGCCCACATCCTCTACGGTGTGATGATCGTCCACATAGACATCGCCCTTCGCCTTCACATAAAGGTCGAATCTGCCGTGCCTCGCAAACAGCGTGAGCATGTGATCGAGGAATCCGACACCTGTGTCTATCTCGCTGGTGCCCCTTCCGTCAAGATCGAGTGAAAGCCTTATATCCGTCTCCGCAGTCACTCTGCTTATATCCGAAGTCCTCATATGCCTGCCTCCTTAAATATGTCTCTCACCGCTGTGAGCAGAATGTCCATCTGCTCTCTGGAGCCGATAGTGATACGGTTGTAATCGTTTATCTCAGGTTTTGACCAGTGTCTGATTATCACTCCGCGTTCCCTGAGCCTGCTGAAGAGCACGTCGCCGGCTATCCCCGGATGCCTTACGAATATGAAGTTCGACTTGGAATCGGTCATTTCGAATCCGAGCGACTTCAGCTGCTCTACGGTGTACTCCCTGTTTTCCATCACCGCGCGGCAGTGCTCTCTGTTCACCTCGTCGTTCGCTAGAGAAGCAACTCCCGCGGCAATGGCCAGTCTGTCTATATTATACGGGTTTGTCGAGTAGCGGAGCGCGTTCAGATCGGAAATGATCTCCGGAGACGCGATCCCGTATCCAAGCCTCATTCCGGCCATAGACCTCGATTTCGAGAAGGTCTGCACCACCAACAGATTATCGTACTTTTTTGTGAGAGGCACAGCCGACTCAGTTCCGAAATCCACATAGGCCTCGTCTATCACCACCACATTGCCCGGGTTGTGCTGAAGTATGCCCTCTATCTGAGCGCGGCTCAGCGCTATTCCGGTAGGAGCGTTCGGATTCGCGATGAATACCGTGCCGCCCGCGTTGTAGTAATCCTCAGGGTCGATGCTGAAATCGTCCTTAAGAGGTATCTCCCTGAAGCTGATCCCCGTTATGTCCGCGAACACCGGGTAGAATCCGTATGAGAGCTTCGGGAAAACCGCCGGTGTCTTCGCGTCGCAATAAGCGAGAAAGGCGAAGTACAGGGTCTCATCGGAGCCGTTGTTGCAGATGATCATGTCCGGATCCACATCGAAGCGCCCGGCAAGGGCCTTCCTAAGCTCTGTTGCGTCCGGATCAGGATACAGCTGGAGTCTCTCAGCCTCCTTCTTCACCGCTTCGATCACCTCAGGCATCGGCGGAAACGGCGATTCGTTTGTATTCAGCTTTGTGAGCACATTCGTCTTCGGCTGTTCTCCCGGAGTGTATGGCTCAAGCGAAGCGTATTTATTGCTTAAAAATCTGCTCATCTCAGTCCTTCCCTTATGTTACTTTTCGGATCTTATCAGCACGCTCCTCGCATGCCCTGTCAGCCCTTCCTTGCGGGCAAAGGCCGCTATGTCTTCAGCCACCCCGGCCAGGGCGTCGTCCGTGTAATGTATGAACTGCATCGTCTTCACGAAGTCCTCCACGGACAGCGGGCTCGAGAATCTCGCGGTGCCGCTCGTAGGCAGCGTGTGGTTCGGGCCGGCGAAGTAATCGCCGAGCGCCTCAGGACAGCTTCGTCCGAGAAATACCGAGCCTGCGTTCCTTACCTTCCCGAAAAGTTCAAACGGATCATCCACGCAGAGCTCAAGGTGCTCAGGCGCTATCTCGTTAGCTATGTCTACAGCCTGCAGGATATCCGCCGCGATTATTATCTTTCCGTTGTTTTCTATCGAAGCGCGCGCTATCTCCTCGCGCTCGAGGCTGCGGAGCTGATTCTCGATGGACTCCGCAACAGCCTTTGCGAACTCCGCGGAATCTGTCACCAGCACCGCGCTCGCGTTTTTATCGTGCTCAGCCTGCGACAGCATATCGGCCGCCACCACGTCAGGGTCGCTCTTTCCATCAGAGACCACCAGTATCTCGCTCGGACCGGCTATCATGTCGATCGCCACCTTCCCGAACACCTGGCGCTTTGCCTCTGCCACGAATGCGTTGCCCGGCCCTACTATCTTGTCAACTGCCGGTATCGACTCGGTGCCGTATGCCAGAGCCGCCACCGCCTGCGCTCCGCCTGTCCTGAATATGCGGACGCTGCCTGCGCCCTTAACGGTCTCCTGCGCGATGACCGCCGCCGCGATGACAGCAGGCTCGATGCTGCCGTCGGCATTCGGAGGAGTCGTCATTATTATCTCTCTGCAGCCGGCCGTGAGTGCCGGTATTGAATCCATCAGTACTGTCGACGGATACGCAGCCGTGCCTCCCGGCACGTAGAGCCCCGCGCGCTCAAGAGGCATCACCTTCTGGCCTGTGATCTTTCCCGGACCGCTTTCCATGGTGAATCCTTCCCTGAGCTGCTTTGCGCAGAAGCCCGCGATATTCGCCGCGGCCTTTCTCAGCACGTCCGTCAGTCCCGGATCGGTCTCGTCCAGGCTGCGGACGGCCATGCTCTTTTCCTCACTGCTCAGCTCAAGCTCAAAGCCCTCGGGATCGACCCCGTCAAACTTCGCGGCATAGCGGATCACGGCTTCATCGCCGTTCTCCCTCACGTCCTTTATGATAGCGGCAACGATGTCCGTCACGTTTGCAGTCGGCTCGTTTCTCGCAAATATCTCTTCAGCCGATACTTCGGCAAAATCCAGAATCCTTATCATCTTTATCCCTGCTGCAGCCTCTCCAGCAGCCTGTTTATGGCTGCGCTCTTAAAGTTATAGCCTGACTTGTTTGTTATAAGGCGGGTGCTGATATCCATTATCTCTTCATACACCTCGAGATCGTTCGCCTTCAGTGTGTTGCCGGTCTCCACCAGATCGACTATCACATCTGACAGCCCCAGCAGAGGAGCTATCTCTATGGAGCCGTTCAGCTTTATTATATCTATGTCGCGCCCCTTTGAAGAATAGTAGTCCTGCGCGATGTTGACAAATTTTGTGGCGACTCTCAGGGGATGATCCGAATCATCCCTGAAGCCCTTCGGCGCGGCCACCACCATGCGGCAGAATCCCGTACCGAGGTCCCTGAGCTCATAGACATCAGGCTCGTACTCCAGCAGTATGTCTCTGCCGCACGCTCCTACGTCTGCCGCGCCGCGCTCAACATAGATAGGCACGTCGGACGGCTTTACCCAGAAGTACCTGACGCCGGCTTCCTTATTCTCAAAAACAAGCTTGCGGCCGTTGAATATGTCTTCACAGCCGTAGCCTGCCTCCTCAAACATCTTATATACTCTTTCTCCCAGCCTCCCCTTCGGAAGAGCTACATTTATAATATTTTCCAATCCTTTAACCTCTCATGCTCAGCGTATCCATGTATATCGCGAAGCCTATCGCGCGTGATTTCTTTTTCATCCTTCTCATCAGTTTGTCATATCTTCCGCCGATGAGCACGGACTCCGGAATGCCGTCTATATAACCCTCAAAGGCCATTCCGTTGTAATAGTTGGTGTCACCCACTATCGAAAAGTCAAGTACCAGCCTGCGGTCACCCCTGCTTCCGTCTTCCGGGTAAAGTCCTCTGAGCACGTCAGCCAGCTCGCTTACCTCGGCCTCGGCTTCTGTCCCCCTGCAGATCTCCTCTACTCTCGGCATCACCTCAGGCGGCGCCCCGTATACCTTCAGCAGCTCCGTGAGGGTGCGGCACTTCTCTGCCGGGATGTCATTCTCAGCGCAGATGCTCTCTATCTCATGGAGGTTCTTCACGCCCGCCAGTCTCAGGAGCTCGCTTCTTACATTGCCCGAATCCGTCATTCCGCCGACGATCAGCGTTAGTATGTCGATATCCGACACTTTCAGTACATAGTCATGATCTTCAGCAACCAGAGCGAGGCTCTGCTCCGCCAGGTCTATCACCTCGGCCGCCTCGGCATTGCCCGCGCCGCCTATGCACTCAAGGCCCATCTGCATGATTTCCCTGAAAGTGCCTGTCCTGCCCGATACCCTGTATACGTTCTCATCGTAGAACAGCCTGTTGAGGGTATCCGGCCTGTCCTCTATATTCTTTACGATGGACAGCGTGACATCGGGCTTCAGCGCCTTGAGCCTGCCGTTGGTATCCGTAAAGGTAATGACCCTGTCAGACAGCAGGAAATCCTTGTTTCTGCTGTAAAGATCGTAGTCCTCGAATTTTCTCATTCTGTATGAGCGGTATCCCGCCCTGCTGTACAGCGTTCTGAGGGCGAAAATCCTGCGCTCGGTGCGGGTCAGCACGTTTTCATCGTATTGCATTTTGCTTCTCCATGTCCTCTTTCTGATTTTGCTTCATCACTTTACCACGCTAAATCGCTAAAGTCAATCTGCGCCTTGTATTTCCTCGCGTCCATCAGTCTCCCGGATCCCCATGATCACAAAAAAGACAACAGGAGCGATGGCCCATTCCGTCGCTCCTGTCATATAGTCTTAGGTATTATATGGAAAATGTTATATGGAGGTTTCTTTCAGAGTACTCTCTGTTCACCCATATAATAGTCCCTGAATATGATGAACAGGTGACGCTTATGAGAATGATATTTGTAGAAACCTAGAAGAAAACACCTTTGATCCAGATCTCAAGTCCTATCCCTATCAGTATGAGCCCGCCGAGTATCGAGGCTCTCCCCGCCAGCGCTTCGCCCAGCCTGCGTCCTATCCTGAGGCCCGCCAGGCAGATGAGCATGGTAACGGCTCCGATGATCAGCGCTGATGCCAGCGCCTGAGCAGCGCTGTACGAGGATATCGTGAATCCTACTGACAGCGCGTCTATCGATGTAGCGACCCCCTGCATCATCAGCGCCCAGAAGCCCAGCTTCGCAGCATCGGACTGAGCCTCTTCATCTTCTGCCCCGCTTTTAGCCCCGCGGAGCTCTTCGATGCCGTCCTTCAGCAGACCTCCGCCTATTATCAGAAGCAGTATAAGCGCTATCCACGGAATGAGCGGACTGAACCACTCAAACTTCTCGGCCGCACGCGTAACGAGGAACCAGCCGATCAGCGGCATCGCAAACTGAAAGCAGGCGAAGGTGCCTGCGATCGAAAGGACGCGTCCTGTTTTCATCCCTGTATCGGCCAGACCGTTCGCAACCGACACGCTGAAAGCATCCATCGCAAGCCCGGCTCCGAGCAGCACGCTGGTAATTATCAGTTCTGTATCCAAATCTACCCCTTACAATTGATTGATCTCTTTTATAGCCTCAAGAAGCCTTTTGAACTCCCTCTTTTTAGGAAGTCTTACGCGGGCTGCTGTTGAGTCCAGCCCCTTGAAGTCATATCCGTCGATGACAAGCACTCCTCTTTTGAAGAACTCCTCCTTGAGGTTGATGTTCTTGTCGTCGTGATAAAGCAGAAGCAGCGAATTGGTGTCGAAGGTCTCTGCAATATGGAGCCTGCCCGAAGCACCCTCAGGGTTATGCCTGGTGCAGCCGAGTTCCCTGCGGATCTCCTTTTTCATTTCCGCGAAAGCCCTCTTGCTTCTGTTGATGAATTCCTGATGTCTGAGCGCCTCAGCCGCCACTTCGCGCGAGAGCTCGCCCACCATGTACGGATTTACCATCTTGTTCATGCAGTGTATGAGCTCCTTGCACGCGATGATGTAACCGACTCTCATGCCCGCAAGTCCGAATCCCTTGGAAAGCGTGCGCACTACCACAAGATTAGGATACTTGTCGCAGAGCTTCACCGCGGAGTTTCTCTTAGGCATGAAATCGCCGTATGCCTCATCGATTATGACGGTTATGTCGTTTTTCATCGCCTTCGAAACTATCTTCTCTATATCCCTGATGTCGATGACCTGCCCCGTAGGGTTGTTCGGATTGTCGATGTAGATGAAGTTGTAGAGTTTCTCCTTTTCAGAAGCGCTTACATACGTCTTGGCGATGTAGTGCATCGACATGAACTCATACGAGTCGAATTTATAGTTGTGCTCTCTTTTCAGCTGATACGGAGCGTATTCGATCCCCAGCATCTCGGCATGCATGTAGTAGTCGGTAAACTGAGGCGAGATCCCCAGCACCATCGCGTTATGCGTGTCAAAGATGTTGTTTATCACATACAGGGCGCTTATGCTGCCGTCGGTGATAAGGATGTTGTCACGCTCAACAAAACACTGGCTTTTCCAGTACTTTATTATGGCGTCATACAGCGCCTGGCTGTGCGGATAAGGCCCGAGCCTTGATGTGTCGAAGTTCTTTACGACTTCAGCGCACTCAGGAGGAAAGCCGTAAGGATTGCATCCCTCGCTGCAGTCGATCCCGCCTTCCGGAAGTTCTATCACATCGCTCGCGTAGCTGATCTTCTCATTCTCGAGAAGCTCTTTCTTGATCTTTAATCTGTCGTGCATTTTTCCATCCCTCTCTGATGACTGACGCGGCTGGGCGCCTTTTCTAGAAAAAGCCGTTGGTTTTAAGTATGAACAGAAATACCGGAATCGTGAAGCAGGATGTTATGGTGGTGACCACCACGAGCTCTCCCGCAAGCTTGCCGTTGCCTCCCATGGAATCGGCCATCGCGTACGAGGCCAGAGCCACAGGCGCTGCTGTCATCAGCGTGACAGCTATAAGAGGCACATCCCTGAGCCCCAGAAGCACGGCTCCCGTGATGCCTATCGCCGGGAATACCACCAGCTTTCCGATGGTGCAGACAAGTATGCGCCATCTGTCACTGCTGAAGCCCTGTATGTTCAGCGCCGCCCCGAGCAATATCATCGCTATGGGCGCGGTAGCGTCTGAAAGTGCCGTGACCGTATTTGTGACCGGAGCCGGCAGCGTTATCCCGAGCATCATCACTATGAAAGCGGCGATACCTCCGTCGATGATAGGGTTGGTAAGTATGCGCTTCAGCATCTGTATGGGATCGGCTTTTCCGCCTCTGAATGTCTCAAAGAGGATCACTGCGGATATATTGTAGAAAGGCACTACGAGCATCATGATTATCGCGACGGCGGTGATGTTGCCCTTTCCGAAGAGGTTGATCGCGATCGGAAATCCCATGAGAACGTAGTTGCTCCTGTAAAGAGCCTGTATCATGGCGCCTCTTTCGTAGTTGCTCTTCTCTATTTTGCAGACGAACAGCCACGAGGCGGCAAACTGCAGGGCGGTAAAGCATACCGCATAAAGACCCAGCCTGATGTCCGCGTGCTCGGCCAGATCCTTGCCGTACAGGTTATCGAACATTATGAACGGATACAGTGTAACGAAAACCATGTGCGTAAACTTTTTTACGTCTTCGTCTTTCAGGACTCCCGTCAGTTTGAGGATGATCCCTATCGTAAGATATATGGCCGACGGAATGACGGCATTTACGCAAATGATAAAGTTCTGCAGCATGTTATGATTCTATCACAGCAGAGGCAAAAAATAAGGGCAGATATGCCTATATCCGCCCTTATTTTTGTTTTATTTTCAATTATTTGAGCATTTTCTGCTGCTCGTGATACGGGATGTACTCATCGCCGCTGAAATAGTTCTTTATGAGCTTGACTACTGTTCCCGACAGCAGGAATACACCGATGAGGTTCGGGATCGCCATGAGTCCGTTGAAGGTCTCAGCGACATCCCAGATAACGCCGAGATCCATGGTTGCTCCGAGGATGGCTACCAGCGAGTAGAGCACCAGGAAAGGCTTCGCCGCCTTGCTTCCGAAAATGAATTCCGCGCAGCGTGTTCCGTAAAGTCCCCAGCCGAGGATGGTTGAGAACGCGAAGCAGCACATTGCCACTGCTGTAAAGATCGATACCCAGCTTCCGTATGTATTTGTGAAGCCCTCGATGGTGAGCTCAGCTCCCGCAGGCTGTCCGTACACGATCGAAGCGCGTCCGCAGAGGATGATGAGCGCTGTCATGGTGCAGATGACGATTGTGTCTACGAATACCTCGAAGATACCGAAGAATCCCTGCTTTACAGGATGATTGACGTCCGCGCTGGCGTGAGCCATGGATCCTGTTCCGAGTCCGGCCTCATTCGAGAAGATACCTCTTGCGATACCCTTCTGCACGCTGAGGAACATGCTTCCGACTACACCGCCTGTGACTCCCTTAGGGCTGAAAGCTCCCTCAAAGATCGAAGCAAATGCGCCAGGTACATATCTGAAGTTGATAACGATAACGCCGAGGCCGAGAAGAATGTAGAATACAGCCATGAACGGAACAAGCTTCTCTGTTACGGCTCCTATTCTCTGAACTCCGCCGATGAGGATGAAAGCGATAAGTACAGCGAGCACTATTCCAAGGATCAGGTTGAGCGCCTTTAATCCCGACTCGCCGATAAGGTTATATGATGTCAGAGCTGACTCGATCGAAGTCGTGATGGTGTTTACCTGTGTGGCGTTTCCTGTTCCGAATACAGCGAGGATACCGAATACTGAGAATATCGATCCAAGCCACTTCCAGTTTTTGCCGAGGCCGTTCTTGATGTAGTACATAGGGCCGCCGACATATGTTCCGGTATCGTCGATCTCTCTGAAGTGAACGGCAAGCGTTACTTCTGAAAACTTAGTGCACATTCCGAGGATGGCAGATATCCACATCCAGAATACTGCTCCCGGGCCGCCGATAGCTACTGCCCCCGCAACGCCTGCTATGTTACCGGTGCCTACCGTTGCCGCAAGGGCTGTGCAAAGCGCCTGGAACGGGGTGATGGCGCCTTCCGCGCTCGCATCTTTTGAAAAGATCTTTCCGAAGGTCTCCTTCATCGCGAGCCCGAATTTCCTTATCTGTATGAACCCGGTACGGATGCTCAGATACAGTCCGATACCAAGGATACAGACCATCGCGGGAACTCCCCACACAAAATTGTTGATTGCCGAATTGATGCTTACTAAAGTTTCCATTTGATCTCCTTACTACTATTACACCGATAAAAAGGTTTCCGGCAAACATAAAAAGAGAACGTGAATGTATCGCAATACATCATGTTCTCTGTCCCTTTACCGCGCCTTTACGTACGTCACGTCTGCCGAAGAGCGCGCCATGCATAAAAACAAAACCAGTGTGAAAAATATCACAAAGGGTATATTTCTTCAATCTTTGTTAAATTAATAACCTATATAGTGCACAGTCATACATATTGTTAACCAACTCGCCCTCACTTGGAATTCCTCGCGTATAATATATCCTTAAGTTCTTCTTTTTCTTCGTGCTCGAGCGAGTCCGCGCCGTACATCCCCGCGAGGTTCTCCATGTGATGCCTGAACTCATGCCTCACAACGCCCCTGAGCTTATCCTTCAGCTGATCCTCAGACATCCAGCCGCAGGTGCGCGCAAACGATCCGTAAAAGATAGTGATCCTGTTGCCCTGCCTCGATCTTGTGTATTCACCCATTATGACGAGGTCGCCATTCTCGGCATACGGAGACGGCCTGTACTCCTCGGACAGCTGCACGCCGTAGTGAAGCTCTCTGAAGAAATCATCAGGAAGCTCATCGCACACTTCATTCAGTAATTCGTAAAATCTGTCTATGTCTACCATCAGAGATTCTCCTGCTCTTCCCAGAAGAGCTCATCAAGAGTCTTGCCGAGCGCACGGCATATCGCTATGCACAGATTTATCGTGGGGTTGTAGTCGCCCTTTTCTATAGCGCTTATCGTCTGCCTCGAGACTCCGATCAGATCCGCAAGCTGCTGCTGCGACAGATCCCTGGCGACACGCGCTGATTTCATTCTGAGATTCTTCATAAAACGCTCCTGTATCTCCCTTTCTCCGTATCGCCGTATCACATATCGTCTTCTGCGGCGGCTTCCTCATCCGCTTTGCGCTGCTTCACGCTGAGTGAGATCAGGATGATCACGAAGGCCAGACAGAAGAGCAGTGACGCGCACGGGCCGAAAGCGAGCTTACCGCCCTCCATGACTCCGCTTCTGAGACCGTTGATCCCTGAAACCGCGTTGCACGCTATGACGACCCACATCACGGCCCGGTATGTCCTGGCATCCGTGCCTACACCGAAATACGAATCATTCTTTATGCAGTAGAGCGCATATACCATCACTCCTGCAAGTATCATTATGAATATCGCGAGGGTGCGGCTTACCGGCAGCGTCTCGAACGCACCGAAGCTCTCTGCGAAAAGATCGAGCGTCAGCATTATCAGGATCGTGAAGCATGCGTATTTGTAACCCCTGCCCCTGACGAGCTCCTGCCTCTCATCAAAAGTGCCTTTCATCGATTTCTTAATGAATTTCCATACTAACGCGACTATTATAAGCGCGGTCACTATTCCGAACGCAAGACCAGCTGCATAACTTGTACTCATTTTATTGCCTCCTTCCGGTTTATATTCTGTATATCTTCCGCTTTCTGTTTAGCGTTTTTCCGGTTTCAGGATATCCTTGCATGGTGATAATACATCACCAATAGCTATTTGTCAAATATATTTGACATAAAAGTAAAAATATTTTCCACTATGTCCTGCTTATTTGCACAATTACAAAAGCGGGCCGCATGGCCCGCTTCAGTTGTTATGTTGCCGGACGGCAGCTTATCCGCTGCCGTATGCAGATATCACCGGCTGCCGTATCAGTTATTGATGCCCGGTTTTTCAGGCGGTTCGCCGCTCGGAGGTGTGCCGCCGGGGCCGCCGCCGTTTCCGTCCGGTTTTTCAGGAGGCTCTCCATCAGGAGGTGTGCCTCCCGGGCCGCCGCTGCCTTCCGGAGCCCCGCTGCCGGATCCGCTCCCCGTGCTTATATCGAATGCCTCTCCTGTCGAGGCGGATCCGGATGTATATTCCTTGCCGTCCACATAAAGCTTGTGGCCGTTCAGATCGATTGCCGAGCCTTCACCCACGGTAAGCTCTGAGATATATGAATCGGCTGTAAGCGTCCATGTGCTTCCGTCTTCGATCTCAACATATACGTCTCCGCTCTGTCCGTCAGGGTTGACGGCGCCAGTAAAGGATGACTTGTCCTTCAGATAGAGATTGAGGGTCGATATGTCATCGATCAGCATGTCTCCGCTGATCACCTGGCCTGAAGCGTTCAGGTTCACCTTGCCTCCGTTGGAGCCTTCATTGCCCCATCCGGCTGCTTCGGCTCTGAGGAATACTCCTTTGGAATCTTCGTTTGTGATCTCAGTTCCGCTGAGGCTTATCTCAGTCGCGGTGTTGTTCACGAAGAATATGTCTCCGTTCTTGTTTGTAATGCTTCCTCCGCTGGCTGTGAAGGAAGATGTGCCCTCTGCGGCATCGCCCGACATGGACTGATATATCATCACGGCCTGATAGTATTCGGACTTGTCGCCGTTCTTGGTGTTGTTGTCGGCGATCAGTGTATCGTTATTGAGCGTGACCGAGTTTTTGCCCTCTACCACGATGCCCTGTGAGGCTGTCGACTCCATGTACGAGTCGCTGACGGTTATGTCCGCTGTCGAGTATACGACCGGCGAACCCGTTCCTGTTGTTTTATAATAGCCTTTTGTCACATTCACTGTGCCGCCGCCGCGGTCCGATCTTATAGCCGCGGATGAATTCCCCGATGTGTTGATCGTAAGGTTCTCAGCGTTCATCGTGCCGCCGCCTGTCGTCATGAGGCCGCCCGAGCAGTTGCCCTGAGTCTCGATCACCGAGTCTGCTATGTTCACTGTCGTGCCTTCGCCGTATGAGAATACCGCGTTGGCATGCGTGCCGTTGGTTTCTATGAGCGAATCCTTTATTGTAAGGGTCCCCTTTTCGGTCGCGAATACTGCGGAGTTTTCACCATAGAAATCCGCTTCATCCCCGTCTGCTTCGCCCGTCTTGGTTACCCCTATATTGGAGTACTCGGCCTCCTCGCCGCTAACCTCTATCGCGTGCCCGCCGTCAGTATCATCTGAGATGGACTCGCTGACTGTTATGTCTTCTTTTGTCAGGTATGCCGAAGCCCCTGCAGCTGCTTCTTCCGCAGCCTGCCCGCTGCATGCGCACAGTCCGGATACCATGATACCGGCCAGAGCATACGCTGCCATCTTTTTCATCCATTTGTATTTTTTCATGCCGCTCTCCTCTCTGTTTGCTTGACAGCTGTATGATAGCTGAGTTTCCTTAACCCAACTTAAAACAGAAAACCCTCTTGCCGGAGAAGATCCGGTAAAAGGGTCTGTGTTGCAAGCATTACCCCGGGCAGCTTTACTGCTGCAGGGTCATGAATTCGTTTACCTTGTTGTAGATCTCGGCTGCGCCTATCTCTGCCACACGGCCCGAAGCGTACTCTTCGTCGACCCAGTCCTTGACGTAAAGCACAACTGCGCTGTGTTTGTCGACCTGCTTGTCGCCCTTGAGGCCGTAGCTCGCGTTGAGCCAGTGAGCGATCCCGGCGGCTCCGGAGCTCTGGCTCACGTTGACCAGCGGCGGACGCTTGAGGAACTTTTCAGTGTCGAAAATGTTGTAGATCTCCTCGTTTTTCAGAAGACCATCGGCGTGTATGCCTGCTCTGGTGACATTGAAGTTTGCCCCGGCGAAAGGTGTCTGCGGAGGCAGCTGGTATCCGACGTTCTGCTCGTAATATCTTGCGAGATCGGTGATCACCGTCGTATCCATTCCGTCGAGAGTACCCTTCAGCTGCGCGTATTCGAATACCATCGCTTCGAGAGGGATATTGCCTGTTCTTTCGCCTATACCGAAGAGCGTGCAGTTTACTGCTCCGCATCCGTAGAGCCATGCCGTAGCCGCGTTGACGACAGCCTTATAGAAGTCGTTGTGGCCGTGCCACTCGAGCCATGCGCTCGGCACTTTAGCGTACTCGTGAAGTCCGTAGATGATGCCCGGCACCGATCTCGGAAGAGCAACGCCCGGATACGGGACTCCGAATCCCATCGTATCGCATACTCTGATCTTTGCGGTCATGCCCTCCTCTGCAGCCATGTCCTGGATGGCGCTTACGAAAGGAACAACGAAACCGTAGAAGTCGGCTCTCGTTACATCCTCGAGGTGGCAGCGCGGAGTGATTCCCGCCTCGAAGGCTTCATAGACGATCGACAGATAGTGATCGATAGCCTGCTTGCGCGACATGCCGAGCTTGTAGAAGATATGATAGTCGGAGCAGCTCGTGAGGATACCCGTCTCCTTGACGCCCATCTCCTTGACTATCTTGAAGTCCTCCTTTTTGGCTCTGATCCAGGTGGTGATCTGCGGGAACTCGAGTCCGAGATCCTGGCACGCCCTGATGGCCTCCTTGTCCCTGTCGGAGTATGTGAAGAACTCCGTCTGCCTGATTATTCCCTTAGGTCCGGAGAGCTTGGACATCATCTTGAAGATTTCGACGATCTGCTTGGTGGTGTACGGCTCTCTCGACTGCTGGCCGTCGCGGAATGTGGAGTCGGTTATATATACCTGGTCAGGCATTCCGAACGGGCTCGTTCTGAAGTTGAAGCCTACCTTAGGTATCTCTGTATATTCGAAGAATTCACGGTAAAGATTCGGATCAGGAATATCCTGCACCTCATAGTGATGGTTTTCCATCTCAAGAAGGTTGGTCTTTTCGTTGAGTCTGGTCCTTCTCTTTGCAGACTCTTCCATTTCGATCTCGTTTGTTGTTTTCATATTTGAAGCCTCCGGCCATTTATGCGGCAATGATATAATAGTCGCTCAAATTTGTATACATGTATTTTAGTGTGCATCCATTCTCCAGTCAACAGTTATTTAGTCTTTTCTTTTTGATTTTTCAGCATTTGCGGGACATTTTTCAATAAAAAAGCTGTCTTTTGCAAAGACAGCACTTCGATTGCATATTATCTGATTTTGTTGATGCATTTAAAAGAAAGGCTAAAAATCCTCCTTATTGTATACAATCAGAGGAACCACTCCGATTTTCTTCTGAGTACGCTCAGCTTGTTGAACACTTCCTGAGCCAGAGCGGCCGCTTTCGGAGAGACACGGCTAATCATGTGCACCGGCATCCTTCCGTTTACTTCCACAGGCACAGGCTTTATTCTGAATTCTGCTATCTCGCTGCCCGAGAGTCTCCTGATCTTTTCAGATGCAGCCTTGCCGAAATCATAAAGTGATTCAAGATCGATCACCGGGGCCGAGCCTCTTGAGCTGCCTCTGAGCGCCATGTAGCTGATCATGAATGCTCCCGCGCCAATTGCCTTAAAGCCGCAGTCTTCAGCCAGCCTCTTTAGCTCAAAGAGCGCATTGCCGTATTTGCGCCCGCCGTAAGAAACAGCGGCAAGAGTCATGGCGCCGTTGCCCGCAAAGCGTTTCATCGCCTCGGCTGCCGGCAGCGGAATTTTTCCAACATAAACAGGCATGCCGATAACAGCTACGGTCTCATCATCAAAGACGAGCCCGCCGTGCTCCTCGAGCATGTCATAGCACTCAACGCTGACGTCCAGAGGACTGTTGTCGTCCAGGATGGCGCCTACTTTCCGGGCAAGGGCCTCAGTCATGATCTCCGTGCCCCCGACCGGACTGTAATAGATACCAACAACTTTCCGAATCATAAATGTGCTCGTTTATGCCTCAGCATCATTACCTATAATAGATACAAAGTGATTGTAACACCATACGGAGTGTAATATTCGTTGAATATGTGAAATTTATTCCTCGACTACCCGGCAGACTGAGTCGATGATGCTCTCTACATCCGCCAGATCGTTTGCCCTTGTGAGTATCTCGAGCTCGTCTCCCGCTCTCAGTATGGTGTGTCCGTCCGGTATTATCTCTATGCCGTCGCGCACGACAGAGACTATAAGGGTTCCGAGAGGCAGCCCGAATTCCGCTACGCTGCGTCCGTCCATGTGCGAGCCGACATCCACGTCCGCGTCAATGACCGTCTTTCTGTCGCGAAGCGATGCCCTTCGCCCTGCTGCTCTTCTTCCGGCCGGCGACCTGCCCATGCTCCTCTCCAGAAGCTGCGTATAGATCGGCTTCGCTCCGAGAGACTCCGCCGTAAGATATGCGACCAGGGATGCGAGCACCAGCGGGAGAAGAGTGTTGAAGTCTCCGGTCATCTCCGTGATGAGCACCACTCCCGTGACCGGGGCTCTCACTATGGCTGCGAAATAGCCCGCCATCGATATGATGACGAAAGCCGTGATGTATTTCTGATCCATTCCCGCGAGCCCGAGCAGCCTGCAGAAGAGTCCGCCCGTAACAGCTCCGAGCACGAGCAAAGGCAGGAATATACCGCCCGGCGAGCCCGAGCCGAAGCTTGCTGTCGAGAAGACAAACTTTATCAGGAGAAGGACGATCAGTCCTCCGAGCGCGTATTCGCCGTGACTGACAGCGCTTACCAGCGAGCTTCCCGATCCCAGTGCCTCAGGATAAACGAAGAATAGGATGTAGGCGAGTGACAGAGCCGCGAGCATCCTTCCCGTTCTGTCGAAGCGCTCTTCTGTGGTCGACAGGTGGAATCCGTCCCTGATTATGCTGTGCCTGTTTCCCGGCAATCTTTTTACCAGGGAGGCAAAGGCTTTTCCGATGCGTCCGAAGAAGTCCTGCATGAATGCTATGGTTCTGTTGTAGAGGACTCCGAAGAGGCCGAGCGCAAGTCCGAGCAGGACTACTGCCCAGTAGTATCTGAGGGGCAGTCCGTGTTCGGCATCTATGGCGAACACGGGTGCGAGGCCGAGTATGTTGGCGGCAACAAAGTCGCCTGCAGCGCTCGCGGCCATGGTGGTAAGGAGCACCTCTGCCGAAAAGTTTCTGTGCAGCTCTTCAAGGCTGAATATGGCTCCTGCCAGCGGGGCTCCGAATGCGGCCGAGAGGCCTGCTCCCGCTCCGCATGTGATAAGAAGGCGCTCCTCGGTGAGCAGGCGATGGCCGGCCCTTGCCACGCCCTTGCCGACCATCGAACCGAGCTGGATGCTCGGCCCCTCCCGGCCAAGCGCAAGTCCGCCTCCTATCGCCAGGGCGCATCCCGCCATCTTGGCAGCGATCACCCTCCACCAGCACATATCCTTCTGCCCCCTGAGCTCAGCCTCCACCTGCGGGATGCCCGAGCCGGCGATATCCGGCTCCCGTCCGAGCAGCCAGGATACGATCAGCGCTATTACTATGAGTATAAGGGCGCACAGAAGCGCCTCCGGCGCCCCTCCGCCCTGCACGCGGTCAGCCAGCATGCCCCTGAGCCTGTCGGCCCCTGTAAGCATGAGCCTGAACACTGAAATGAGAGCACCTGTGATAAAACCTATCAGGGTGCCCTCGAGTATAAGCACATATCTGAACTTTTTTCGCCGGCGCAGGTTAGCGACCGCCGGCGATCCTCCGCTTGTTTCAGTTTCTTTCATTCTTCAAGGCCCGCGCTGCAGGCTTCGCTCTGAATTTAACGAACTGCCCGGGACTCATCTTGCCCCGGGCAGACTGTTTTCTATTTGCCGAACTCTTCAGCCCACTGATTGAAGTAGTCGATCTGCATGGCCTTCTTTACTTCGCTGAGGGTCTGCTCCGCCGTTCTTCTGGCCTCTTCAGTACCCGCAGTCAGAGCCGCTATCACCTCTTCAGGATGCGCCTCGAAGTACGCCCTTCTCTCCCTGATAGGAGCGAGGAAGTCGTTCAGTACCGCGAAGAGGAATTTCTTCACCTTCACGTCGCCGAGTCCGCCTCTTCTGTAGTGAGCCTTCAGCTCATCGAGGTCCTTGTACTCCGGCAGGAATTTCTCGAACGAATCAGGCTGCACAAATGCATCGAGGTATGTGAATACCGTGTTGCCCTCTACCTTGCCCGGGTCGCTCACCTTGAGGTGGCCCGGATCGGTGAACATCGACATGACCTTTTTGCGGAGAGTCTCCTCATCGTCAGAAAGGTAAATGGTGTTGCCGAGCGATTTGGACATCTTTGCCTGCCCATCCGTTCCCGGGAGTCTGAGGCACGCCTCGTTCGGAGGCAGATAGATCTCAGGCTCTACGAGCACGTCGCAATTGTATGTGCGGTTGAACGATCTTACGATCTCCCTGCACTGCTCGAGCATAGGCTCCTGGTCTTCGCCGACCGGAACGATAGTGGCCTTGAATGCCGTGATATCGCTGGCCTGGCTGATAGGATATGTAAAGAATCCGACCGGCACGCTCTCGCCCTCAAAGCCTCTCAGTTTGAGCTCCGCCTTTACGGTCGGGTTTCTCTGTACGCGGCTTACCGTGACGAGATTCATGTAGTATACCGTCAGCTCGTGGAGCTGCGGGATCTCGGACTGTATGAACATGTTTGTCTTTGCAGGATCGAGCCCCACCGAGAGGTAGTCAAGAGCTACCTGGAACACGCTTTCCCTGACCTTCTCCGGATTGTCGAAGTTGTCGGTCAGCGCCTGCGCGTCCGCGATCATAACGAATACCTTCTCATAACTCGGGTCATTCTGCAGCTCGAGCCTCTGTCTGAGAGAGCCTACATAATGTCCGATATGGAGTCTTCCTGTAGGGCGGTCGCCCGTAAGCATTATCTTCTTTTTAGCCATCTTTTTCCCCTTTTCTTTTTGTATCTCATGATCCGGAGGCCTGAGCCCACCGGGAGAGCATCTTCAGCTAGAGTATATTAGAGCCGCTGCGTCCGAATGTAATGCTTTCTTTTTCACTACGGCGTTGCCGCAGTGTCGAAAGCATTGATCTTCGGCGGCCAGCGCCTTCGATAACAGCGAGAGCGTGCCTGACGACTATATTGCAGGCGGCTCTCAACAAGCTCAGCGGCGCCATCGGTAGATCTGTTTTTCGGTCACGACCGCGTCTACCTTTCTGTCATGAGGCTCTGTCGGAATCTCATCCGCGAGCACCTCTTCAAAGCACATGGCCAGCGTGAAGCAGTCGCTTCTTATTTTGCTCAGGTATTTATCGTAATAGCCCGCGCCGTGGCCTATCCTGTTGCATTCTCTGTCGCAAGACAGGCACGGGAGTATTATAAGGTCCATATACTCAGGCGGCATCATCTCGGTATCCGCCGCAGGCTCAGGGATTCCGTACGCTCCCGGAACAAGATCGTCAAAGCTCTTTATGACCCTTGCCTCCATGGCGTCTATGGTGCCTGTTCTGCGTCCCTCTTCATCGAGGTCAGTGCAGAGCGGCAGGCAGACTCTCTTGCCCTCCCCGAGCAGCTTGCTGATAAGAGCCAGGGTAGCAGGCTCGCTGCCCACCGAGAAATAGGCGAGTATCGTTTTGCAGTCTCGCACCTCGGGCATCGTAAGCACATTCAAAGAGATCGCGGCGGAGGCACTGTTTCTGTACTCCTCTGAAGTCGCTTTGATCTTTTCGCGTATCTGCTTTCTTACCTGCTGTTTTTCAGTCATGCTTCTATAGGGTTCCCCTCCGCGTCGCGCGGTGTCATCTTATTTATTATAGTCCTTCTGATTCGTTTCGTATAGAGCATCGACATCGTAAATCCTGCGACTTCAGCTACAGGGAACGCCCACCATACCATATCCACTCCGCCGATCTTAGCGAAGATATATGCGCACGGTATGATTATGAACAGCTGTCTCACCAGCGAGATGTTCATGCTGTATACGCTCTTTCCCAGTGCCTGGAAGGCGGCGCCTCTCATGATGGCGTATCCCGCGAACGGGAAGTTGAGCGAAATGACATGAAGAGCTACCACTCCCATGGCTACCATTTCAGGCGGAGCGTTGAACAGCGCCATAAGCTGCTCAGGGAAGAGCCAGAATATGAGCATGCCCACAGACATCACTCCGATGCCGTATCTGGCGCCGATGCTCATAGTCTTCTCCAGTCTGTCCCTTCTGTCCGCGCCGTAGTTGTACGCGATGATAGGCACCGACGCGTTGTTCATGCCGAAGAGAGGCATGAATACGAAGCTCTGCAGCTTGAAGTACACTCCGAATGTCGTGACCGCCAGAGGCGAGAACATGGACAGTATCATGTTGAGGGTGAAATTCATCAGTGCTCCTACAGACTGCAGCACTATCGACGGTATGCCGATCCTGTAAATGTCCTTCATGGACTGCCAGTGCGGGCGCAGCTTGTGCAGCGAAAGCTCCACCTCCTTGTTGAACTTTCTGTTGAATGTGAAGCCCAGCACGCAGCCGAGTATCTGTCCGAATACTGTAGCCATGGCGGCACCCTTTGCGCCCATTGCCGGCAGACCGAATAATCCGAAAATGAGGATAGGGTCTACTATGGCATTGAATATCGTGCCCGAAAGCTGCATGTAGAATATGTAATTCGTCTTGCCCGTGCCCTGAAGCAGTCTCTCAAACATCGACTGTATCATAGGAGCGATAGAGAGCCACTGTGTGATCCTGAGATACACCTCTCCCTCGGACAGGATCATCGGATCGGTATCCGCTGTTGTGATCAGGCCCATGATAGGCCCTGCAAAGCATCCGATAATGAAGAATATCACGTAGTTGATGGCTGCCAGTATGAATCCGTTGTGAGCCACCTTGTCAGCGTTGTCGTACTGCTTGGCGCCCAGATATCTGGAAAGCAGCGCGCTCATGCCGACCGACGTACCTACGCCGAAGGCCACGTTGAGGTTCTGAAACGGGAAGCAGTACGAGACCGCCGTGAGTGAATCCGTGCTGTAATGGCCCAGATAGATCGAGTCTACTATATTATATAGGGCCATGACGAACATCGACACCGCGAGAGGTGCCGACATCTTAAGCAGAAGCGGATGGACAGGCTCTGTGCCAAGCCTGTCCGAGTCACGCTTCATGTTCATTTTGTTTTCTGTATTTCCGCTTTCTTTTCTTTCTTTATCTTCCATGTAATATCAGCTTTCTGTCAGCCGCGGAGTTCCTCTCCCTTTCTGCGGGCAGAGGCTCGCTGGACCGCCTTCACGGTCTCAACGATAGGTATGATGAGTATCGCAAGCCCCATCGCTATGGCGTATTCCTTGAAGCTTATCACAGTAAACTCAAAGATGGCCGCAAGCGCAGGCACCTCGATAACTACAGTCGTAAGAAGCATTGCCAGCGCCGCCGATCCCCAGAGCCAGAGATTCTGTCTGGAGAGCGTAAACAGCGACTGTCTGCGCGATCTCATGTTGAACGAGTGGAATATCTCGCACATCGACATCGTAAGGAATGCCATGGTGATGCCGTCGTTGCTCGGAACGATGTGCCACTGTCCGGTCTCAAGGAATTCACCTATGAAGTATGCCGCGAGCACCAGCATCGTGGTCACTGCTCCCTGATAAACGATATCCACGTCCATGCCTCCGGCGAAGACTCCCTCGCGGGCGCTTCTAGGCTTCTGCTTCATGGCATCTCCTTCGCCGTCTTCCATTCCGAGCGCGAGAGCCGGAAGCGAATCGGTGATGAGGTTGATCCACAGCAGGTGAGCCGGCTTGAGGATGGTGAAGTTGAGTATCGTCGCGATAAGTATGGACAGCACCTCGCTGATGTTGGTGGCGAGCAGGAACTGTATCGACTTTCTTATGTTCGCATATATGCGGCGTCCTTCCGCTACCGCCGAAACGATGGTGGCAAAATTGTCGTCAGCAAGTATCATGTCAGCGACGTTCTTTGTGACATCCGTACCGGTGATTCCCATGCCGACTCCGATGTCAGCGGATTTGATCGCCGGAGCGTCGTTGACGCCGTCACCTGTCATCGCGGTGACCATCCTCTTGGCGCGCCACGCCTTGACGATCCTCACCTTATGCTCAGGCTGCACCCTTGCGTATACCGAGTAGGTTCCTACCTTATTGAGGAGTTCCTCGTCGCTCATCTCGTCGAGAGCCGCGCCGAGAATGGCGTCGTCCGCACTCTCTATGATGCCGAGGTCCTTACCTATGGCTACAGCCGTATCGAGCTGGTCGCCGGTGATCATGATAGGTCTGATCCCTGCTGTGCGGCATTCCGCTACAGCATCCTTTACCTCAGGTCTGATCGGGTCGATCATTCCGAGAAGTCCGACAAAGATAAGCTCGTTCTCGAGAGCTTCATCCGAGAAGTCAGTCGGTCTCTTATGGTAAACGCGTGCAGCGAGCGAAAGCACTCTGAGGGCCTTGCCTGCCATCCTCGCGTTGTCTCTTCTGACATTCGCGGCGAGCTCATCAGTCAGCGGCTCTATTCCGTGGTCAGTAAGAATATGTGTACAGTGTCTGAGCACGACATCCGGCGCTCCCTTTGTGAACTGCACGTACTCGGACTTCGCGATTATCCTGTCGAGCTCTGTGTCGTGTCCGGCAGGCGAATCCATGTCGTTGTTCTTGTGTACGGTGGACATCATCTTGCGGCCCGAGTCGAACGGAGCCTCTCCCACGCGAGGGAACAGATCCACAAGCTGGGTCTTCGGCAGATTCTGCACCGAGGAGTACGCTACCAGCGCGGCTTCCGTAGGTTCGCCAACGACCTCTTCAGTGCCGTCCTTGTTCACCTTAAGCTCAGCGTCACAGCAGAGCGCCATGCCCGCTGCAAGGATGTCCCTGTCCTGACCGGCGTAGTCTACTACGGTCATCTTGTTCTGAGTAATAGTTCCGGTCTTGTCCGAGCAAATTATCTGCGCGCAGCCGAGAGTCTCTACAGCCGTAAGCCGCCTTATAACGGCGTTTCGCTGCGACATCTTGGTGACGCCGATCGAGAGCACTATCGTGACTACAGCCACAAGCCCCTCCGGTATGGCCGCTACCGCGAGCGATATCGCCAGCATGAATGTGTCTATCATTACATCTACGCTGAGTCTGCCGGCCTTGACGACTCCGAGCACAAAGATGAACGCGCAGATGAAAAGCACAAGCTTTGTGAGTATGCGTGAGAGCTGGGCCAGCTTGATCTGCAGCGGTGTCATCTCTTCCTCTGCCTGAGCGAGAGCGTCCGCGATCTTGCCCATCTCGGTGTCCATGCCCGTGCCTGTGATGACGGCCTTTCCCCTGCCGTACACCACGGTGCTTCCCATGTACACCATGTTGCGCCTGTCAGCGAGAGCAATGTCTTTTGCGTCAGCTCCAAGCTCGAGAGCCTCGCTCTGCTTTGTGACCGGCACCGACTCTCCTGTCAGCGCAGCCTCCTCCACCTTCATGGAGGCTGCCTCTATGATGCGTCCGTCAGCCGGGATGCTGTCACCCGCCTCGAGCAATACCACGTCGCCCTCGACGAGGCCGCTGCTCTCAATGCTGACGATCTGTCCGTCACGCAGCACCTTTGATCTGGCGGCAGTCATCTGCTTCAGAGCGGCGATGGCTTCTTCCGCCTTGTTCTCCTGCACTACTCCGAGTACGGAGTTGAGCACTACTACGAATAAAATAATGAAGACATCCGACGGATTCTCGTGCTGATACAGCGATGTGATCAGCGAGAGAGCTGCCGCAGCGAGCAGTATGATGATCATAGGGTCTTTCATCTGATCGAAAAACCTTGCTATACTGCTTCTCTTTTTCGCTTCTATGATCTTGTTTGGTCCGTTTGTTTCGAGCCTTGCAGCCGCCTCGGCGGATGACAGGCCCTTTTCTCCGGAGCCCGCCTCGGCAAGAACTGCCTCAACGGGTTCAAGGTAAGGTCTGTAACCTTCTTTCATGATAAATGATCCTCCTTTTCAGTCATTACGTCTGTAATATAGTGACCGGTGGGATCAGGTGCAGACATCGATCATCCGATGTCCCGGCCTCATCCCGCAGATAACTGATGAATTATATCATTATTGTGTTTTCATTTCCACAAAAACAAAGCCTCTCCGGAAGCAGAGAGACAGTGTCTTACACACAGGCGGCGAACGGGCACGGCTATGATCATCAACCGCCCTTGAAATGCGGGTCACAATGCGGCGTCACAGCGGTCCTTCAGACTCCTCCGATTATTTAAAGAACTTTAAGAAAACGTTGATTTTTCAAAGCATTGAAATATCAATATTTTCAATGGAAACTGCTTTGAATGATAATTTATTGTCAGTGTTTTTATTTGACATCACAATTTCAACACATTAGAATCTAATTGTATAGTTTGGATCGTGGGGTGGTATTTTTCAGCGATCCGAACAGGTACAGCCAATCTTCATAAGTTATTGGATTTTTCTAAGGAGGTTTTTTATGAGCGTTGGTGAATTTATAAGCTGGTTAGACGGCCTCGTCTGGGGTACCGTAATGATGGTTCTCATCATCGTTGTCGGTATTCTCCTGTCCGTCAGAACCAAGTTCCACCCGCAGAGAAGACTCGGATTATCTCTCAGATACGCCGTTACAAATGAGGAAGGCGCAGAGGGAGACGTATCCAGCTTCGGAGCTCTCACAACAGCCCTCGCTGCTACAGTAGGTACAGGAAACATCGTAGGTGTATCCACAGCTATCATGGGCGGCGGTCCTGGAGCTCTTTTCTGGATGGAGTTTGCTGCATTCTTCGGAA
>Ga0256407_10000718_pt1 | contig 75643 bp, 69 predicted proteins | sample RumenRJG_04DNA_FD_193489 | JGI IMG/M metagenome (GOLD analysis project Ga0256407, IMG submission 193489) | Bovine rumen microbial communities from Lethbridge, Alberta, Canada - RJG_04 | ecosystem: Host-associated > Mammals > Digestive system > Stomach > Rumen | place: Canada: Alberta... | reverse complement strand
AAGTAGGATTTGACATAGTCAATTTTTTTAAAGCTCACTATGCTGAGTTCTTTTTAGAACACTCTAATTTTCTAGGAAACAAACTTTTGTAAAAATTCTTATTGTTTTTTAATAGTTAGTCTTCTTTCTTTAAATTCCTTTGGTATTATACCAAACTATTAATATATTAAAAAGTGATTATTCAATAATTCACTTTCTAAAGTAGTGTTAGGACCATGCCCAGGATAAATAGTTATATCGTTAGGTAGTTTCTTTATTTTGTTGAGTGATTCCGCTCTTTGATATTTATCGTTATTTGGTAAATCATCTCTACCAATTGATTGTTTAAATAAAGTATCTCCAGTAAATAAAGCTTTTTCTTCTGGAAGATAATAGCAGACACTCCCTTTGGTGTGAAAAGGTGTGTGAATCACAATTATCTTTTCTTTGAAAAGATTTAGTTCTTCATTATCTAAAACTGTGATAATGTCTGATTCAACTTTTAACGGTTCTCCTAATTGGATAGATAAATTTAACTCGCTATCCTTAATCATTTCTTCATCTAAATAATGAATATATGTTTTTATTTTAAAAACTTTTGCCAAACGATCAACTCCGCGAATATGGTCTATATGTCCATGAGTTAAAAGAATCGCTAATGGTTTTAAGTTATGTCTATTAATAAAATCTATAAGCTTATCATTGCCTTTTCCTGGATCAATGATGATGCAGTTTAAATCACTATCAGCAAGAACATAAGTGTTGCTAACTAAATCATCAATTGGATTATAATCAAACTTATAGATTTCCATATATTTTTATAAAATAAAAATAGGTGTTACCCTATTTCTTTTTCTCTTTGTGAAGTGTTTTCTTTTGGCAACGTGGGCAATACTTCAATTTTTCTAATCTATCAGGATTTGCTTTTTTGTTTTTTGAAGTAAGGTAATTTTCTTCACCACATTCTGTGCACTTTAATGTTATAGAAATTCTATCTTCTTTTTTGGCCATAGATATTGTCTCCTTGAATTGCGTATGTTATGTTATCACATCACTTAAAATAATAAAAGTACATTTTTATTATAGTGAGTGCTAAAATACAAAAGATGACAAAAAGAGAATTAACTAGACAAATAAAAGTCAAAGATTTAGCAATTGGTGGACAAAACAGAGTTGTTATTCAATCAATGTGTAACATCAAGACTGAAAATTATCTCGCTGTAAGCGAGCAAATAAATGAATGCGCTAAAATCGGAGCTGAATTGATGCGCGTTTCAGTCATGGATGAAAAAGATGCTGCTGCTATAAAAGAAATTAAGAAAAGAATTTCTATCCCTTTGGTAGCAGATATTCATTTTGATTATCGTTTAGCTTTACTTGCTATGGAAAATGGGGTCGATAAAATTAGAATCAACCCAGGAAATATCGGCGATATTGAAAATGTCAAAAAAGTTGTCGCCATGGCCAAAGAAAAACATATTCCAATTCGAATCGGTGTTAATTCTGGTTCATTAGACAAAACAATTCATGATTATTCAAATCAATATACCGCAGAAAAGTTAGTAGCATCAGCGAAAAAGCATGTTGAAATATTAGAAAATTTAGGATTTTATGACATAGTCATATCTTTAAAAGGATCCAACATTTTAGAAACTATTGCAGCGTATCGCTTAGCTTCCAAAACATTCCCATACCCACTTCATTTAGGAATTACAGAAGCTGGATATAAAGAAATATCAATGGTTAGAAGTTCTGCTGGACTAGCTCCTTTACTTTTAGAAGGAATTGGAGACACAATCCGTATTTCTATTTCTGGTGATCCTAAAGATGAAATAAAAGTATGTAAACAGTTACTACATGACTGTGGGCTATATCCAAACTATCCAACTTTAGTTGCTTGTCCAACTTGCGGAAGGACCCAAGTTAACGTTGAAGAATTAGCTAGAAAAGTTATGGAATATTTAGAAACCATTAATAAACCAATTCATGTCGCTGTTATGGGCTGTGTTGTTAATGGACCAGGAGAAGCCAAAAACGCTGATATTGGCATTGCTGGTGGACATCACGAATATGTTATCTTTAAAAAAGATAAAGTTATAAAAAAAGTTCCAGAAGCTGACGCCCTGGAAGCTTTAATTGAAGAAATAAATAAATTCTAGTCTCTCCAACCTTTGATGAATTTACCGCTCCTTAGCATTTCGATTTCTAGTTTATAAGGAGCTTTTTCATTGTAATAAGGTGTTTCAAGAATCATTGGAATTCCTTTTAAAAGAGGATGATGCACAACTTTATATAAGGTATCAAATCCTAAATAGCCATAACCGATATTTTCATGGCGATCTTTATGAGCACCAATTGGATTTTTTGTGTCGTTAACATGAACAACCAATAATCTATCTAAACCGATAACTTTATCAAATTCTTTTAGAATTTCATCAAAGTTTTCAACATTATATCCAGCATCATTGATGTGGCACGTATCTAGGCAAACGCCTAAACGTTCCTTGTGGTTACAGTGATCTATAATAGAACGAATCTCTTCAAATGTGATTCCAATTTCATGTCCTTTTCCTGCCATTGTCTCTAAGGCAATCTTTACGTCTGTACCATCAGTGGTAAATGCCAGGTCCAAAGCTTTGGCTAAAGCCAAAATGCCATTTTCAGCACCCATCCCAACATGACTTCCAGGATGTAAAACTAATGTTTTAACTCCAAAGGCTGCAGTTCTTCGAAGTTCACTAACAATTGTATTAATAGACATTTCCCATAAATCTGGTTTTGTATAATTTGCGGCATTAATAATATATGGAGCGTGGACAATTAATTTTGTTTCATCAAAACCAGCTTCTTTAAGAAGCTTTCTTCCTTCTTCAATCTTTAATTCGTTTAAAGGTTTGCGGAAAGAATTTTGCGGAGCACCAGTATAAAACATAAATGTGTTTGAGCCATAAGATATTGCCTCTTTAACGCTTCCTACAAAAAAATCAGGAGCATTCATACTCACATGGCTTCCTATATATAATTCGGTTTTTTCCATATTTTGCTATCCTCTGGAATATGTTAACATATTTTCATGAAAGTTACTCTAGTAAAACCTCAAGGATTTTGTTCAGGTGTATTAAAAGCAGTTTCGATAGCGAAAAAAGCAAGATTAGAACATCCTAATAAAAATATATATATTTTAGGAATGCTTGCTCACAACAAAACCTTAACTGATGATTTAGCAAAAGAAGGATTAATTACATTAGATGACACCGATGAATTTGCAGCAGTTGATTCTTTGAATCAAGGTGATGTTTTAATTTTCACAGCGCACGGTCATAACGATGCTATAGAAGAAAAAGCAAAACAAAAGGGTTTAATTATTTATGATGCGACGTGTTTTAAAGTTAAAAGTAACTTAGAAAAAATAAAAAGAGAAATAGAATCAGGACATCAGGTTATTTATATAGGTCAAAAAGGACATAAAGAAACAAACGCTGCTTTATCTGTTTCAAAAAATGTATCATTATATGATACACAATTACTAATTAACTACTATTTAATTACTGATAACAATCCGTATGTTATCAATCAAACAACTCTTAATTATAAGAGTCTAGACAAGTATTATTCTGATATTTTAGAGCATATTCCTGGTGCGAGGATCGAAAATGAAATTTGCGCTGCCACCAGATTAAGACAAGAGGCTGTTACTAAAATTGATAAAGATACTGATTTGATTATCGTAGTTGGTCACCAAAAGTCCAGCAATTCAAATAAATTATTTGAAATAGCAAAATCAAATTATCCATCTACCTTAGTTTTAATGGTAAACGACTTAAAAGAATTACAATCATTTAGTCAGATTGGAAGTAAGAAAAAAGCCGCTGTTATATCAGGGGCTTCAACTCCACAATATGTTGTGGATGAAATATATAATTATTTGCTTAGCAAATAACTTTTGGCATTTTTTCGTGATCAACAGTCACAATATCTAAAGTATTGTCAAATCCTTTAAGGATTTTTTTCATTGTTGGAATAAAGATTTTTTCGACTTCATGTGGAACATCTAAATAATTGTATTTAGCGTTAACAATTTCTCTTCTTACATGATGAGGTGCATCGCCTGAAATATAAATATCATATCCAGCTTCTTTAGCTTCGACCCAGTGCCCAGAGCCGCCACCGCCGATTACAGCTACAGATTCCACAACATGTTTTCCACAAGCTATCAACAAGCCATAATCAACGCCTAACGCATTTTTAGCGTATTTAGCGAATTCTTCAACAGGCATAGACTTTTTAAGTCTACCACCTCGCATCATAATGCAATTTTCAATTATTTTAATGTCTTGTAAATCTAAAGCATTAGCTAAGGCATCATTCATTCCACCTAATCCAGTATCGAAGTTCGTATGATAGCTATAGACAGGAATGTTTAGCTTTGCTAATGTTTCAAACAAAACCTTTTTGTTAGGATCTCTTTTGAACACTCGAGTTTTAGTACCATAAATAAAAGGATGATGTGTAATAACCAAATCTGGTTTTTCTTTTTCAATAATTGGGAATATTTCCCAATCACAATCTAAACATAAAAAAACTTTGTGAACTTCCTCTGGGAGTTTACCAACGGCAAGACCAACATAGTCATGATTCATTTTGGCGTAGCGCTTTGGAAATTGTTTAGATAGTTTTCTTAAAAGATCTTTAGTTTTCATAGCACTCTTCTAATTCTTTCTTTTTCTTTATCAAGGTCTAGAATTCTATCGCCAGATAGTTTCTTTGTTGATAATAAATTATCAATTTCAGCAATTCTAGATTGATATTTTTCTTTGAAAGTTAATGATTTTTCTTTCCTTAGAACTGGTCCAAATTCAAAATCATTATTATCTAGATAAGCACACTCTCCAGCAATGAATTTGATGATTTCGTAATATTTTCCACCATCATTGACTATATCTTCATCAGCAATGATGTAACCCATATAACAAATTTGTTTTCTCATCTCTGGAATGGAATTGTGAGCATCAACAATAATTGTTCTAACATTTTTAAGTTTTAATGGATGAGCTTTTAAAATTTCAATTATATTGAAACCTCCCATTCCTGCGATAACAATTGTGTCAACGTCACTTGGTAATTCGCTTATTCCGTCGGAAAACATTGGAACAATAGAATCAGAACATCCACTATCTTCAATTGCTTTCACTAATCTGGAATATGGACCCTTTTTATTTTCTATAGCGTATCCTTTGGAGATAATGCCATTTTGAAATAAGGAAATTATTAATTTCCCATGGTCACTACCAATGTCAGCAACGACACCGTTAGGAACCATATCATAAATGGCTTGTAATCTCTTTGATAATTTCATTATGAACTACGATAGTCTCCTAATTTTTTACGTCTTGTTGGATGCTTTAATTTCTTAATAGCTTTAGCTTCGATTTGACGAATACGTTCACGAGTAACGCCAAATTCCTTACCAACTTCTTCTAGAGTTCTAGGACGATTGTCATCTAGACCATATCTAAGTCTTAAAACTCTTTCTTCTCTATCTGTTAATTCTGTAAGAATAGAGTCAAGTTCTTCTTTAAGAAGTCTTTTTGTTGTATATTCAACAGGTGATTCATTATCTTTATCTTCGATAAAATCAATTAAATGAGAATCATCTTCTTCGCCAATTGGGGTTTCAAATGAAACTGGTTCAAGGGCAATTCTTTGAATCTCTCTAATTCTTTTTGGAGTAAGTTCTCCACCCATCGCTTCAGAAATTTCTTCAGCAGTTGGATCTCTATCTAAGTCTTGGACTAATTGTCTTTGAACTTTGGTCATTTTATTGATTGTTTCAACCATATGAACAGGAATTCGAATGGTACGGGCTTGATCAGCAATTGCTCTAGCAATAGCTTGTTTAATCCACCATGTCGCATAAGTTGAAAATTTAAAACCTTTAGTATAGTCAAATTTATCAACAGCTTTCATTAAACCAAGGTTACCTTCTTGGATTAAATCCAAGAACAACATACCACGTCCAACGTAATGTTTAGCAATATTAACAACCAATCTCAAGTTAGCGTTAATTAATCTTTGCTTGGCTTCTTCATCACCTTCTAAGATTTTAGCAGCAAGAATTGGTTCTTCTTCAGGTTTTAAAAGATCAAATTTACCAATCTCTTTAAGATAAATCTTAACTGAATCATTTACTTTAACATCGCTGCCAACTGATGTGTCAAAATGATCGATATCAAAATCTATTTCTTCGCTTTCATCAGTCTCATCGCTGTCATAATAATCGTCTTCATCGTCTTCTAAAGACATTTTGCTTTCATCAAATTCTTCATCGTCTTCAGCATCAAGATCTTCATCTTCATCTTCATCGGAAGATAAAACTTCAATGTCATGATCAGCGAAGTATTTAATTAAATCCTCGATTACATCATCGTCAAGTTCGTATTGCGCTAATGCATCATAGATTTCATCTTGATCAATACAATCCCCATTATTTTTTGCTTTTTTTAGAAGCTTGCTTTCAATTTCCGCTAATGTGGTTAAAGTTTTGGTGTTTCTTTTCTTAGAACCACTAGCACTGGCCTTAGCCTTTGCAGGTTTAGCTTCTTTTTTAGCAGTTGCTTTCTTTGGCTCTTCAGCCACTTTTTTTGGTCTTCCCATTGTTTTGTTCTCCCTTCAAATCAATAAGATTTCTATTTTAACTTTGTTATTTCTTAGAGACCATTCGACGATTAAACTCGTTAATGATCCTTGCTTTTTCTAATTCGGACTTGCCTTCTAGTGATTGAGATAAGACATCTTCATCACTAATACGCTTTCTTTCATCTTCGATAGTCTCTAACAAGTTGTTAAGAAGCTCGTCAGTACATATTTTTGGATGTGTTTCAGAATAAATATTAACCAAATCCCGAATAATTCTTTCCTTATTTTCTAAATCACTAGATTCAAGTAAGGCAAGTAAGCCAGCATCATCCATCATTTCATGGTTTGCAGCATATTCAATGACAAAATTTGCAATTGTGCGATAGATATCATCATAGAATCCTGGCGTTTTTTCCTCATAAAAGCTCACAGCAGACTTGTTTTGTGTCATTTGGTATAAAAGTTCTCTCTCTGCTGTTAAAAGCTTCTGGAGCTCCTTATTTTCAGGACGATACTCTTCCATAATTTTAGTTGTTGCCACTACATTATCATCTGCAGTCGATAATCTAGTTCTTCTAACAACACCTCTTATAGATTCAACATCAAATCCTGTGATTCTTGCCAACTTACGAATATACGTATCTAGTTCAATTTGACTATTTATCTTTGATAATATTGGTAAAAACTCTTTAATTAATGCCTTTTTCTCATCCATTGTTTTAAGTGGATTGGACCTTGAATAATAATTAAGAGCAAAATCCACTTGAGAAATAAGATTATTTACATATGTTTCAAGAGCTTCTTTTCCATCTTCATTTAATATCTCGTCTGGATCTTTTGAACTACCTTGGTTATCCACTACACGATATTTTAATCCAGCCTTAGATAATAATTTAGAATACTTCATCATCGCGCTTTGCCCTGGCAAATCGCCATCTAGACAAAGTCTAATTTCAACATTCAATGATCTTAATATTTGAATGTGCTCGCTAGTCAACGATGTTCCCATAATCGCAACAGCGGCATCGATTCCAATCTTGCTTAATGCATAAACATCCATAAAGCCTTCACAGATATAGATATAACCTTTTAATTTGGCTGCATCTTTTGCGATATGAATGTTATATAAATTGCTCGATTTATGAAATAAATACGTTTCAGGAGTGTTCATATATTTAGCGGTATCATCATCCACTAATCTTCGAGCACTAAAACCAACAACATTGCCATCAATATCACAAATTGGGAATATCACTCTACCCTCATTCATATCAGCATAATTACCGACAGATAGCATTTTAGCAACACCTGTATCTTCGATAGTTTTGATTGAATGTCCTTTCTTTTGTAAATACGCAATTGTGGCCTTTCCATCTTTATAGGCATAGCCTAATTTATATTTATTTCTGATTGGAGCATCTAAATGACGAGATTCAAAATAATCTAAGCCCTCTTTTCCTTCAGGAGTATTCAATGCAAATTGATAATATAAACTTAAGTCATGAAGGCATTTGAGCAAAGATTCTCTTTTTTCATCAACCTTTTTAGGTTTAGCAATAGAATCAAGTCCTTCTGGATGATATCCAACTATATCAGCGACAATTTTAATCGCTTCTCCGTAGGAGATTTTTTTATATTTTTGAACAAAGGAAATGGCGGTTCCACTTGTTCCGCAAACGAAACATTTAAAGAATTGCTTTTCAGGAGACACCACTAAAGATGGATTTGTGTCATCATGGAACGGACAAACCGCCTTATAATTCTTTCCTTGCTTGATTAAAGGAATGAATGAAGAGATGACTTGAACAATATCCGCATGCTTTAATACATCTTCAGCAATTGATTTATTGTATGCCATATAATAAATTATAAAACTACTAATTTGATACTAAAAATAAACTAATAAAAGATTTTGACTCCAAGATACTCAACAAGTTTTTCAATCGGCAATCTAATTTGGTTCATTGAATCTCTTTCTCTAATTGTAACTTGATTATCATCAAGAGACTCAAAGTCAACAGTAATGCAGAATGGAGTTCCCACTGCATCTTGACGACGATATCTCTTTCCGATGCTACCAGTGTCGTCATAGACGACAGGCATGTACTTAGATAAGATTCTTTGGATGTCTCTTGCTTTATCCTCTAGTTTTTTGGATAAAGGCAAGATTGCTGCTTTAACAGGCGCCACTAACGGAGATAAGTGCATTACAATACGGGTTTCACCATTTTCAAGCACTTCTTCATCGTATGCATCAGATAAAACCATTAATACCAATCTATCTAGTCCGACTGATGGTTCAATACAATATGGGACATATTTTGTATTGTCTTCTGGATCTAAATATTCTAGAGATTCTCCGCTATAACTCATATGACGTTTTAAATCATAATCAGTTCTATCGGCGATGCCCCATACTTCACCCCATCCAAATGGGAATAAGTATTCGATATCAGTTGTGGCTTTAGAATAGAAAGCAAGCTCTTCTGGGTCGTGATCACGGTAACGAAGGTTTTCATTTTTAATACCCAAGGTATTAATAAATTCTAAACATTCTTTTTTCCAATGTTCAAACCATTTTAAGTCTTCTCCTGGTTTGCAGAAGAATTCCATTTCCATTTGTTCAAATTCACGCATTCTGAATGTCATTTGGCCTGGAGTAATTTCATTTCTAAAAGCTTTACCAACATTACAAATACCTAAAGGTAATTTTCTTCTTGTTGTTCTACAGACGTTTTTAAAATTCACAAACATGCCTTGAGCGGTTTCTGGTCTTAAATAAACTGTAGATTTAGAATCTTCAGTAACACCAATATGTGTTTTAAACATCATATTGAATTGACGAATATCAGTGAAATCCTCAGCTCCACAATTTGGACATGCTATATGATGTGAACGAATGTATTCCATCATTTGATCATTGTTCATAGATGTCACTGGAGCGCTTGGATCAGCCGCTTCAATTAATTGATCGGCTCTGAAACGTTGCTTACATTTCTTACAATCAATTAATGGGTCATTAAATGTAGAAACGTGTCCAGTTGCTTCCCAAACTTTTGGATTCATTAATATAGCAGCGTCAATACCGACGTTAGTTGGGCTTTCTTGAACAAATTTTTTCCACCACATTCTACGAATGTTATTCTTAATTTCCGAACCTAATGGTCCATAATCCCATGTATTTGATAAGCCACCATAAATCTCACTTCCTTGGTAATAATAACCAGACGAAATTAAGTGACTACATACTTTATCAAAACTAAAATCACCCATGTGATAAACCTCCAAAAAACTGCAGGAAAAAGTATATGATTTGTTATGTATCTTGTCAACCTATTATCAGTGTATTTTATTATTGTGCTTGGATTAAGGCATCAAGGGAGTTAAGTTTCACTCCCATATATTCATCGACGAAATCTCTTAATTTTAACAAAATTAACTTTTTATCATCTAATGAATATTTGTCAATTTCTGGTAAAGAATAATCGTTTGCTTTAAAAATGTATCTAATTAGATGTAGTTGTGTTCCGTTAAGATCTCTAACTGTTTCTTTATTTAAACAATTTCTACAAACAAATCCGCCATCTTCAAAACTAAAAGCAACAATGTCTTGTTTGCTACCACAGAAAACACATTTATCAACTTCTAATTCTGCTCCACCAAATTTAATTAATTTGGCTAAATACACAAGGATGACCATATAATGGTCTTTATCATTCCTTAAAGCATTTAGTGCAGCTTCAACTTCGTTAAAAATGAGATGTTTTTCTTCATCTGCTAAAACGTTTTTACTAAGTTCAGTTAGAACGTTAATTGCCACTAAATACTCATAGTTAGTGGATTTTTGCATTGGTGACGATACCAAAACTGCACTATTAATTACTTTGTGCTTATATCGCCCATCCGAAAGAAAATCGACATCCGCTATTGTTAACGGATTATTGAGCCATACATATTTACTTTTTGGATCTTGTGCTCCTTTAGCCATAAAGGATATTAATCCTTCTTGGCTGAGGGCGTTATAAATACAATCTTTTTCTTTATAATTGCTTTTGCTTAAAATAATAACTTTCATGTTATTTCTTTTTGTTCTTATATCCATATGCTTCTAATGAAGCATCGTCGTTACGCCAATCTGATTGCACTTTTACAAATAATTCTAAATAGACATGTTTGCCTAAATATTTTTCTATGCTTTGTCGGGCTTTTTGTCCGATGAGTTTGATACGTTTGCCACCACTACCAATTACTATTCCCTTTTGGGAATCTTTTTCTACAATAATTGAAGCAACGATGTGCATTGGTTTAGTTTCATAATCAATGTTATTTACATAAATCGCAATGCTATGTGGCACTTCATCTCTAAGGATATTTAAAGCTTTCTCTCTAATAATTTCTTTAATTTGGAAAACTTCATCCTTGTCAGTAATTTCTTCACCGGGATAATATTCTGGGCCTTCTGGAAGGAGATTTTCCACTACTTTGATGAGCAAGTCCAAATTGAACTTTTCGCTCGCCACAGTGTCAATAAAGTGGCTTCCTGGAAGTTTTTCTTTATAAATTGCTTTTAACTTTTCTACTTTGTCAATTCTAGCTTGATCAATTTTATTAAAAACAATAACCAAAGGAGCGTTTTTTATATCTAAATGATCTAGTAGATATTGATCTCCTTCTCCAAATGGTTTAGAAGCATCCACAACCAAGATATTGACATCAGCATCATGTGCGCTTGAATAAGCCATAGCGTTCATTTCTTCGCCTAATTTAGCATGAGGCTTATGAATACCAGGGGTGTCAATAAAGATTATTTGTGAGTCTGCACCACGATAAATACCTTTGATAATATTTCTCGTGGTTTGACTTTTATCAGTGACAATCGATATCTTATGGTTGATTAAACCATTTAAAATGGTCGACTTGCCAACATTTGGATGTCCTAAAATTGTTACAAACCCAGATTTCATTATTTAAGATCGTCTCCCGAGAACGCAAATGGGAGAAGTTCATCGATTGTTGTTTCTTTTTCATCTCCCTTAAGATTGCTCATATATATAGGAGCTTCTCTTGGAAAAAGTTCACTAATCACTTGGCGGCACGCTCCACAAGGGGAACATGGCTCGTCAGTATCTGCAGATAAAGCTAAAGCCACAAAGTCTTCTTTTTTATAGCCATTCATCATCGCATTATATAATGCGTTTCTTTCAGCACACATACATAATGGATAACTGGAGTTTTCAACATTAGCGCCAACAAAGACTTTTCCATCTTTTGTTAAAAGCGCGGCCCCAACAGCGAAATGGCTATAGGGAGAATAAGATAAGCTTCTTGCTTCTTTAGCTTTGATGATTAATTGATTTTTGTCCATGAGATTATACTCCTTTTTCAGATAAGATTTCTTCTTGTAATTGGAACATTTCTTTTTCGTCTTCCTCATTCATATGGTCGTACCCTAATAAATGGAGTAGGCCGTGTACAAATAAGAATGATAACTCGCGATGTAGACTATGTCCATATTCCTCAGCCTGTTCTTTAGCTTTTTCTAAAGAGATATAAATATCTCCTAGCACTACTGGTCCTGGCAAAAATAAAACTTTATCATAATTATTCTCGCTATCAAGGAAGGCAAAACTAATCACATCTGTTGGGCGATCAATATGACGATATTTTTTATTAATTTTATGGATATAACGATTGTCAACAATGCTGACCGACACAATCGGGTCGCATTTGATGCTTAACTTTTTGAAAGTCACATCCATCAATTCTAAATAAAAATCTTCATATGATTCGCATTCAGCGAATTTTGAATTAAAATCTAATTCCATGAGAATATCTTATCATAGATAATAAACTCAATCCACGGGATTATTTTTAATCGACAAATCGATATAATGAAGTAATTTGGCCAATTGATTATTATAATCTTCACTGCTATCTGAATATTGCATTAGACGAATGAAATTATCTTTTAAATAAACAGATATGCATAGATAGAAGATAACATAGGTGATATTCACAATATGAGACACTGCCATCACCGTGATAATGCTCATCAGTAAAACCGCAATTTCAATATAAGTTAAGGCATTTTTAAACAAACCTAGCTTATAAGCGCTCTCATGAGCGGTGTTAATTACTGAACGAAATTGAAATTGATTTTCCACTTCTTTAACTTCTGCTTCTTTTTCAAGTGCTTCATCATATTTATTTTTTTGATATGGGAGATAAATATAAACATGGATGAAAGCGAGTAATAAAGAAAGCAAAACATAAATTATATTTATTGTGCTATTCATCACTAACACCATAGTGACAAATACAGAAATTAAAACTACATAAAGTAAATTTGGAATAATCGTTAAAGAGACATAACGATATTTTTCCATCACTTTAAAGAAGTCGTAAAACTCTTTCTTTTCGGCTTTGATCTTGTAGTTGAAAATGTTGTCATCCATCCTTTGCATCGCGGAAATCAAATTTTTTCTAAACATCAATTCAAAGATAATGAATAACGCTAAAAAGATAACTGGGAGAAAGAAATACGAATTAGCGTTAATAAAATACATTCCCACTGCTAAAGATATGGAACTAATAATTTGCCATAATGGGATGGTGATCTTATCTTTTTTATCAATGAAATCATTGATTTGCACATCACATTTAAACTTTTGATAGCCTTTTTCTTTATTGACTATTAAAGCTTTACGGTCCCATTGACCATAAAAGATTTCAGAAAGGATTTTCCTTTTGCCAGTTTCCGGATCGTATATTTTTACGTATTTCCGGCTCATTCCTAGAACGAGAACGCTATGTTTCACTCCTTTCTTTTTCTCTAATGTGACAATAAAAGGATATTGCTTATTATTCTCAAGCTCTTTAGATCCTTCTACTCGGACGCCTGATACATCCATATGATACGTGGCTGCGATTTTCTTTAAGTCCATAAAACTATATGGCTTATCCTCGCACTGTAAAAATAAATAATTCTTGTCATGATGATAATTGGCCAATAACATCTTTAGACAAGCAAAGGCACAATCATGTTGGCCGACTTGGGATATGAAGTACATTTTTCCTCCTTTGTAGAGAATGTCCCTACATTATATAAAGAGGGAAAAAATGCGATTTTTTTGCAAAAAAATTTTAAAAAGGTGTCTCAAAAAAAGAAAAGACCCAAAAGGGTCTTATTTTTTAAAGTTTTTTTGGAACTTGTAGTAAGGATCATCGCTCTCCTTGGTATTCTCCTTATAGGCTTTAAGAGCTTCTTTTTGTTTCCTGTTAAGCGAAGTCGGGGATTTGATATCAAGGTGCACATATTGATCACCAGGCTTACCAGTTCTTAAATCTTTAATACCTTGTCCGCGCATTCTTAGAGTTTGACCAGGTTGAGTTCCTTCTGGAATTGTTAAGTAAACGTTTCCATTAACTGTAGGAACTTCAATCTTTGCCCCTAATATTGCATCGACAAAGTCGATAGGGATAGTAAGATGAATATCATTTCTCTCTCTTTGGAAATATGGGTGTGGTTTAACAGAAATTTCAATATATAAATCTCCGTGCTCCCCACCATTAGTTCCAGCAGCGCCCATTCCTTGTAAACGAATTTGTTGTCCGTTTTGAATACCAACTGGGATATGAATTTTCATGGTCTTTTTGGTACGTTTATGACCGCTTCCACCACAAACAGAACATTTCTTAAGAATTGTTCTACCTGCTCCATTACAATCAGGACAAATGGTTTCAGTATTCATCATTCCAAAGATGCCACGTTGTTGACGAATAATTGTTCCTTTGCCGCTACATCTAGAACAGGTTTTGATATCACTAGGACTTTCAGCCCCTGAACCGTGACAATGTGGGCAATCTTCATCATAATCGAATGACACTTCTTCATCTTTCCCGTTCACCGTATCCATAAAATCGACACGATGTTTCATTAAGATGTCATCTCCTCTTTGAGGGCCAGTTCTACTAGCGTTTCTTCTAGCAGAGCCTCCTCCAAAGAAGGAAGAGAATATATCACCTAAATTGATATCTTCACCAAAGCCAGAGAATCCACCACCAAATGGATTGCCTCCACCAGGGCCTCCTCCAGTTTGTTCAAATGCCGCATGGCCAAATTGATTATAGGCATCACGCTTTTGATCATCAAACAAAACATCATAGGCTTCTTGCACTTCTTTAAATTTTGCTTCATCACCAGTTTCTTTATTATCTGGGTGATATTTTTTCGCTAATTTACGATAGGCAGATTTGATTTCATCTTTAGATGCAGTCCTGCTAACACCTAAAACTTCATAATAATCTCTTTTTGCCATGTTAGTCCTTTCTACCTTAGGCTAAAGAGGGCCGAAGCCCTCTAGCGAAAGGAAATTTATATAATACAAATTACGCTTTGTTTTTGTCTGAGAAGTCAGCATCAACGACATCATCAGGATTGCTTCCTGGGGTGCCTTCTTGACCAGCTTGTTGACCTTTACCAGCTTGAGCGTTAGCCATATAGGCTGCTGCTTGCTCTAATTCAGAGATTCTCTTTTTAAGAGTTTCAATATCGTTATTATCTAACGCTGTCTTGAGTTCATCTCTTAATTTTTGAGTTTGTTCTTTTTGAGCAGGATCAATGCTATCACCTTTTTCTTGTAAAGAAATGTCGATATCGTTAATTAAGGATTCAGCCTTATTCTTCACTTCGGTTTCTTCTTTACGTTTGGCATCAGCTTCAGCATTTTCTTCGGCTTCTCTGACCATTCTATCGATATCTTCTTTAGAAAGTCCGTTACTACCAGTGATGGTAATTTCTTGTTCTTTTTGAGTATCTAAGTCTTTAGCAGACACTTTAACGATACCGTTAACGTCGATAGAGAATGTAACTTCAATTCGAGGTTCACCACGTCTAGCTGGTTTAATACCAGTTAATTGGAAGTGACCAAGTAATTTATTATCATGGGCCATTGGTCTTTCACCTTGATACACCATGATATCAACAGCAGGTTGATTATCAGCAGCGGTTGAGAAGATTTGACTTTGAGTGGTTGGAATTGTGGTATTTCTCTTAATAAGAGGAGTCAACACACCACCTAAAGTTTCAATACCTAAGGTTAATGGAGTGACATCAAGAAGAACGACATCTTTAACATCTCCAGAAACCACACCACCTTGATAAGCTGCACCGATTGAGACAGCTTCATCTGGGTTAACAGATAAGTTTGGTTGTTTGCCAGTTAATGTTTTCACTAATTCTTGAACCGCTGGCATACGGATAGAACCACCGATTAATAAGACTTGATCAAGTTCGCTAGCTTTCATATTAGCGTCGCTTAAGGCACGTCTAACTGGTTCTTCACATCTCTTTAAGAGATGTCTTGTTAAGTCTTGGAACTTAGCACGGGTTAAAGTGTGTTCAAAGTTCACAGGGCCAGCGCTAGTCATAGAAATGAATGGTAAGGAGACCACTGTTTCTAAGGATGAAGATAATTCAATCTTAGCCTTTTCAGCAGCTTCTTTAATTCTTTGTAAGCTGCCTTTATCAGTAATATCAACACCACAATCCATCTTAATTTGAGCTTTGATATAATCAGCGACTACAGCATCCCAGTCATCACCGCCGAGTTTATTATCTCCAGCGGTAGAAACAACTTCGAATGTGCCATCTCCAATATCAAGAATAGAGACATCGAATGTACCACCACCTAAGTCAAACACTAAGATCTTTTCAGATTTTTCGGTTTGTAAGCCATAGGCTAAGGCAGCAGCGGTTGGTTCGTTAATAATACGGACAACATCTAAGCCAGCGATTTGACCAGCGTCTTTAGTCGCTTGTCTTTGAGCGTCGTTGAAGTAAGCAGGAACAGTAATAACTGCTTTTTCCACTTTGTGACCGATGTTAGTTTCTGCATATTTCTTCATGTAAGCAAGAATTTTTGCAGAGATTTCTTGTGGGGTGAAGTCTTTATTCACACAGTTAATGTGAACTTTTTCTGCACTACCCATTTTTCTTTTAATAGATGAAACTGTATCTGGGTTAGTAATTGCTTGTCTTTTAGCAGCGTTACCAACGATTTCTTCACCATTTGCCTTAAAGGCAACTACTGAAGGAGTAGTCATTGTTCCTTCTGGAGAAGGGATGACTTTCACAGTGCCATCTGCTTGTAAATAGGATACTACTGAGTTAGTAGTTCCAAGGTCGATACCTAAGATAATTTCTTTTGCCATAATTTATTTCCTCCTATGCATCAAATGATGCTTTTTCTTCGGTTTTTTCCTCTTTTGTTTGTTTTAAGATTGCGACCTGCACTTTCGCTGGGCGAATAATGCGATCATGTAATTTATATCCGTTACCATAGACCTTTAGAACAATGTTATCTTGTTCTCCCTCCACTGTATCTACAGCGTCCATAGTGTTTGGATCGAATTTATTGCCAACTTCAGGAACGAGTTCACTCACTCCTTCGTTCTCTAACACCGCCACCATGTTTCGATAAACATATTGGAATCCAGTTAAGTAATTCTTAAGTGTCGGATCAGATGGCTCGTTAGCAAGAGCCATATGGAAGCTATCTAATATCGGAAGAAGTTCTTCGATAAATCCTTCGCTACGATACTTAAGAGCGTTTTTGTAATCTTGTTCAAGATTATTTCTTAAGTTCTTTGTATCAGCGTAGGCTCGATAATATTCATTTTTCCAGTGGTTAGCTTCCGCTTTTAACTTTTCGATTTCGTCATTAGCTTTTTCTAATTTCTTTTTTTCTTTTTTAGGGAGTTCTTCGTGTAATTCTTCTTTATTCTCCACTTTCATTTCCTCCTTTGTCGTTGAAATACTTATCTAATTCTTCGGAGAGATATTCTAGAGCGGACATTGCTTTATCGTAGTCCATTCTTTTTGGTCCCACCAAGGTGATGGTGTTTTCTTCATCGCCAACTTTAATTTTCGCTGTGATAAGAGCAACATCTGGGTTACCTTCAACATCTCCGATGTTTACTACTGGTTCTTTTTCTCCAAGAGCCTTCATATCTACTTTTTTAAATAAGGAGGCATCATCAAGGAGTTTCATTACTCTAATTAATGCTTCAGTATCATTTTTGAATTCTGGGTGAGAGAATAATTCTTCTCTTCCATAAAGCGATAATCGATCTCCCGCAAATCTTACAAATGTTTCTAGTAAAGCTTGATACACCGCATCATGAGAGATGACGTAATCTGAGAGAATTGGTTTAATTAGTTCCATCTTTGGCACTAATTCACCAATTGGAGTGCCTTTTAATCTTTGATTAAGAAGTTCAACACACTTTACGATGTCTTCTGATTTGATGTTCTCGCTTAAGATGAAGGTTTTATTTTGAACATAGCCTTTATCAGTCACAAAGATTGCGGTAATTGTATTCTCGTTAATTGGAATTAATTGCACTGACGCTAGTCTTTCAAGATCTTCATCACTTCGAGAGACCACACTAACGAGATTAGTCATATGTGATATAATCTCGCAGCTTTGTTTGATTACTTCCTCAATACTTTGAATCTTGCTAGATAAGACATTTTGAAGTGAATATCTAAGTTGATCATCAACATCTTTGTCTCTTAAATGTTCGCAATAATATTCATATCCTTTAGAAGAAGGAATTCTGCCTGCGCTTGTGTGAGGCTTTTCAAGATACCCCATCTTCTCTAGAGCACTCATCTCATTTCTAATGGTCGCGCTACTATAAGGAAGTTGATATTCTTCAATAAGGGTGTGGGAGCCAACAGGTTCAGCGGTTTTAATGAAATATTCCACTATCATCTTTAAGATGGCTTCGCTTCTTGTTAATGACATTTTTTGACCTCCTTTTAGCACTCCTCATTTTCAAGTGCTAATACTATTATAACTTCTTTGTTAGCACTGTCAACACTTAAGTGCTAATTTTTTTAATTACGTAGTAAAAATATGAAAAAAGACGCTTTTACGCGCCTATATATCCTTATATTTTTATATTTTTAGGCAAGATCTAGATAAATTTTGTCTAATATCATCATTCCTTCAAATGTTGGAACAATTCTTTGAGCGCTTGTTAATAAATAGCCTCTATTTACATAGTCATCGATGACATCTTTATTTCTTTCATAAATGTCATAGCCAAATTTTTCTTTAAAATCTAGGACATCAATTCCTTCTTTTGTTCTTAAACGAAGCATGATTTCGTATTGTCTATTATCTTCTAATGTCACTACTTCCTGTTCTATTTCATTTTTAAATGAAATATATTTATTAAAGTTTGTGGTATTTTTATATCTGATATTATCGATATATCCACTAGCGCCTAGTCCAAGACCATAATATTGTTCATTACGCCAATAAGTTAAATTATGTAGACTTTCAAATCCAGGCTTAGACCAATTAGAAACTTCATAATGGATATATCCATTTTCTTCTAATAATGAATTTATTGTTTTGTATGCTTTATAGGAATATTCTTCATTAGGTTCTTCAATCTTGTTGATATAAAACACTGTATGTTCATGCACTGTTAAACTATAGCAAGAAATATGATTTGGGTTTAATGATAAGATATTATGAATATCTTTTTCTAACATTTTGAATGAAACATTTGGCAAACCAATAATTAAATCAAGATTAATGTTATTAATTCCGTTTTCTCTTAAATTATCAACAGCGGTTTTAACATCTTCAAAAGTATGCTTACGATTAATAGATTTTAAAATTTGATTATTGGTCGATTCTACTCCAATAGAAACACGGTTAACTCCATATTTCTTTAATAATTTTATCTTAGATAAAGTTAATGATTCTGGATTAGCTTCTACTGTATATTCTTTAACACTTTTAGCTAGTGGATCCACCATTTTAAGTAATTCTTCAAATTGCTCATCGTTTAAAGATGTAGGAGTTCCCCCACCTATATAGATGGTGTCTAATTCTTTATTAGTCACCTTTTCATTTAGTTCTTTTTTTAACGCTACAAGATATTTTTCAGCGAAAGAATGAAAATACTGCAACTTCGTAAAGTCACAGTAATCACATATTGATTCACAAAAAGGAATGTGAATATATAAGGCTTTAGGATAATTAGTCTTCGTCCTCATCCTTATATTGTTCAACCGCTTTAGCGGTTTCATCGTCATCAATTGGTTTCAAAACTCGTTCAATTTCCTCACGAACAATTTGTTCTTCGGTTGGTTTATCATCTTTTTTTAGTTTTGGCTTCAAATATAAGTAAATCAAGAAGGCGATTAACGCAATAATTGCTGCGGCGCCTAAGATGATTAGGAATATGATTCCACCATTTAATGCTGCTAATGTCATAATATTTATCTCACTTTCTGATTAATTTCTTTTTACTGGAGTATAAACAAATTTCTTCCCGGCTTGTGTTTTGGCATAATAACCAAACTCTACGAGTTTATCCATCGAAGTTCTCGCTGTTTCATAGACACATCTAGTCGCTTTTTTGTATTGATCGATTGTGTAATACATGCCAAGGGTGCAGTGTCTAGCATAGAAATGAGCTTGCCCCTTAGATAGTCTTACATCTAATTCAAGTAGATGTCTTTCTAATCTAGCAGCGGTTTTCTCATCGAGTTCTTCTGGGATATAAGATACAGCAAGACCCGCTGGTTTTTCAATAATTGGCGAAGTTTTAACTTCAACTTCTTTTTTGACAGGCTCCACTTTTGGAGTTTCTTTTTTAACTGGAGCAGGTTCAACCGCAGGTTTTGGTTCTGGTTTAGGCTCTTCTTTGACTGGCTCTGGTTCGATAGAGAATAAACTTATTTGATCTGACTTTTCTTCTTCGTCAAGTTGATAGAAGTCATCTTTGATGACCTTAGTAGAATATTCCGCTAAAGAATCAAGCATTTTATCGAATTCTTTGCCAATAAATCTTAAGGCAAAAGTTAAGAAATAAGTGACGTCTGAACTTGTCTGAACATCGTGTAAAATCTTTTCCATTTCACCTTCACTCTCATTAAGAAAGGTTTCGAAAGGAATATAAATAGCAAATTCTCCTAACGAATAATGAGCAAGTACAGCTTTGGCAAATAAAGTTGAAATCTCATTGTTACATTTATCAAATGGTTTAACAAATTGAATATAGTAATAGCTAATCAAAGCGCGGCATAAAGGAGATATATTGGATTTTTCAACAAAGTTGAATAATGAATCCATCATTGGCTCAATTAAATGAGTTGGTGCGCATTTATAAACACGGGAAATAAGAACATTAGCCCCACTATCTTCCATTTCTTTTGTACGGTAGAAAGAGGTTAATTCATCATTACCTGTAACTCTACTATAAAGTTCAGCTAAATAATCAACATCAAGAGGTCCTTCATGCTTTGATTCAACATATTTCAAAGCTTTTAGATAATTTGCTAAAGCAACATCATTAGTTGATCCTTGTAAAACGCCTCTAACATGTTGTTCATCACTAACTGCGAGATTTGCTAAAGCAATATTTTGTAAACTCTTCACTAAGCAAGACTGACGGAAATATTGTTTATCGCTATTCACGCTATCTAGTTTGTTTGCTTCGCTAACAATTCTTAATAATTTAGCCTCAACAGTATTTAAATTACTGGAAATAGTTGGGCACAAGCAAACTCTTAATTGGTTTTTATCTGTTCCTCTAATGGCTAAATAATGACAAAATGGAGCACGATAAGATAAAATCTTATCCCAAACACCATCAATCACGGAGATTTTTAGTTCACGTGATACTTCGTTTTTAGTAGCGTATTTATCTTCGGTAAATCTAACTGCAATATCATTAACACCCATAAAACAAACTCCTTTGCTGTTTACATTATAAAAAAAGCAGATTTGTTTTACAATAGCAAAACTAAAAACCTACTAATTTTTTACCAAATTATTATTAATTTTCTTCTTCGTCAATCGATAAGATTGACATGAATGCTTCTTGCGGAACTTCTACAGAACCGACTTTCTTCATGCGCTTCTTACCCTCTTTTTGTTTCTCTAAAAGTTTCTTTTTACGGGATATATCTCCACCATAACACTTAGCAAGAACGTCTTTGCGCACAGCCTTTACATCTACACGAGCGATAATCTTACCACCTATTGCGGCCTGAATAGGAATTTCGAATTGTTGACGAGGAATAACAGTTTTAATTCTTCGAATTATTCCTAATCCTCTATTATAAGCTTGAGGTCTATAAACAATACTAGACAAAGCATCTACTACTTGTCCATTTAATAAAACATCCATCTTAATTAAATCACTTGGTCGATAAATGGATGGTTCATAATCAAATGAAGCATATCCTTTAGTGCAGCTTTTTAGTTTATCGAAGAAATTGTAAACAATTTCAGATAATGGCAATTCATAAACTAATATCATTCTAGTGTCATCAAAATATTGTAGATCTAGATAAATGCCACGCTTCTCTTGACAAAGTTCCATGATTGGGCCTACATACTCCTTTGGAGTCATGATATTAGCCTTAACATATGGTTCTTCAATTCTATTGATCTTAGAAGAGTCTGGAAGTTTAGATGGGTTATCAATTGGCACCATCTCTCCATTAGTGAGATAAACATGATATATCACCGAAGGTGCAGTTAAAATTAGGTCAATATTATATTCTCTTTCAAGCCTTTCTTGAATGACATCCATATGAAGGAGTCCTAAAAAGCCACATCTAAAGCCAAAGCCCAAGGCTTGAGAAGTTTCAGGAACAAATTGTAATGAAGCATCATTTAGAGATAATTTCTCTAAAGCATCTTTTAAATCTTGATAATCATCACTATCTACTGGGTATAGTCCGCAAAACACCATTGGGTTGATATCTCGATATCCAGGTAGAGCTTTATTAGCAGGGTTATCAAAGAAAGTCACTGTATCACCAGGACGCACATCACGAATGTCTTTTATTTGCGCACATAAATAGCCAACTTGTCCGCACTTTAACTCTTTGAGTTTAATTTCATCAGGGGATCTAATTCCAAGTTCGGTAACAATGTAGTCCTTATTTGATTGCATTAATTTAATATGGTCTCCAACTTTAACTGAACCTTCTTTAATTCTAATAAGAATTACTACACCTCTATAAGAGTCGTAATATGAATCAAAAATAAGCGCTTTAAGGGGAGCAGATTCATCTCCATTAGGAGCAGGAATTTCTTTAATAATTGCTTCTAATAATTCATGAATATGAAAACCAGTTTTAGCGGAGACTTCCACTGCTTCTTCACTAGATATACCAATACGCTTTTCGATTTCTTCTTTTGCCCATTCTGGCATAGCGCTTGGTAAATCAATTTTATTGATTACAGGTAAAATTGCTAAATCATTATCAATTGCTAGATAGACATTTGCTAATGTTTGAGCTTCTACTCCTTGAGTAGCATCCACCACTAAGACCGCTCCTTCGCAAGCTGCTAAAGAACGTGACACTTCATAAGTAAAGTCAACATGCCCAGGAGTGTCTATTAAATTAAAAATATAAGTATTTCCATCATCACTAGTGTAGGATAATGTCACTGCATTTAACTTAATAGTGATTCCTCGCTCTCTTTCTAAGTCCATAGAGTCAAGGATTTGATCTTTCATTTCTCTAGAAGAGACCGCCCCAGTCGATTCTAAAATACGATCAGCAAGTGTACTCTTGCCGTGATCGATATGAGCGATGATTGAGAAATTTCTTGTATATTTTTGATCAAAATTCATATTTGCTAAGCATTATAACATTTATGTTAGGATTTGAAAAAGTTTTGTAGAGTCTTCTTTAATTCATCAACCGATAAGACTACTTCATAATCACTCCACTCTTTTTTAAAAAGAGATTTGTAATCATTCCACATATATCTTTCATCAATTAATAAAGCAGCCCCTCGATCAGACTCAGTTCTAATTAATCTACCAACTGCCTGCATAACTTTATTCATGCCTGGATATGTATAGGCATAACTAAAGCCATCAACATTATTGTTTTTGTAGTATTCAGCAACGTGATTGCTCTCAAAATTAATCTTTGGTAGACCAATTCCGACAATTGCCACTCCGATTAAAGCGTCACCCACAAGGTCAATCCCTTCGCCAAACGCTCCGCCGATAATCGCGAGTCCTACTTTACTTCTTTCATCAATATGATGAAAATTAGAGATAAACGTTTGTTTTTCTTGTTCGCTCATGTCCTTTTTTTGAATATAAACATCAACGTTTTCATCGAATTCAATTAGAGGAAGAATGTTATCTAAATACTCGTAACTTGGTAAATAAATAAAATAGTTACCAATCTTACTGGAAACAAATGTTTTAATGTAATTAGCGACATCTGCGTAGCTTTTTTCTCTATTTTTATATCTCGTTGAAATTTTTGGAGCGATGATTAATTTTAAATTTTCTTTTGGAAATGGAGATTCTAAAATCATGCTTTGATTCTTGTTTATATCTCCGCCCAATACATTAACATAGTAATCAATTGGGGATAATGTTGCAGAGAACAAGGCAGTTGAATTAACTCTTGAATAAGTTGACGCCAAAAATCTTGATGCGTCTAGGCAATATATTTTTAAAATCACGTTATCAGTTTCTTTTTTGACATATGTTAAGAAATGATCAGAAATTAATTCTGATATTTTAATAAACTTGTTAACTTCAATATATAAATCAGTAAGCTCTTTACTAATTGACTTATTTTCTTCTTTGCTCACTTCCTGATAAGAGGTGATAAAGTGATTGAATTCTTTATATGTTTCCTGAGAGAAATCATCTAAATTAACCGTACCAATTTCAAAATTGTCTTCATAATACGAAAATACTTTATTAACTCTTGCTAAGGCATTTTTGATTTTACGGTTAGAAACACCTCTTAAACTTTGTTTAGCCTTTAAAAATAAATTCTTATCCACAGAAGCTGAATACATATCTTTGCTACGATCCACTAAATTATGAGCCTCATCCACTAAAACTAAATAATGAGTTGCATCTTCATCAAAATAGCGTTTCATGTATGAAATCGGGTCAAAAACATAGTTATAATCACAAATAATAACATCAGAAAATAAGGACAAATCTAATTCTAATTCAAAAGGACATACTTCATTTTTACGAGCGATATGACAAATCGTGTCATAATCAAAATCATCATATCTTAAGATAGATTCCTTAATGATTGTTTTAATTTTATTGTAATAACCTTTAGTAAATGGACACTCATCAGGATTACAGCTTTTGCCTTTGCAAAAACAAATCTTTTCTTTCGAGGTGATTACTATATCGGTAATGTTGAGTCCATGATCTTTTAAAATGGTTAATGCTTTATGAGCGTTTTCTTTACCAGTTGCCTTCGCAGTAAGATAAAATATCTTACTTTGTTCATCTTCTTTTAAATATTTTATATATGGATAAATCGCTGACATCGTTTTTCCAATGCCAGTTGGAGCCTCAATAAAGATTTTTCCTTTATTTTGTGCAGCCTCATAAACCGCTTTAGAGAAGCTTTTTTGTCCTTTACGATAACTTTTAAATGGAAAAACTAATTGTTCAATAGAAGCGTTTCTTTGTTCATTTAAACGCATAATGACGTGATAGAACTCTAAATAATTATCTAAGTAGTTAAGAATGTCTTTTTCTAATTCCGGGAATTGAAAATAATACTCATCAATTAACTTTTTGCTATTTTTGCCTTGTTTAATATAAGTTAATCTAACTCCGATAGAGTCTAATTTAAGCGCGTCCGCGAACATATAGGCATAGCATTTAGCCTGGCCTAGATGCCAATCAAGATTTTCTTCTCGAAATTCTTCAAGTTCAATCACTGTGGTTTTGATTTCATCAATAATATATTCTTTTTCACTTTTTTTGATGATGCCATCCGCTCTACCCTGTAGAACAATTTCGATATTATCAATTAAGAATTGTCTTCTTAATGGGTATTCGGAAATATAGTTCTTGCCTTGACTAGATTGATAAACAGAATGAAGTCTACTTCCTTCGGTTTGACTAGAACGATTAAAAACGCGGTTGTCAATATCGCCGCTTCTTAAAAGAAAATCCACCAATTGATGGACCGATAGTTCAATATGAGCTTTCTTTTCTATTTTCATTGTAATAATTCGTGTAATAAATTTGGATGTCCATTAATAAAGGACATGTAATCCATTCTTTTTTTGCCTTCTAATTGAACATCTAATAAGGCTAAAACCCCATTTTTAGTTTGTAGATGTAGTCCTTTTTTATCTGCTTTAACAATTTCTCCAACTTTTCCAATTAGTTCGTCAGAAACAATTGAAGAACGATAAATTTTAAATTTAAGACCTTCTAAATATAAATAGGCTCCAGGAACATCGCTTAAGGCTCTAATATAACCATGTAACTCTTCTTTTGATTTGTCTAAATCAAGTTTTTCCTCTTCAGGTTTAATGCTTGGAGCAAAGCTCACCATAGATTCATCTTGTGAAGTTCCCACTAACTTTCCTTCTAGAATATTTGGTAATTCTTTAAGAATTAATCTAAGAGCAGCCTCACCCATCTTTTTGAATAAAGAAGTTGAATTATCACTTTCTTCGATTATCACTTCTTCAGTCGCATACATCTCTCCGGCATCCATTTCCTTGACCATTTTCATTAAGGTCATTCCGGTCACTTTGTCGTTATTCATAAGTGCATATTGAATAGGAGCGGCACCTCGATATTTTGGAAGTATACTTCCATGAAGATTTAAGCACCCTAAGGGAGGAATGTCTAATAAGCCTTGAGGAACAATTTGTCCATACGCTAAAGTGATAATTACATCTGGGTTTAATTCTTTAACAAATTCATATTCTTTTCTAATTTTAATGGGTTGATATACTGGGATATTATGTCTTAACGCTACTTCTTTAGTAGGAACAGGCATTAATATCTTTTTTCTTCCAACTGGTCGATCAGGTTGAGCGATAACAGCAACCACATTATATCCACTAGAAATAATACCCTCTAAAACTGTAGCGGAAATTTCTGGAGTTCCCATAAAAATGATACGTTTGTTATTCATAAGAATAATTATATACTTAAAGATACTAACTATAAAGAGAAAAGAGTATAATATTTATCGTGAAAATTTTAGTGGTTAGTGACTCTCATGGAGACGAGAAGATATTAAAAGAGCTTGTTAATACTTATCCCAATATGGATTATTATTTGCACGCTGGTGACAGTGGGCTAGATAGAGATACTCTATATCCTTTTGAATCAGTTAAAGGAAATACCGATTATTATCCGTTTGATGAATTAATTCGGATATATACACCAAAAGGCTATTTATTAGTGAAGCACAAGCCAACTTTTACTAATGAACAAATCCAAAACAATAAATTTTTAATTAATGGACACACTCATCAATATAGATTTTATATAGAAGGAGACAAGATTTTTTTAAATCCTGGCTCTACTACTCTTCCTAGAGACGAGACAAATGGAACATTTATGATTATGGATATTAAGGAAAGCTATTGCTCTATCATAATTTATGATATCGAAACAAAAGATATTCTCATAAATGAACAAATAGTTTAAAATACTCAAGGAAATAAAGGAGACTAACATGTACCCTGAATACAAAAAAGTTAAATCCTGTGCAGAAGAAGCAAACTTACTTCTTAACACATCAAGAACTATGGAAGACATATTTGTCTTATCCACAAAAAGAAATTTAAAAAGAATCGCAGTTACCTACACTAATAACGAAGGTAAATTAAAGAAATACAAATATTCAAGATTTAGAAAGCACGCCTTTGAAATCGCGTCTATTTTATCTAATTTCATGATTCAACAACCGAAGAATGTTCCGATCGTTCTTAAAGCGAATAATGGACCACACTGGGGAGAGATTTTCTGGGCGATTTTAATGACTGGCTATAAGCCATTATTAGTTGACGCAAAAACATCTAAAGAAGGAACTGAAAACTTAATTAAGCAAGGTAAGGCTATTGCTATTATTACAGATGATAACAATACATATGATATTCCTAAGTTCTCTTTAAGAGACTTATTACAAGAAAAACACAGTTACGAATTCGCTCCTAACTGGGAAAACGAAGTCATCTTCTGTTCTAGCGGCACTACTGGTGACGTGAAGCTTATGGTTTTTAACGGCGAAAACTTATGTCACCAAATTTTAGCAGCTTTAGATTTTGCTGAAACTTCTAAAGATCTCTTATATCCAAAATCAATGGGACCACTCAAAGTTTTAGCAATGATTCCATTCCACCATATCTTTGGCTTCATCGCCACTTTCTTATGGTATTTCTATTATGGAGCAAACTTTGTTTTCGTTCGTAATTTAGCCCCATCAGAAGTTCAAAGTGTCTGTCAAAAATGTAAAGTCACTCACGTCTTCTCTGTCCCACTATTTTGGGATTCTTTAGCCCAAGGTTTAGAAAGAAAGAAGGCCTTAGAGACTCCAACTAGACAACAATACATCGATAAATTAATTGGCTATAACACTGGCAAAATCTTAAAAGAAGAAGCTGGCCCAGTAAAAATGGTTCAAAACACTATTCAAAAGAAATTATTAGGTAATAAAATTCGCTTCTGTATTTCCGGTGGCGGATATCTAGATAGCAAGACTCAAACCGTGATTAATGGTGTTGGTTATCCATTATATAATGGATATGGAATGACAGAAATCGGTATTACTTCTGTTGAATTATCTCCAGTTGTGGAATTAAGACTTAAAGGTTCTATCGGTATCCCACTTCATGGCGTGTCCTATAAGATTAAACCAACAAATGGCAAAGGACGTACTGGTGAATTATTAGTTAAATCTGATATCACTCATATTAGAGAAATTATCGGTGGAGTAGAAAGAGAAACTCAACTCGATAAAGACGGATATTTCTCTACTGGCGATATCGCTGAAGTCGACGCCACAAATAGATATTATTTAAAAGGTAGAATGAAAGACGTCATCATTAATGCGGATGGAGAAAACATTTTCCCTGACGAACTTGAAATCTTCTTTAAGAAGATTCCTCATATTCAAGCTGTCTGTGTCTTAGGTGTTGATCAAAAAGGTACAAAGAATCAAAGAATTGTTTGTGCAGTAGAAATTGATAACAGTATTTCTAGCGATGAAATCGATGCTTTAAAAGAAGAAGTTAAGAAAGCCGGACTCAATTTACCAAAAGGCACAAAGATTACAGAATTCTATTTCGCAAGAAATAAATTACCAATCGCTAACAACATGAAAGTTAAACGTTTCGTTGTTAAAAAGAGTATTGAAACAATGAACGGCGACTATATCCCATTTGATTTCAAAAAAGAAGTTAAAGGCAACAAAAACTTCTCTAAAGAAACTATGGAAAAAGTTGTTGAACCATTAAGAAAAATCTTCTCTAAAATCTTAATTCTTCCAGAATTTAAGATTGATGATGACGCACACTGGATTGATGCTTTAGGAGGAGATTCCATGAGTTATGTGGAATTAATCACCACTGTTCAAGATCAATTTAAAGTCACCATTCCAGAAACATCTTATGGCAAATTAACTTGTATTAATGATTTCGCTGAAGAAATTGTTTCATTACAAAAGAACAAGAAATAATTACAAATATTATTTGCATTATTTATTAGCATTTAGTATCATTATCGCTGACGCAAAAAAGAAGGTATACACATGGCAAACATTAAATCTCAAATCAAACGTAATCGTACAAACGAAAAAGCACGCTTAAGAAACAAGGCTGCAAAAAGTGCAATTAGAACTTCTATTAAGAAAGTAAAAGTTGCAGTTGAAGCTGGCAAAAAAGAAGAAGCTGAAAAAGCTTTATTAGAAGCATATCGTTTAATCGATAAATCCGTCTCTGATGGTGTTCAACACAAAAACACCGCTGCAAGACAAAAAAGCGAGATCCAAAGATTAGTTAACTCTATTAAATAAGTAAACCTTATTGCGTTTTAAACTTTATTAAAAACAATTCAAAACCATAATTGCGGTCCACAAGACCGCTTTTTATGTCGAAATCTAGTTGATATAAATCATCTAAAGTTCTTTTGATGGCTTTATCAGAAATCATTGGTAAGAGTTTAGAAAGAACATAGACTCTACCTGGTTTAATTTTTAATTCATTGGCAATCTCTTCTTTAGGTATTCTCTTTTTGCTTAAGTAACTAATCTCTGATAATAAGCGAAATTGATTACCAAGTTGAGCAATTAAAGTTGGAGATTGAATATTCTTAACTTGCAAATCACGGAATAAGCCAATCGCTTCAGCGTTTTTATTATCTATTAATAAATTAAAGATTAAGAAAGCGTTATCTTCTAATGGCTTATTAATCATCAAAATAACATCTTTATAACGAATGTGGTCTGTATACAAAGTTAAGATTTGGACACTATTTTGAAATAAAGAAACATCTCCAGAGGTACGTTCTGCGAGTTCCATAATCGCGTCTCTATCGATAACAATTCCTTTTTTAGCTAAATAAGCTCTGACATATTCATTCCAGCCTTTTTCATCTGGATCCACTATTTGAATAACTTTTGCTTTTTCTTTTAACAATTTAAATAGAGTGCTTTTTTCATCAATAGAAGAACTACATACTGAAAGTATCAAGCATGATTCTAAGTCCTGAGAACTGTTTTCAATATAGTTTAATAGCTCGTCATAATTTTGATCAGATTCAATTTTGTTTTTTGGCTTTGGTTTTAAAAGAAAATAACAGTTTTCTAATGAAACGACTTTCTTTTCATAACCTAAGGCTACATATTTACATTCATCAACTGCATCTTGGATTAAGACATTATGGCCATCTAACTTAATAAAATTAAGTTCATCTGGTTTTTCTTCCTCTAAAAAAGCTTCGCCAATCTTTCGGATTTGCGACTTAATATTTGGTCCTTGATTGCCGTAAATAAAATAAATCATCGCTAACTATTATAACTTATTTTCAGTTTTACTAGTAATAAGTTATTGTTCCTTCTAAATCAGTTCTTCGAATTCGGACTTTATATTTATTTAAAATCGCTACTACTTCATTATGAGGATGTCCGTACTTATTCTTTTTTCCACATGATATCACTCCAACTTTTGGAGAAAGATATTTAATAAAAGCATCACCGCTAGAAGTGTTTGAGCCATGGTGTCCCACTTTTAAAATGTCACAAGGAATAGAAACATTGTCTTTTATTATCATAGATTCAATCTTTTTAGGAGCATCACCCATAATGAGATAATGATATTCTTTAGTGTTAAATCCAATCACTAACGAACGATCATTTTCTTCATTCCATAATTCAGGATAGATATTATAATTAATCAAATTAAATCCTCCTATACTAATAGGAAAAGATTTATAATCTTTTTCGTAACGTTTCACTGTAAAATTCTCAATTAAAGAATTAACCGCTCCGGAATGGTCGAAGTCATCATGAGTGGTAATTAATAAATCAATATCGTAAATCTGATTCTTCTTAAAAAACGGAATTAATGTTTCTTTTGCCATATCAATGCTTTTATGTCCACCAGTATCAATTAAAATAGCAGTATCTTTTCTTCTAATTAATGTCGCATCTCCTTGACCTACATTTATAAAAAATACTTGGTCATTAAATAAACTATTTAGAGGAATTAAATAAAATAGATTAAGAATTAATAATAGCCCACTAGAAGCGTAGATCATTGGCTTAAAGTGACTAGATAAATAATAAACGAAAATAAAGAATAGAACTTCAAATAAAAGAATCGTTAAATTGCTCATTTCTATTCCATATATTGTGAGGTTATATTTAGAAAAGAAAGATATCGCCTGAGATAAGAAATCTCCATAACCATTAACTATCCCATATATTGGAATATGGGTAATGGATAATAAGGAAAGAAAATAATATAAAACAAAAAACGGAGATAAAATAATGTGATAAATAATAGAAACTATAGAGACCTCTTGATAAAAAGCTAAGGCAAAAGGAATAAACTCTATTAGGATTAGTCCACTAATGAGTAATTTCTTTTGAAAGGGCTTATATCCTTTGAAGGAATTCTGAAAGAAAAAAGCGCTAATTGGGATTAGATAAGTTAATAAGAATCCATCTTGATAAGCATAAAATGGATTAATAATTAAAAAGAATATTCCAGAAAAGGAAGCTAATTCCAAATAAGAAAACTTCTTTTTTAATAAATGATTATTGATCCACCTTAAGAGTTTTAAAAAGACAAATTTAATGACCACAAACCGTGGATAAGACAAGACAAAAACAGGTAAGAATAACCCTATAAGTACTAAGTCTTTATATTTGTCTTTTTTGATGAATCTAGAAACACAAAACGCTAAAAACGAATATAAAATAGTTAAATAAAATCCGCTATTAGATAATAGACGATTTAAATGAAGCGATCTCATCTCACTATAGACATCTTCATCGCTTCCCATAGAGAAAAGAAATGAGCCAATTAAAGCTTTAGAGTTACTAGAAAAATGAGAAAGAAATTCCTTTTTAAAAGATAAGACTCTAATTGGGTTTCTAAATTTAACCTCAATTGATGTGGGATACATCTGGGAATATACCCCTTTGTTATTGAGGTATTTTTGGAAATTGAAGTTTGATTCTAAAACCTCAAAATCCAAAGGAACTTTACTACCTTTTATCGATAAGATATCCCCTATTTCAAAAGAATGTTCTCTTTGATAAACATAAAGTTTTTCAAAAGTGGAATTAAAGATGAAGTAGTTTTCTTTAACTTCTTCCACTATTCCGCTATATTCGCTCTTATTGAAAATAGGCCTTATAAAGGACAAACCAACGCCAATAAGGCAAGATATCATCCCAGCAATAAATACTTTCTTACCGAAGCGATAAAAGGCAAAAGCAAAAACAATTACTAGTTCTATGACTCCTAGAATTATTGATACCCGAACATTGATACCAAGATATAGAAGAACAAATAGAACTAATAAACTCACGCGTGAAGAATTACATAGTTACGGATTTTACGATAAGTAGCATTACCAATGCCGTACACTTCCATTAGCTCTTCTAAAGTAGCAAATATTCCATTAGTCTCTCGATAAGTAATAATAGAATTAGCGATTGTGGAAGTAATACCACTTACTGTAGCTAAAGTTTCAGCATCATCAATATTGATGTTCACTTTACTCACTTCACTAACACTACAAACATCACTAGTGTCATATCTAGAAGCAATATAGTAAGTCATGCCTTTAGTTAAAAGGGCTTCATCATAATACGCTCTAGAATCAGCATTAACAGTTGTACCACCAGCAGTCTCAATTAAATCGATCATAGTGCTACCGTCTTTCATTGTAAAATTGCCAGTCTTATAAACCTCACCTTCAATAGCGACGGTAAAGGTATTCGCAACCTCGGTAACTGTCCCAGCAGACTGAACTTGCGACTTTGGGTCGATCATCACAAATGCGGCAATGACGGCGATTGTCACAACTACGACCCCAATCAGGATTTTAAACATAAAATTAAAAACCTCCTACATTATATAAAGAGGGAGGTTTTGCGATTTTTTTGCAAAAAAATTTTTTTAGGCGCCTATTTTTAGGACTTCTACTTTGTAGACTTTTTTTGGTCCTTTGACATCAATGACGTCACCAACAACTTTTCCAATTAAGGCCTCACCTAATGGAGAAGCGTTGGAAATTTTGTTATTGAATGGGTCACTTTCAACAGTACCAACAATCATGTATTTGCCTTCTTTACCTGTTTCAATGAACTTCACTGTAACAGTTGAACCAAGGGCAACTTTATTGCTACCTTTTTTAGCTTTTGCTTCATCATCGATAATTTCAGCATTGGAGAGGATGTTTTCAATCTCTTTAATACGACCTTCGACTTCAGCTTGTCTATTTCTTGCAGCATCGTAGTCAGCGTTTTCACTTAAGTCGCCTTGTGCACGAGCTTCAGTTAATTGTCTTTTTACTTCTTCTCTGGTGTTATCAATTAATTCGCGAAGTTCTTTTTCAAGTTCTTCTTTACCAGCTTTTGTTAAGATTACTTTTTCTGCCATTATTAATACCTCACAAATTCAATCAAGCGTTATTATAGCAATAACGAGTTATTTATTCCAAGATTTTTTCAAAATACATATACTTGGTTCAAATAGATTAATCTATTGACTTCGTATATAATAAGTCCGTTATGAAGAAGAATTCTTATCTATTTAAGCTACTAATTCTATTTCTGACTTTTATGAAAATTGGGGCACTCACCTTTGGTGGAGGCTATGCGATGATTCCAATTATCGAAGAAGAAGTCACCAAAAAAAGGAAATGGATTAGTGAAATAGAAATCATGGATATTCTCGCTATAAGCGAGTCTACTCCTGGACCAATCGCTGTTAATACCGCTACTTATGTTGGCTATAAAGTTGCAGGAATAGTTGGAGGAATAGTTGCCACTATCGGTCTTACCATTCCTTCTTTTGTCATTATTTTTGTTATTTCTTTCTTCTATCAAGACTTTATGAAGTGGCCAGTAATCTCCGCAATGTTTAAAGGCTTAAAAGTTGGAGTCATAATTTTATTATTCTCTGCTGTTTTAAGATTAAGAAAAGGTGTTAAGGTCAACTTAGTGGGCACCATTTTATTTGTTTCTGCCTTAAGCATAATGCTTGTCTTCTCCTTCATTGATATTGGTTTTAAATATTTATCTTTATCCCTAATTTTATTAGGAATAATCACCGGAATTGTTTTAACTTTAATCGCTAATAAAAAGGAGGATAGTAAATGATTTTCTTTGAACTTTTCTATACCTTCTTTCTAATTGGCTTATTCACCTTTGGTGGAGGCTACGCGATGATTCCAATGATTCAAGAGCAAGTCGTTTCTAAAGGCTGGATCAGCGAATCTAATCTCACTGACTTTATCGCAGTGAGTGAAGCAACTCCTGGACCATTTGCCATTAATATCTCCACGTTCGTTGGTAATTCTGTTGGAGGTTTCTTTGGAGCAATTTGTTCCACTATTGGAGTTATTCTTCCTTCAATTATCATCATTTTAATTATCGCGATGATCATGAAGAAGTTTATGAAGAATAAATATGTTCAAGGAGCATTATCTGGAGTCAGGCCAGTTGTCCTTGCTCTAATCTTATCCACTGCTTTAGTTTTATTTATCAAAGTTCTCTTCTTTAGAGGCACCTCTTTTAAAGGAGAATTTGAATTTGATATTAGAAGTTTTACTTTATTAGTAATTCTTTCTTCGATGCTATTTATTTATAAAAAAGTCAAAAAGAAAAACCTAGGAGCTATTAAACTTCTAGGTCTATCAGCGTTACTTGGAATAATTATTTTTACCGTTTAGTCGGCCGCGTTTTCATCCATAAAGGCATTGAAGACTTCTTCAACTTCTTCATATTCTTCATCAGATTCGATTTCAAATAATTCGCCTTTGTCGTTATATTCCATACACATTACGTCTTCTGGGGTTTCTTTATTATATAAGAAGACGTATTTTTTCTTTCTTTCATCGTGTTCATAGGTGAAAAGAATTTCCATTAAATGTTCATTTCCCTCTTCATCACGGATAGTTATTTGTTTTTCATCTTCAATCATTTGCTTATCTTCCTTTCATTCTTAAATAGAAATCTAATATTTCACATGCCGCAATTCGATCAACAGCACCTTTTCTTTGCTGTCCTGAAACATTTAATTGGTTAAGTGTCTTATGGGCGGACACTGTGGTTAAGCGTTCATCCACAAGTTCAATTTTTAGGGTTGGATCTTCTTTTAGAAGGTCTTCTTTAAATCTTTTAGAAGAATCCGCTCTAAAGCCTTGAGTTCCATCCATATTAATTGGTAAACCAATTACTAAATTTTTAACACCGGTTTTTTCCACTAGCTTATGAACATAATCTCTAGCTTGTGAATAAGCTTCTTTAGGAAATCTAAAGGTCTCTACTCCGTGTACAAATCCTAGGACATCACTACTAGCAACACCCAAGGTTGTTGTTCCTAAATCTAGTCCAATATATTTTTCCATTATTTCACTAATCCTTTAGCAGCTTCTAAAGCTTCAGAAATCTTAGTAGCATCTTTACCTGCTCCGCTAGCGAAGTCTGGTCTTCCTCCTCCAGAACCTCCTAAAATAGTAGCAACAGACTTAACTAAATCACCTGCTCTATAAGCTTTTTGAGCGTTACCATTTACACTACAAACTACAGGGATAGAATCTTTACCGCCGCCGACAAAGATAATCACAGAATCCTTATGAGTAACTTTAAGTTTATCAACTAAAGATACTAAGGCGTTTCTATCCGCATCTTTGATGTGTTTGATTAATACTTCTTTATCGTTACAAGAGACAAATTCTCCATCTAATGAAGCACTTTCCGCATTCGCGAGCTTTTGGCTTAATGATTCGACAGTTTTCTTAAGTTCGGATTTCTCCGCTAATAAAGCATTAAGTCTAATATTTACTTCGCTAATTGAACCTGCACCTAAGCTATTTTTAGCTTGTGCTAACATATTTTCACGTTTTTTAAGTAATTCATAAGCGCCAATGGAGGTTCTAGAAACAATACGTCTAACTCCACTAGCAACTGATTCTTCACTTTCAATGACAAAGACACCAATATCTCTTGTGTTACTAACGTGAGTGCCACCACAGAATTCCTTAGAAACATCGCCAAAACAAACTACTCTAACGATGTCTCCATATTTATCGTCAAACAAGGCTTTTGCCCCAATCTTTTTAGCCTCGTCAATGGATAAGACTTTAGTCTCTTCTTCAATTGCTTCAGAGATCCATCTATTAACCTTTCTTTCCACTTCGGCAATTTCTTCTTCGCTCATCTTTTTAAAATGTGAGAAGTCAAAGTGAATATAATCAGCACAGACATAACTACCTTTTTGAGCGACGTGATCACCAAGAACTTCAGTTAAAGCACTTTGAAGTAAATGGACTGAAGAGTGATTTCTTCTAATTAATTCACGATTATAGTAGTCAATTTTTAAGTTAACTTTATCGCCAACTTTGATTTCTCCAAATAAAACAGTGACATGATGTAAATGTTGTTTATTAGGAGCTTTACTTACAGAAACAACCTTTGCTTCCATAGATTTATTTGAGATAGTGCCAATATCAGAAACTTGTCCTCCGCTTTCTGCGTAGAATGGAGTTTCTTTAACGATTAAGTCGCCTTCTCCAGATAATGAATCAACTTTTTCTCCATTAACAAATAAGCCAATAATTTCACTAACTAACTCAACTTTTTCATAATTGAAAGAACTTTGTTCTTTGAAATTCATTAAATCTATGGATTGTTTATTCATAGATTGTTGATCACCTCGAGCGGCTCTAGCTCGCTCTTTTTGTTTATTCATTTCTTCTTCAAATTCTTTTTCATCCACTGTGACCCCATTTTCTTCACAAATTTCTAAAGTTAATTCTTTAGGGAAGCCAAATGTGTCATAGAGTTTAAACATGTCTTTGCCAGATAAAGATTTGCTATCTTTAATTAAAGACATAAGTAAAGATTCTCCGTTTTGAAGTGTCTTTAAGAATTTTTCTTCTTCAGCTTGCACCATCTTAGAGATGAATTCTTGTTTATCTAATAAATATGGGTAGTAGGATTTCATAATCTCCGCTACTACTGGAACAAGTTTATGTAAGAAATGAGTGTCAATTCCTAATACGTGTCCATATCTTTCCGCTCTACGGAGTAATCTACGTAAAACATAGCCTCTACCTTCGTTAGAGAACATTTCTCCATCTGCTAAAGCAAAGGTAATGGTTCTAATATGGTCAGCAATCACTCTAAAAGCGCGTCTATTAGAGGAATATTCTTTTTTTGATATTTCTTCTGTCTTTTGAATAATTGGCCAGAATAAATCGGTTTCATAAGCAGTGTCGGTTTCTTGAATGACACAGGCAAATCTTTCTAAGCCCGCACCAGTATCGATGTTTTTACTTGGAAGTTCTTTATATTCACTTCTTTTCTTACCGATTTCACTATTGAACTGTGAGAAAACGATATTCCAAATTTCGACATATCTAAAGTTTGGTAAATCTTCTTCTAGTAACTTCACTCCAACGTGTTCTGGATCAAATTTTTCTCCACGGTCAAAATGGACTTCAGTATCAGGTCCACAAGGTCCTTCTCCAATTTCCCAGAAGTTATCTTCTTTTTTGATTAAATGAGACTCTTCGACTCCAACATCTAACCAGCATTTTTTAGTTTCTAAATCATCTGGATGATATGTAACATATAATCTTTCTTTAGGAAAGTTGAACCATTTTTCACTAGTTAAAAGTTCCCACGCCCAAGGGATAACTTCTTTTCTAAAGTAATCTCCAATAGAGAAATTACCGAGCATTTCAAAGAAAGTTAAGTGAGTGGCGTCACCCACATTTTCAATATCATTAGTTCTAATTGATTTTTGAGCATTGGTGATTCTTCTACTTGGTGGGACTTCACTACCATCAAAATATTTCTTTAAAGCCGCAACTCCAGCGTTAATCCAAAGTAAAGTTGGATCATTTTTAGGAATTAAAGAACTACCAGGTTCGACGTGGTGTCCTTTACTTTTAAAGAAATCTAACCACATTTGTCTAATTTCACTTGAAGACATCTTTTTCATATTTTTTCCTCCAAATATAAGAAAACGTTCCCTTTAGGAACGAACAAGTCCGCGATACCATCCTATTTCCTCTTCAATATGGAAGAGACACTTAATTAATAGTTATTTCGTTAACTTTACGGTGGCATTACCCACACGACAAGGAGTGGCCCATTTATTCTCTATTACGTGTTTGCACCAATGTAACGCTCTCTAAGAATAGAAGAAATAAATTTCTTTCCTTCGGAAAATATTATTACAAGAAATAGATACGCATGCAAGAAAAACCGATTAGTTTAAAAGAAGGAGCGCCTTAGGCGCCCCTTAATAATCCATTAACGTAATCTAACTGTTATGCCGTTATCAAAATCCAATTCCTCATAATTCCAAATTGCTGAATCAAACAGTAAATCTTCAGCATAGAAAGAAGCACTATTCACTACTAATGAAGAAATAGCTGTAGCTTTATTTTGAGTAGATGAAGTACCTGCACAATTTATACTATTCAATTTGAAAGAATTAGTTACAGTAGCATCAAAACCGATATCACCACCATGGTGGACAGTGCCAGTAAATGAGCTGAGGTTCAGCGAATCAGCAATTGTTCCACGATTAGCAATGCCACTTACACGATGTGTAATTCTGGATAAGTAATTTCTTATGCAATTTAAATTAATTGTACTATTATTGACACATTTAGAAATCGATGAATCGTTGTATCCAGCAATACCTGCAATATAAGCATTAACACCATAACCTCCGCTATTTTGGCTAGAGAAAGTAATACTGCCATCAAATAGGCAATTGGATATAGTCCCATTAGTGTTGTTATTACCAACAATTCCGCCTAATTTGCATGTATAGATATATGAACCATTATTCCAGTTGCCCCAATCAAGAGTCAAATCAACACATACTTGACAATTTTCAATAATTCCATAATTTTGGCCAACAAGTGCTCCTGCAGTCACATCACCTGGAAAGGAACCGTAATTTGCTGTACCTTCCAATTTAAGGTTTCTAATTTCTCCTTCATTAAAATTAATAAAACCAAAATTATTATTATCATCGCCGCGTGTTAGGCTGTAATTAAATATTCTATGACCACCGCCATCAAATATACCTGTGAAATGGTTTTCTTCTGTACCAAATCGTACATTTGCATCAACATATTCACTCATATCGATGTCATCAGTGAGTAAATATTTACCATTCATCTTATAAATTGATGCTAATTCATCGGCGTTGCTAATCAAAATGTAATCTGAATATGGATCAATCCAGTCCCATTTAGCATAGAAAGTATAATCACGATCAGCGACAACTGGCCAACTAACTGGCTCAGTTAATTCTTCATCATAATACCAACCCGCAAAATTATATCCTTCATATGTACCTTCATATCCACCATATCCATAAATTTCACCGCCATCAAACCATGAATTAACAAGATTTTCTTGACCACCATTTCTTACCCATGTCACTGTGTGATAAATTGGTGACCATTTTGCGTAAACGGTAATATCACTATGTATATTATTTCCGTATGTAAAAGGTGTTTCAAAATTTTCATCTACATACCAGCCATCAAATTGATAATGAGGTTTAGTTGGAGTTGATAATTCATTTACGGCCGTACCTGCATCAAAATATGTTTTATCCAGAGTGTATTCGCTATTAGTAACATAAGTTACTGAATAGCTATTAATTATCCATTTTGCCCATAGATCAACTTGTGTTAATACTGTATATGGAAGTGAGATACGGTTTTCTAACTGTTCATCTAAATACCAACCAGCAAATTCATAATCCTCTCTACCGATTGTTGGTAAATCGTTGATAACAAATCCATGTACAACGTGCCACGATTCAGCAAGATTTCCACCATTAGAATGAAATGTTACTGCATGAAGTGGATACGATTCGTATCTCGCATAAACAGTCATATCTCTTGTAACAGGCGTTAAAGTTGTAAATTGACCATCATTTAATGAAAGCCCATTGTACCAACCAATAAATCTATAATCAGTTTTTGTCGGAGTTGGTAAATCATTTATAGAATGGAATGCTTCAACTTCAACTGTTGTTTCATATCCTTCTGGCATAATTCCATCCTGTACATCAAAAGTAACAATATATGTCACACCATATAAATCTGAATCATGACCAGTTTCGCCTTTGATATTGCCCTTTAAAGTCCATGTATCATTTTCTTTTACATAGTAATCCCAAGTTAAGAGATTAATGTATGAATCACCATTACTTCCTAAATCATAATTAGGGGTGCCACTACCGGTTAAAACAGAAGAGCCATCTTGTCCCTTTTCCCCTTGTTCACCTTGTGGGCCTTGTTCACCAGTATCACCTTTAGGACCTTGTGCTTTAATGCTGGTATCTGATCCATCAACAAACCAGTTACCATTACTACCAATTGTAATTACTGGTGTATGACCGTCTTGACCAGGTTCTCCCTGAATACCTTGAGGGCCATCAACGCCATTTTTAACGTAAAATAATGAACTATGGCCATCACTATATCTAATTTCATACGTGTCCACATTTTCGGGAGAAGTTGCTATTAAATCAATGCTCATAATAGATACACCATCACGACCATCAATACCATTAGATCCGTCTTCACCATTAATTCCAGGCATACCGTCTTGACCATTCTCGCCTTTGATATTGCCAATAAGTGACCACCAATCAAATTCTTTAACATAAAAATCCCATGATGATAAGTCAATGTAAGAATCTCCATTTTTTCCTAGTTCATTATCTGGATAACCATAGCCAGTTAAAACCGATGTGCCATCGGCGCCTTTTTCACCTTGGATACCTTGAGCACCAGTATCACCTTTTGGACCTTGCGCTTTAATGCCAGTATCTACATCATCAACAAACCAATTTCCATTAGCACCAATTGAGATTACTGGATTATGTCCGTCTTGACCAGGATTTCCTTGAATACCTTGTTCTCCATCTCGACCATTCGTGATATTAAATGAAGACGATGTTCCATCAGAATAAAAAATCGTATATGTGTCCACTAAACCATCTGATGATGTTTTATCTATAGAAATAACAGAAACGCCATCTTGTCCAGCTGGTCCTTGAGGTCCGGTTTCTCCTTGTTCGCCTTGTGGACCTACTGGTCCTCTTTCTCCTTGTTGAGTTCCACAAGACACTAATGAAAGCGACAACAGAAACGCAATTATTGCTTTTTTGTTTAATACTTTAATCATTGTTGTTTTCTCCTAGTATTTTTATTAATAATTTTTATATTTTTAATAAGACTTTCTAGCGGTAATTTTAGCAGCAATAGCTAATACTAGCGACACTCCACAGAAAACTAAGAAAATAATTGAATAACTATTAAAGCCAAATGATAATTCCGCTCCACCATAATTAGTTGCAGAATAAGTACCTAATACTCCTAAAAAACCAACTATCATAAATACTGCGGTAATAATTGGAAACACAATCATTTGAGCAGCAACAGTTTTTGGACTGATTGGTTTAGGTTTTTTCTTAGAACCGGCGTTATCAAGCGAACACGCAAGTGAAGGGATAGCGCATGAAATAACCATAGCAAAGAATAATCCAATAACACCTATAATATATGGTGCAGTAAATTTGCTACCAACGTGAGCGCTAATCGCTTTGCCTAATATAACCATGTCTTCAAGGAAAAAGGCAAAACCATTCACACTTCTTTCTGCTCCATCAATTGTAACTATGTATTTTGAATAAGCTGCAAAATATAGTGAAAATAATGAAACAAAAATTGCTAGTCCAGAAAGAATCATAGGTGCAAGTGCGGATTTATCTTTTTGTGTAAATTCAACAGTGCGATAGACAATTCCAGCAACTGTAACAATTAGTAAAGCAGAAAAGGCAATAATTGTACCAATACCTAATGAATATTCATAGTCACTATAACAGAAAAAAATCAAAATATATGAAAGAGTAGGAACTAAAACAGTAGATATATATCTTGCTGTTTTTAATTGTTCTTTTCCTTTTAAAAATTTCACAACGTTAATAATTGAAAAAACAAGCCCAATTACAAAACCAATTAATCCACCAACCAAAAATATCAATTCACAAGCACCTTGGGCGACAACAAGTTTGTCATCAAACGACAATTTTTGTCCCATATTGGCAAAGATTTCTTTCAAACTTGAAACAGTGAAAGATTCAACCGCTACAAATGGCAAAAATAACGAAATAGTTACTAAAACTATGCCTAAACAAAGCACACCAAAAATTACATAATCAATTACTTTTTTCTTCCCCATATTTTTTCCCCCCAAAAAAAGTTTTTGTTACAGGTAAAGTATAAGAAGAAGAAGAAGAAGCAAGCACTCTTTTTGTATGAGTGCTAATTACCATTTTATAAAATGGTAAATATGTTCACACTTGATGTGATATACAAAAAGTAGGCTCTTATAAAATAGGAGGTAATATAAAAGCATATACTAAACAAGTAATCAAATATCATAATCCGCCAGAATCAACTATTTTTAGCCACTTTTGGCGAATTATACGCATTTTTTATATAGATAATCCGCCAAAACTATTATTTTCCGCGTACTTCTGGCGAACTATATTAAAAATAAAGAGTCACAATCAAAACTGTTTTGAACTATATTTGAATACTGGTTCTTTTTTAGTCCGTTAACAGTAAACAAAGAAATTTGCACAGATTTATTTGTCTTAGTTTCATTTATAAAAACAGCTCTCTTATTCAATAGATTATCAGCGTACTTTTTATCTATTTCAAAGGCAGAAATCGAATGTTTCATTTCACAAATATTAATTGTTCGATCACCTCTATCAATAACCAAGTCAATTTGTGCACCAGTTTCAGAATTCTTGCTTCTCCAAGAAAAAACTTCTGTTTCAATTGAAGAGATTCCGAGCGCCATCTTAATTGAATTGATGTTATTTAAACATACTTTTTCAAAAGCCAATCCGCACCAAGAATAATAACCAAAAGAATTTATAAATGAAAGCCAAGAAATCTTTTTATTTGCAAAATCAAATTTTAAAGAAAATAAAATGAACGGATCAATTATTTGATAAAAGCTACCGTTTTTTTGCATTGTAAAATTGGTGAACTTTCTTATAAAAGAACATTGCTCTAACTCAAGTAAAATATCAGTCAATGTTTGCCCATTTATCTTTGTTTTTTCGATAATTTGTTGCCTGGTTATTCCTGATTTAACTTTGCTTAATGATAAAATCACTTCCAAATGTTTATTATGATTCTTAAACAAAGATTTAAATAAATTATTTAATTCGTAGTGAAGATCGCCTTTTTCTTCAAAACATAATTTCTCAATATTTTGATCTAATGACAATCTTGGAGACAACATTTCTAAATAAAATGGAACACCACCAAAAACCATATAAGCATCAATGACAGTTTGTTTTGTATATTGAAATCCCTTGGATAATAGATATTCATATGTTTCTTTTAATGTAAAAGGCTCTAATAAAATCTTTTTAGTTACACGGTTGTAAAAACCGGTTTTAGAATTTAATAAATTGTTCAAGATCCAAGATGTTGCTGATCCACAGACTATCAGCACTATATCTTTGTGTTTAGATGCATAACTATTCCAGAAATAATCAAGCGCAGATTTAAAATTCGATTTAGGAGTATCCATCCATGGAAGCTCATCTAAAAATACAATTCTTTTGTTGCTAGAAATTTCTCTATTAACATTATCTGATTCAAGAATATTTATAAGTAAATCAAAAGCTTCGTACCAATCAGATGGGGTTTTGTTCTTATTATGACCATATTTCAATAAAAAACGCTCAAATACTTTTAGTTGATTTTTTTGATTTCTTTCAACAACTCCAGTAGCGTAAAAGGCATAATTGCCATTAAAGAATTCGTCAATCAAAAAAGTTTTGCCAACTCTTCTTCTTCCATACACTACTACAAATTCTGATTTATCGCTTTCAAGTGTTTGATTAAGCAAATTAATTTGATTTTTTCTCCCGATAATCATTTTTAAATCCTCACATATATTAAAACAGGATAATCCGCCAGAATCAACTATTTTTAGCCACTTTTGGCGAATTATAGGCATTTTTTATATGGATAATCCGCCAGAAATGACTATTTTTACCAACTTTTGGCGAATTATAGTTTTTCAATTCCAAGAAAAAAACGCTCACGAGGAGCGTTATATGATTTAATAATTAATCTTTACTTACTTCTTTAGCAATAGAAGCAATTGAACCAATCTTTAGTCCGTCGCTCGGTAGGAAGATTTTTGTAGATTGTCCATCCGCAACTTTAGTTAAGGCTTCGTAGTATCTTAGTTGTAAAGCTTCTTGACTTGGTTTAGATTCGTTAATTAGTTTCAAGCCTTCTGCTTCAGCTTGTTTGACCATTTTAATGGAGTCTGCTTCAGCTTGTTTGACTTGTCTTAAGCTTTCAGCTTCACCCTCAGCACGTAGAATCGTCATTTGTTTATCAGCTTCAGCTTTTAAAATTGCAGATTGTTTTTCGCCTTCAGCCACTAAAATAGCGGATTGTTTTTCGCCTTCAGCAAGAAGTATTTTTTCTCTTTTTTCACGTTCAGCACGCATTTGCTTTTCCATTGCTTCGCGTATATCTTTTGGTGGAAGAATATTTTTAACTTCAACACGATTAACTTTAATACCCCAAGGATCGGTTGCTTCATCAAGAATCTTTCTCATTTTTTCATTAATGATTTCTCTAGAAGTCAAACATTCATCAAGGGCAAGTTCTCCAATAATGTTTCTTAATGTTGTAGCACTTAAATAACTAATAGCACTAAGAGGATCTTCTACACCATAAGCATATAATTTTGCATCTGTAACTACAAAGAAGACAACCGTATCAATTTCCATTGTAACATTATCTTTTGTAATAACTGACTGTGGTTCAAAATCCTTAACTTGTTCCTTCATTGAAACACGCAATGCTACACGATCAAAGAATGGGAGAAGCATGTGGATACCAACACTCCATGTTGTACGGTAAGCGCCTAATCTTTCGACAATAACTTTTTCAGTTTGTTTTACAATCTTAATAGAGCAAATTAAGACGATTAAAAGTACAAACCCTAAAATTGATAAAATAACAATTAATGCAATCATTTTTTATTCCTCGACTTTCTTAACAATAATTTTGTTTCCACTTAAGGAGACAACTTCAACAATTTCATTTTCTTTAATTGTTTCTTTTTCATTTACTGGGATTGCAGTCCAACTGACGTCGCCAATTTTAATTGCCCCAGGACGAAGGTATGAAATGTCTTCAATAACATACCCTTTCTTTCCGATAAAGCTATCAATATTTGTTCTTACAACATTTCGCTTCAAATATTTTCTAAATATTGGTCTTAGTGCAAATAAGGTAGTAATAGAAATAGCGATGAAGATAATTAATTCTACCCACCACGGCACTCCTGGAATAAGAGACACAATCAATGAAACAAGTGAACCAAATGCAAACCAAATCGATAATAATGCAGGCCCGCTTGCTTCAATTATGACCATCACCACAAATAATGATAACCATACAATCCACATATATTGTTCCATGATTATTTAGCCTCCTTTGTTGTGTCAATTATCAAATAATTGTTTACACTATCCCAAGTTGAAATAAATCTAATTGGCTTTTTATCAAAAGCAATTGATAATTCATCTGCAATTTGATTCATAAGTTGAGTTGAAGAAATTCTTGCAAAGCTTTTATGAATTTCTAATTTAAGCAAACAGCATTCATCTAATATGCCTGAGTCAACAATTTCTTTAGAAAGCGGCTTAACTATAATAGTTTTATCGTCCACTCCAACTTGTACCCTGTAAGCACTATCGAAAGGATACATTGCAGTAGTATTTAAAACGATACTATTTATGTTTAAAGAAGCAACGCCATTTCGATCTTTAACATTAAACCATTTAATCATATTATCTTTCTTTCAACAAAATTATACAAAAAAATACAAAGAAGTACAATATAAATTCAAATTAATATTTAAAAAAGAAAAACGCTCGCGAGGAGCGTTAATATTTCTTATTCTTTTTGGAACATGTCTTTACCTACTCCACACCATGGGCAAGTAAAGTCTTCTGGAAGATCTTCGAATTTAGTTCCAGGAGCGATTCCCATTTCTGGGCATCCCTCATCTTCGTCATAGACGAATCCACATGCAGTACAAACGTATTTCATTGTGATTTCCTTTCTTATTTTATTGGTTCAAAATCAGCCGCGCCATGTTTACAAAGTGGACAGACAAAATCTTCTGGGAGTTCCTCTCCTTCATAGACATAGCCGCACACTTTACAGACGTAGCCTTTCTTTTTATTAGTGTCTGGTTTTGGTTTAACATTCGCTTGATAATAATTATAAGTCATAGTCTCGACGTTATTGATAATCTTACTTTCAGTAACAGAGCAAATAAACATGCCGTGAGTGTCTAAATCAACATAGTTATCAACTTTTAATGAAATAAAAGCGTTAATGTAGTTAGGTAACACTACTAAGCCGTTTTCACTTCTAATCACTTCTTTACCAGCAAATTTATTTTTGTCTTTACCAGATACAAAGCCATACTCTTGAAACACTGAGAAAGGCGCTTCAACATTTAAGCAGTTCACATTAAGAACGCCAGTCTTTTTAATGATATCGTGAGAATAATTGGCTTTATTAATATTAACCGCGACTCTAAGAGGAGAATCGGTTAATTGAGAAACTGTATTCACAATTAAGCCATTATCTTTAGCTCCATCTTTAGAAGTTACAACATATAAGCCATATCCGATTTTAAATAAAGCTTTTGGATCAAGTTCTGGTTTCTTTTCTTCCTTAATTTCTTTATGAGCTTTATATTCAGCGCATAAAGATTCTGCTAAAGCAGAAATTTGGGCTTTATTATCATCAGTCATCGCTGATAAGATTCTGACTTTTGGCTCGATAATCTCCACATTCTTGCAACCCGCTAATTTGTAGCTCATAACTTTAGCCGCCATTGGAGCCCAAGTACCATTTTCAATTAAGCCAATTTTCTTATTTTGGAAGTTACGCTCCACTAAATGAGCAATAAAGGTATCCATAAATGGGAAGATACCAGCATTATATGTAGTTGTGGCTAAAACAATCTTGCCATATCTAAACGCATCTTCAACGCATTCAGGCATATCATCACGCGCTAAATCACTACAAGCAACCTTTGGACAACCAAGTCTTTTTAATTCTTCACACAAGAACTCCACTGCCTTTTTAGTGTGGCCATATACCGAAGTATAAAAGACAGCGACACCTTCAGATTCAGTTCTATAAGAACTCCATGTATCATATTGTTTTAAATAGTGACCTAAATCATGGTCTAATACTGGTCCATGTAAAGGACAAATAATTTGAATATCTAAAGTTGCTGCTTTCTTTAATAAAGCTTGAACTTGGGCGCCATATTTACCAACGATACCGATATAGTATCTTCTAGCTTCGCAATCCCATCCTTCAGGATCTTCGACGTCATTAGCGCCAAATTTGCCAAACCCGTCCGCTGAGAATAAGACTTTATCATAGCTATCATAAGTGACCATTACTTCTGGCCAGTGCACCATAGGTGCAAAAACAAATGTTAAGATATGCTTACCTAAATTTAAGGTATCTCCTTCATTAACAACAATTCTATTTTTAATCTCCTCATGGAAGAATTGTTCCATCATCTTAAATGTTTTCGCGTTACCTAAAACTTTTGCAGATGGATATTCTTTTAAGAAGTTAATGATATTGGCGGAATGGTCTGGCTCCATATGTTGAACTACTAAAATATCAGGTTTTCTAGCCCCTAACACTTCTTTGATGTTGGCTAACCATTCTTTAGTGAAATGTTGGTCGACTGTGTCCATGACCACCACTAAATCATCAACAATGACATAAGAGTTATACGCCATTCCTAAAGGAACAACATATTGGCCTTCAAATAAATCTATTTGATGGTCGTTAACTCCAACATAATAAATATCTTTTGTGACATTCTTCATAATTAGGCTCCTATCCAAGCATTAAGCTTGTCATCAATTTGATTTACTTCGCTCCCTTTACAAGCAAAGCCTTTTTTAATTAATGCTCCTTTTAAAGAACCCTTGAGTTCAAGTTCCGCAAGCCCTAACGCCCCTTCTTCGTTAGTGGCAAAAGGATAGACGGTTTTACCTAGCCAAGAATGATCTTTAATAAAGCTAGCGACAATTCTAGGATAGGTTCTCCACCAGCAAGGGAAGCCTAAATAAATCACATCATATTCATCTAAAGATGAAAGTGGATTTTTATAAGCCACTCTTTCATTATATTGATCTTCAATTTTGCTTCTTTTTACACATTCCTCATAATTAGTTGGATATGGGATTTCTGGTTCTAATTTAAATAATTCACCACCAGTTTTAGCAGCGATTTTTTCCGCAACGATTTCTGTAAAACCTTTGGTGATTACTTCCATTTCGCCATTAACAGAATTCTCTCCAGTGCGTGAGAAATATACAATTAATGTTTTCATAATAGTTATTTACCTCAACCACTATTATTACAAATTTATAATTTTTAATAAACAATAATTAATAATCTAAGCGCACTTTAAAAAGAGATAGAAATAATAAAGTTTGATATTAATAAGAAAACAAATTAGCAAAAGGCAATGTTTTTATTAAGGCAATATTCTCTATATTCTATTAGGGAAAGTTTAATTGCTAAATCAAATTTAGAATTAGGAATTTTGCTTCTATTGTTTTTTTTATATAAATAGGCTTCATTAGGGGATATCACAATATATGTTTTATTTTTACTAGCTTCTAGTCTATTTCCATCGAAGTCAAAATATACATGTTTATTCTCACAGATTGAAGAAAGGTGTTTAATCACAAAAATTACAAATTGATAGTCATTCCATAAGGAAGAATAATATGGAACAAAATTACTACTTGTAAAGAATATCTTATCAACACCAAATAAATCAGATAACTTACTTATTTGTAAATATGTTAATTTATCTTCTTGTTTTGCCTCTTTTAATAAGGACGATAAATAATTTCTATTTATGTCACATATTTTAGAAACTGAAAGGACACTATATTCGCTTTTTTCTAAAAGAATAGAAAACGCTGTTTTTGTAGAGATATCATTTTTCACTTTTTCAATTACCCTAAATTGAGCGACCTCATGATATAAAGGATATAAAGAAAGCATTTTTGATAAAGGATAAATTAGAAATAACTTTCTTAAAGGGATACATAAAGATATTGATACAGAAATATAACATTCTCCAGCGTAAACATAATCGTTTAAATAATTTGGGGAATATTTTTTTTGACTGGCTCTAAAAACATTTTTAGAGATAGTCACAATATCTTTAGATAAAAATGATTCAACATCATTATTTTCTAAAAAATCAAAATAGTTAGATTCCACAATTACATTAGATATTGAATCGTTATCTAATTCACACTGTAAATGTAAAAAGGAAAGAAGATATCCAAATTTATTTTTAATTTCATTAATGTTTACTGATTTCACGGATAATATCCCTCAAATATGTCTGGTCGACATTTCTCTTTCTTAATATTTGCTCATATTCCTTATTAGCGGTCTCTTCCACTATTTGATATTCATTTGAACTAGGAACAAATAAAGAATCAATAAATCTAATCTCATCAAAAGCTTTTTTACTAATTAAAACGTACTGAAGACCAAGTTTTCCTAATTCCATAGCTTCTTTTAATAATTCTAAAGGTAAATCGTTATTTAAAAACGCTCGAGTATATTGATAATAAGAATCATCTGCACGATAGCCAACAATCATATCGACACCATTTAAATTAGGTAAAAAGTTTTTGATTAAGAAATCAATTTCTTCTTTCGAATTTGATTTAGTCTGTTGATCTATCCTATTAGCGCATAATAAAGCAATCCAAGTTAAGATATCTTTATCAGTTACGTGGTTGAGCCATAAAACATTAAACTTGTCCATATTAATGACATAGGAATTGATATATCCGCCTTCAGGATATTGGCACGCCCACATACGAGCTATATCGAGTTCTTTACATAAATAAAAACCAGATCCATAGTCACAATCATTTCTTCCATAACCATAGATAGGCTTAATTATTTCTTTGTCAGATCCATGAAATAGTTTTTCCATGTCTCTATTATATCATTTGCACGATTTCATGCAACTTTTAGTTATGTTTTACTTATTTATACAGATTTATTGCACGTTTTCATGCAATATTTAGAAATTGGAGATATAGTAACAATTCGATATTTTCCCAAATAATCAAATAAATATTTGAAAGAAGATAGATTATCCCTTATATTTAATTCGTTCTTATTCCTTTTGAAGGTTGGACACTTAAGGAGAAGCTTATGAAAACAATGATTATGTTAAGCGCGATACCGGCGTCTGGAAAATCGACCTGGGCAAAAGAGTATCAAGCGACTCACCCAAACACTTATATTGTTAATAGTGATGAGGTAAGAATGGAAGTTACTAATGGTGACTTCCAAGATCACAGCAAACAAAAAGAAGTTTGGGAACTTTTTGAAAAAAGAATTCATGAATACGCCGCTAAAGGTGAAGATGTTACAGTTATTGTTGACGCTCTTAACGATGTAAATGCGGTGAGATTAAAATATTTATCCACTACTCCGGAATTTGATAAAAAGATTTTAGTCTTATTCCCAAACACTCTAGAAAAATCAAGAAAATATAACAACTTAAGAGAAGTTGCCTTACGAGTTCCTGATGATATATTAGTGGGTCTTGTTAATAAATTTGAAGCTCCAAATCAAGAAGTCCTTGATCTAGTGGATGAAGTAATTGAAGTTAATTGGTAAGTCTTTGACTTACCTTTTTTATTTATTCCTCGTCTCCGGTTGGATTAATCACACTATAACCAATATTAGTTAAGTGATCCGCTACTCTTTCTAATTCGCTAATTAAAGTAGCAAAATCATCAGAAAGAGCGCCATTACATTCATTCGCGGTCATTCTCTTATAATGATTGTCGCTTAACTCTTTAGCGAGTACATCACTTCTATTTTCTAATTCGTGAAGTTGATTAAGTTTTTGATATTGTTCATTTTTAAAGATATCGATAGTAACATCAGACATATCCATAATTAAATCAAAGAAAACATCTATCTCTTTAATGGCGACATTAGAGAATCTTAAATCACTTTCTTCTAATCTCTTAGAGTTTTCATAGAAGTTATAGGCGTGATCTCCAATACGTTCAATATCATTAATAACGTGGAAATAAGAACCCACAACTTTAGAATCTTCTTTACCAACTTTATTAGATAAAGAAATCAAATATTCAGTAATTTTACTATTGATGTAATCAATATTGCTTTCAGTATCCGCGATAGATCCTGAATTAGACTTGTCTCTTTTAACTAAGCATTCATAGCCATATCTAAAATTTAACATTGCAAGATTATACATATGTAAAATTTCATTTTTCACTTGCATAACTGCGATATCAGGAGTGTTTAATAATCTGTCGTCGATATATAAAAGTAAATTCTTCTTATTTTCTAAATCTTTATCTTTGATAACTCTCTCAGATACTTTAATTAAAGGTTTCACTAAAGGCATAGAAGCAATAAAGAAAACCACACTATAAAGTAATGTAAACATCGCTAAGCCTAAACCTGAAGAGCCAAAGCTTGTAGAGAAGAAATTAGAAATTGGAGTAGATAAAGGCCAAATAATAGCAATAGCGATTAAGGCCGCAACTACTTTTATCACCAAAGAAATAAAGCCTGACCTTTTAGCGTTAACTGTGCCTCCAATAGTGGCAATTAAAGTGGTAATACAAGTTCCAATTGTCGCTCCTAAAGCAATATATATCGCACTAGAAAAAGGAATTGCCCCACTAGAGACCATGACAATAGCGATACCAGTTACTGCACTACTAGACTGCACTAAAGCAGTCAAAACAATACCAATTAAAAGAAGTAATAATGGGAAGCTAACTGAAGAAAATAACTGTTGAGTAGCACTATTAATATCAGCTTGGCTAAAAGCGCTTTTTAATAAGTCTAAACCTAAGAAAACTAGACCAAATCCAGTAAGAACTTCGCCAAAATTTTTGACTTTTTCTTTGTTAAAGAACATCATCACAATGCCAATAAAAGCAATAAGGGCTAAATATAAACCAATACTAAATGATGAAAGTGACACTAATATGCCTGTAACTGTGGTACCAATAAAGGAACCAAGCATGATATTCACTCCTTGATATAGAGTCATCACGCCGGCATTAATAAAGCCAACTGTCAGTACACAAGTAGCCGCACTACTTTGAATTAAAGCCGTGACTCCACTACCAATTCCTAAACACGCAAAAGGGCTATTCTGTGTTTTCTTAAATATTTTCTTAAGAGATTTACCTGTCGCTTTTTTTAGTCCACCTGACATAAGATTCATGCCGACGATAAAAACAGTGACACCTAAGAATAGAAATATAATTGCAGTCGCTAAGTCTTTTACAACCATATATGATATATTATCATCATAGTGGTAAGATTTATCTAATGAAATTCATAAATTACAAAACAAATCAAAACATTAAAAAAGATATCGAGCCATTATATGTCTCTAGTTTTCCAGAAGAAGAAAGACCACCGGTAGAGATGTTTTTCTCTTTTGCTTTAAAGGAAGATAATGACATATACGCGGTCTATGATAATGACTCTTTTATAGGATTTACTAACCTTTTATTTCATAAAGATCTCTGCTATATCTTCTTTTTAGCGGTTTCTCCAAGTTATAGAAATAAAGGATATGGCAGTCAAATCATCCAAGAAGTATTTAAAAAATATCCTGATAAAACTTTCGTACTTTGTTTTGAAGAAGTTGATGATAAATATAGTGATAACCAGTTAAGAAAAAGAAGAAGAGATTTCTATTATAGAAACGGATTTAAAGAAAATATCCTCAAAACCTGTGAATATGGTGTTAGATATGACACAGTGTATCATGGGTCTCACCAAGTAAGTTTTGAGGATTATTTATCTTTATTTATCCACTGCTACGGCCAGATGGCTAAACAGTATATTAAGAAAGCAAATTAATTATTTAACCAAAGATAAAGAAATAGTTAACGCAAAGGCAACTGCTAAAGTGGCAGAAGCAGTAATTGGAGAGTTAAGAATTTTCTTATAGTCAAATTTAGTTTCAACATTTAACTTTGTTAAAAGTTTACTAATGCCATATGCTGCTCCGCCAAGAGCTAATGCATAAATAATAGCAACTCCGTTATATGTGAATAAGTATTTTTCTCCAACTTTCTTCCAGTTTGCCATGCTTTCAAAAGCATTAATGTTACCAGTAAGTTCTGGAGCAGCAACTGCGGTAATTGAACAAATACTTATATAAGTAAATTGATAAGTAACTGCGGCAGTAACAAAAGCTGCAAATGTTTTAGTACTTAATACATTAGCTGGTCTAAAGATTGCCAATGCACCAAACATTGCTAAGGATTCCACTACAATGTAAATTGCTGGGAAATAGACATAAATTCCAAATGGCACAACGATCGCTGTACTTAATTTAATTGTGGCGGAAATTAATCCTGCAAACACAACAGAAATTAATGAACCAGTCTTCTTATAACATAAAGTCATAATTAAGAAGGCGACAGGGACCATAATGATGCTACTTTTAGTAAATAATCCGCCAGCTTCAAAAGCAGGAAGATGTAATAAAGTACCTAGAGTGGCTTCAAAAATTCCCCAAAGCGCTCCATAAAACAAAACTGGGAATAAAATAGATAAAAATTTCTTTTTGTTTTCCATAAATAGTTCTCCGATCAGATGTCATTATTTTTACATAATTGGATTCTATAAAAAAGTTATTTTTTAAGCCTCGCGCGCGCAGTCATTAACCTTGAATGACGCGCATGAAGAAAAAATTTTTTTAAAAATAAAAACCTCCATCTTTTAGAGGTTGCTATTTGGTTAAGTTAATAATATTAACCTATAAATCTGTTCTTTTACCTTTATAATAAGTTGAGTCAATTAAGCCTCCACCAAGACAAATATCTCCGTCATAGAATACTGCGGCTTGCCCTGGAGTAACAGCCTTATATGGCTCATCAAATTTTAATTCAACTAGATCATCACCTTTATAGAAAATAGTGACTCCATTATCTTTTTGTCGATATCTAAATTTCGCATAGATATGTTGTCCTTCTTTTGGTTTATCAGTGATGAAATTTAAATTACTCACTAAACAAGAATCAGAATTGAGTCGATCAGATTCTGGACCACTAGCAACATATAATATGTTGTTTTTAATATCTTTTTTCACAATAAACCACCCTTGAGCGGTTTCTCCGTGAATTCCACCTATTCCAAGTCCTTTTCTTTGGCCAATTGTGTAATACATCACTCCATCATGAGTGCCTATTACTCGGTTAGTGTCAATATCGACAATATTTCCTTTTTTCGCAGGAATATAATTTTTTAAGAATTCTTTGAAATTTCTTTCACCAATAAAGCACACGCCTGTTGAGTCTTTTTTATCGGCGATTTCAAGATTTAAATCATGAGCGATTTTTCTAACCTCTTTTTTATCAATATCTCCTAATGGGAATAATGAATATTTAAGTTGTTCTTGAGAAATTTGAGACAAGAAATATGTTTGATCTTTATTTTGATCAAAGCTCTTACATAAATAGGCTTTATCATTTTTATCGATACGCTTTGCGTAATGACCCATAGCAATCATATCAAAACCTTTTGACTTAGCGAATTTTAAGAAAGCATCAAACTTAATATATTTATTGCAGAATATATCTGGATTTGGAGTTCTACCAGCTTCATATTCTCTAATTAAATAAGAGAATACATCATCCCAGTATTCTTTAACAAAATCAATTCTTAATAGTTCAATACCTAGCTTTTTTGCTACCGCTACCGCATCATCATAATCTTTTTCTTGAGGACACTGCGAGTTATTGATATTTGGATTACCTAAATAATCATTATTAGCGAGGCTATCCCAGTTACGCATAAAACAGGCAGTTACTTCGTATCCTTCTTTTTGAAGTAGATACGCGGCTACTGCACTATCAACGCCACCAGATAATCCAACTAAAACTTTCATTTAAAATAATTCCTTGCTGTCTAACACTAAAGTGAATGGTCCATCATTCACACTATAAACATCCATATCGGCACCAAATACGCCAGTTTCAATATGTTTACCGCTAAGTCTAGCTAATTCTTCATTAAAGAATTCGTATAATGGTTCCGCTTCATGAGGATGGAGAGCGTTAACAAAAGATGGACGTCTACCTCCAGTGGTATCGGCGTATAAAGTAAATTGGCTAATAGAAAGGATATTTCCGTTCACTGCCTCTAAAGACAAGTTAATTTGTCTTTTTTCATCCGCAAACACTCGAAGTTTAACAATTTTATCTGCCATCTTAGTGACAATTTCTTTATCATCACCCATAGTAAAACCGGTAAGTAAAAGGTAACCGTTAGAAATGCTTCCAACGGTTTTACCTAATATATCTACATGAGCGCTTTTAACAGTTTGTAATACTACTTTCATTAAGCTTCTCTAATAATTTCTCTAATAACAGGAAGTTCTTTAACTTCTTTATCGCTATAGGCATATGCTTGTCTAATTTCATCTAAAACTGGGAGATATTCTTCTGGGGTTTTATTTGTATAAACAGTGCATAATAAGTCGCCTCTAGTAACTTTAGCGCCAACTTTTTTCGCTAATACGATACCAGCAGACATATCAATGACATCTTCAAGAGTTTCTCTACCAGCGCCGAGTTTCATCGCGCTAATTCCAATCTCTAAAGCGTTGATTTCTTTGATATAGCCATCACGTTCAGATCTAATTTCAACAATATTTTTGCTAATTTCGAATTTTTCTGGATGTCTAATATAACTAACATCTCCGCCTTGAGCTTCTACCATTAAGCAGAATTTTTCAAAAGCTTCTCCATTTTCAATAACTTCATGGAGTTTCTTACGGGCTTCTTCAATGCTCTTACAGACTTTTGCTTGAACAAGCATGATACTACCAGAGGTATAGCATAATTCCATTAAATCTTTTGGTCCTTTGCCGTGTAAAGAATCAATAGCTTCTTTAACTTCTAAGGAGTTTCCTACGGCAAATCCTAAAGGCTCACTCATATCACTTAATACCGCGACTGTGTCTCTATTTAAAGACTTACCAATACCAACCATGGTTTTAGCTAATTCTCTAGCTTGATCCATGTTTTTCATGAATGCTCCTTCACCAACAGTGACGTCTAAAAGGATAACATCGGTACCACTAGCGAGTTTTTTAGACATGACACTAGCAGCGATTAATGGGATAGATTCGACAGTTCCGGTAACATCTCTAAGAGCGTATAACTTTTTATCAGCAGGAACCAAGGTGCTAGTTTGACCAACAATAGCTAAGCCAATGCGATTAACTTGCTCCACCATTTGTTCTTTGCTTTTAGCAATAATTAATCCTGGGATAGATTCTAATTTATCAAGTGTACCACCAGTATGACCTAATCCACGGCCAGACATTTTAGCAACTTTTCCTCCTACTGCGGCAACCATTGGCCCTAAAACTAAAGAAGTTTTATCACCAACTCCACCAGTGGAGTGCTTGTCAACTTTAATACCTTCGATTTCACTTAAATCAATAACTTCACCACTATGTTCCATATAGTCAGTTAAAGTGGCGATTTCTCTTTTAGTCATTCCCCTAAAGAAAATAGCCATATTCATCGCACTAGATTGATAATCAGGAATTTCTCCTTTAACATAACCATCAATCCAGAACTTAATTTCTTCGTCAGTTAATTCATGACCATCTCTTTTTTTAATGATTAAATCTACCATTCTCATATGTTATATACCTCGTTAATATGTTATCACAAATAATGTATTTATATACATTTATTTTTGAAATATATATTGCTCTACTTTATAATAACAGCATGACTTTTAAAGAGCATTTAATTGATTCAATCGGTGAAAGTGAAGCAGATTTATTGCTTAATTCTTTAAACAAAAAAAGTGAGCACGCAGTTTTATTAAACACTAATAAAATTAGTGACGAGGAGTTTTTAAAAGATTTTCCTTTAGTTACACCTCACCCAATTGTGAAGCACGCTTTTATCTATGATAAAGAAACCTATGAACTTGGAAAACATATTTATCATGAGCTTGGCTATTATTACTTACAAGAACCAAGTGCGATGGTTGTTTCTTCTTTAATTGAATTTAAAGAAAACGATTTAGTTCTTGATATGTGTGCTGCTCCTGGAGGAAAGTCTATCCAAGCATCTTTTAAGATGAATGATAAAGGATTAATTATTTCTAACGATTTATCTTTTTCTAGATGTGGTTTACTTAGCAACAATCTAGAAAGACTAGGAATTGGTAATGTGATTATCACTAATAATGATTTAAGTAAAATTTATCTTAAATATGAAAATACCTTCGATAAGATCATTTTAGATGCGCCTTGTTCTGGAAGCGGAATGTTTAGAAAAAGTGACGCTATGATAAATGATTGGAGTATAAACAAAGTTTATAAATATCAAGAAATTCAAAAAGAATTGATTCTAATTGCCTATTATATGCTTAAACCTGGAGGAATCTTATCTTATTCAACTTGTAGTTATTCTAAAGAAGAAGATGAAGATGTCGCTAGATATTTATTATCTAATAGCGACGCTGAACTAGTTAATATGCCTTCAAATAAATGCTTTTATATTAAAGATATCGGAATTAGATTAATGCCGTCTCATTTTTCAGGAGAAGGTCAATATATCGTCCAATTTAAAAAACCAGGTTCTTCTAAAACTAATGAATTTAATCATATAAATAAATTCCCTCAGTACGTAAAAGGAGATAAAGACGTTAAAAAAGTAAACGACTATTTATTTGCGGTGAATAACGGACTAGATCTAAAAGGTCTTAATATCTATAGATATGGGGTGAAAGTTGGAGAATTTAAAAAAGATATCTATAAATATGACATTCACTACGCTAGAAGCTACGCTAAAGATAATTTCGATAAAATCGAACTTACTTTAGAAGAATTAAAGAAATATTTATATGGTGAACAGTTAAATAAAATTAATCCATATAAGGGTTACGTTTTATTAACATATAAAAAGACCGCTGTTGATATTGCTAAAACTGACGGTCAAGTAATCAAAAATTATTATCCAAAGGGATTAAGAAAGAAATTTTAATAAATTTTATTAAATCTATAATATGAATCATGAAGTTCGACCATTCTCTTGTGGTCGATTTTTCTTGTTTCAAAAGTTAATTCTGCTTGCACTCTTGATTGAATTTCTTTTGCGATTTCTTCAGTAGATTTTCCTTCATATTCACTAGGGTAAATTGGTTTTAAAAATTTAATATATGTAGGATATCTTTTGAAATTATGTTTTGTATGTAAAATTCTAAAGCTACCAAATACAACAGTAGGGACTAATGGGACTTTAGCCTTCATAGCGGCTCTAAAAGTACCATGATGGAAAGGAAGTATATTTTCCATGTGGTCTTTAGTTCTTTTTCCTTCTGGGAAAATAACCCAGTTAATTTCCTTTTTAGCTAAAGATTCTTGAACTTTCATCATCACTCGTAAAGACTGTTTTAAATCAGCGCGATCTAAAAATTGTCCGTTGATCGCTTTAAAGACTTTACCAACAAAAGGTAAGTTTTTAACTTCTTTTTTAGCAACAAATGTAGTTGGCTTATCTAAAGCAGCAAAATAGAGTAATGGGTCCGCCGCTCCCATGTGGTTTGAATAAAAACAACATGTTTCTTCTGGAATATTTTCTTTTCCTTCTACTAAAACATCAAGCTTTAAATTGTGATTAACTTTTAAAATAAGTTTTCTCGCTTTTTTATATCTTTTTTCAATTGGAGTTTTGCAGTTTTTTCTTGAATAAGAAATCATCCAAGAAAAATATCCCCAGATAATTCTAAATGATGATAATAAAACCGCTCTTAAAATATGCCACATTATTTTAATCCTAAAATAGATACCGATAAATCTGCAGAAGTGAAATTTTTAGCGTAGGATTCATCTTCTACAATGCCGTTACAGCCAAAGAATACTTGATAATAATCTTTTAATTCTAAAGTTTTAACTTCCTCGCTTGGATTGATGATAATTAAGCCTTCTTTAAAGCCAGGTAATAATAATTTTTCATCAGTAACGGTAATAGTTACTAGCCCATTATCTAAATAATCAATATAAACATTTTCTAACTCGCTAGCGGAATTAGCTTTAAATAATGGAAGAGTTTTTCTAACTTTAATTAACTCTTTCATAAATTTGACCATTTCGTGACGCGATTCCACTAAATCCCAGTCCATATTATTTACTTTTGGAACGTTATAAGTATTATCAAGCATACATTTTGATAAGCCAATTTCTTGACCCATATGGATAAATGGAACGCCAACAGAAAGTAAAGTCATAGCATTAGCAAATTTAACTCTTTGAAGGTTAAGTTCATCGTTATCGGAGAAGTAAGAAATTTTATCAAATAAAGTTTGATTATCATGACACTCAACATAGTTAATAGATTGAGAAGCATTATCATATCGATTCTTTAATAAACAAGCACATAAAACATTGTTTAAATCATCTTTATTAAATTCATTCATGATGAAGCCTTTGGAATATTTATCAAAGGTTCCACCTTTAATGACATCACGGAATTGATCATTAAAGAATCCCATCTCTGGAATTTGATGCGCGTTATCGCTACAACACTTCTTATCCTTAGATAAGCCAGTCATCATATCCCAACCTTCTCCATACATCAAAGCGTCAGGTTTAATAGATTTCACAACCTTAACAGCCTCTTTAGAAGTTTCTAAATCAATTAAGCCAAGTAAATCAAAACGATATCCATCTAAATCAAATGTTTCAGTGAAATATTTTAAGGAGTCTAAAATATGCTTTCTGACCATGCTTCTTTCGCTAGCAATATCGTTACCGCATCCACTACCTTCAGAGATTTTTTTGCCAAGTCTTCTAAAGTAATAATTTGGTAAATTCTTATGGAAATCACTATTTTGATATTCGTAAATGTGGTTATAAACCACATCAAGAATAACTCTTATATCATTTTTATGTAATTCGGCAACTAACTTTTTAAATTCTAATAATCTAGCTAAAGGATCTTCAGGATAATTAGAATAACTTCCTTCTAAAGAGAAATAACTAGTTGGATTATATCCCCAGTTATAATGGTCAACTTCAATATCATCCACTCCAAAGAAATCATGAACTGGAAGAAGTTGAACGTGAGTGACTCCTAAATTCTTTAAATAGTCAATCTTATTTAAAACACCTAGATATTTTCCAGCGCTTTCATTGTTCTTGTCTGCTTCGGTAAAGTCTCTAATATCCATTTCATAAATAATAGCCTCGTTAGCTTTATTAATAACAGATTTAGGTTTTTCTTTAGCAATGACATTTAAAGCGGATAAATCAATAACTGCGGAATATTTAGAATTTAAGGAAGTTCCTATACCATATGGATCTCTAATTTCTTTACTAGTGCCACCTTGATGTATAACATAGTTATATTTTTTGTTAAATAGGTCACCTTTAACCGTTAATTTATAAACACCTTTTTCTTTTCTTTTCATTTGTAAAAGAACAAAGTTGTTATCACTTTTTTCTAATTTTAGGAACACTTTATCACTAATTGGGCTCCAGAATTTAAAGACTGTTTCTTCTTTAAAATAGAATGCTCCAAATTCTTCATTAACTGGACAATATAGTTCATCAAATTCTTTACTAGTAACGTAGCTACGATAATCTAAGTTAATTTCATCACCAACATTAGTTTTAACGTTATTAACGTTACCTAAAACAATATCAACGTCACTACTAGCTTCAATTCTAAATAATTTATCACTTCTAGAAAATCTATTGATTTTTAAAGGATAGCTAGTGCCATTAACTTCTAATTTGAAATTAATATCATTAATGTCACTAGATTCTCCATAATATAAGATTGCTAAACTATTTTTATTAATGAGTTCAGCGTTTATTAAACCATAATCCATAATTAACCAATTAGTTCCTCACTACTAGGAATATATTCATTATCATCGCTAGGGACACCAATAACTGCGCATCCTTTGGTGTTGCCGTCAACTTCAGTAGAAACAATTCCTTCCATTTGTAAACGTTTAAAGAATTTACCAGCTCTATTAAAGCCCACCATACATTCTCTTTGAATCTTACTCATCGAGACAAATTTTTGAGTTAAAACCCAATCCTTAACGGATTGATACTTCATTTCTTCGGCTTCATCAGCCTCTTTTTGTACTTCTCCAGAAGCCACTAATTGTTTACCTGCTTCTTTAGAATGATCCACTAAGTCTAAGAAGTTAGGATCATAATTAGTTTCATAATGTTCTTTTAAATAGGCGACAACACGTAGTATTTCTTTATTTTGCACAAAGCAGCCTTGTAATCTTACTTTTTCTTCAGTAGACACCACTGGAGATTCCACTAACATATCACCTTTTCCTAATAACTGCTCTGCTCCACCTTCTCCGATAATAGTCATAGAGTCAGTATAGCTTGCAGTTCTTAAAGCAACGTGAGTTGGTAAATTGCCTTTAATAACACCAGTAATAATATTAGTGGATGGTCTTTGAGTGGAAATTAATAAATGAATTCCACAAGCACGAGCTTTTTGCGCAATAGAGACAACTGGTAGACCAATATCTTTACATCTATCTACTAAATCAGCGTATTCATCTAAAACAACAACGATAAACGGCATTAATTCTTTGCCGTTTTCACTAGCCCATTCGTTATATTGGTCAATTTCACTAACCATACCGTTTTCCGCAAAGATTTGATAACGGTGATTCATTTCATCGACTAATTTAGTAAGCATTACTTTAGCTTTATCTGGTTCAGTAATAATTGGACATAATAAATGAGGCATATCTTTATATTTAGACATTTCCACCATCTTTGGATCGACTAAAACGATTCTAAGTAAATCAGGTGAGGCTCTCATAATTAAAGAAGCGATAATCGAGTGAATGAAAATAGATTTACCACTTCCAGTGGTACCTGCAACTAAAATATGAGGAAATTTATTAAAATCAGCGTAAATTACTGTGCCGGACAAATTCTTACCAAAGCCAACCGATAAAGGATGTTTTTTGGCATCAGGAAGAGCTTCAACCACTTCTTTAAAACTCACTGTAGTGATTTTCGCGTTAGGAGCTTCTAAGCCAGAGAAGGATTCTCCGCTGACAATTGGAGTAAATCTAGTTCTTACTCCTCCTAATCTCATAGAGATATCACTTACTAATTTCTCTACAGATTTCATAGTGACGTTTGGTTCATATTCAATGTTATAACGAGTAACGCTAGGACCAATCTTATAGCCAGTACAATGCGCTCCAACTCTAAAGTTAGCTAAAATATTGTTAATGGCCTCTACTCTATTTGCGGCGACTTGATTATTTAATTCGTTCGCATCGTCGTTTTCATAAGTCATTAATAAATCGGTAGAAGGTGGAACCCAGTTAATTGGTTCTTTTTTCTTAGGCTCTTCAATAATTGGAAGAGGCTTTTCTATAGGAGCTACTTCTTTTTCAACTTCGTTTAAGAAAATTGGTTGAGCTCTTACTAAAGATTCATCAATTTGAGGTTTTTCTTCGATTACTTCATTAACGACTTCTGGTCTAGTTTCAATTAAGTTCTCTACTTCCACCTGTTCTTCTAAGGTTTCTTCTTGAATTGGTTCAATTTCTACTTTAGTAGAAATAGGCTCACTAATAGGTGCGCTCATAACTTCGACTTTTCTTTGTCTAGAGAACACTAAAGGAGTAAATTCACGAGAATCAGATTGAGAGTGAACGCTCATATGACTATCATCTAAAGACATTGTTGGTTTAGAGAAACCACTATTTTGATTAATGAATGGACTTTGGTCGCTTTCAAATCCTCTTTTAACTTCAACTGGTTCAGGAGCAATTAAAGAATGAGTCGGCTCTTCTTCTTTTATAGCCACAACTTCTTTTTCTTCTTTTTCCTCTTCCTGAATTAGTTTTAATGGTTTTTCTTTCTTTTTGTCATTTTTGATCCATGAGGTAATTAAAGGCATAAAGAAGATTAATAAAGAAACAACTAATAGCATGATTCCTAAGAATATCGCTACAGTGTTGTTATTAATTCCTGCACCTAAAGATAGACCAAGTAGACCGTGTTTAAATCCACCATAATAATTAAATGGATTAAAAAATATAGGTGAATAATATCCATTTAAGGAAGCATGATAAGAATTAATCGCGTTTCCAACACTATCAAATACTGGAGTGTCATAAACACTTAAAAAGAAAAACATTGATAAGAAAAATAAAGGAACAGAGAAAATGATATTTGCTTCCTTTAGTTTTATTTTTCTTCTAAAAATAATTCTAAATAAGCCATATAAGAATACTAGAGCAAATAAAATATAATAAGATGCTCCAAATAGATATAAAGGAACAAAGGCAAAAGTACGAGCAACTTTACCAACATTTAAAATTAAAATGGTAGAAATTAAACAAAGTGTCAAACCTTTGATCATGTTTTCCAACTTGGAATTTATTTGAAATTTCTTTTTTTCGCTCATATGTAATATTATATGTGTGCACACATAAAAGTTAAAGAAAAAAAGCACTTAAATCAGTGCTTTTTATTTATCGTTAACTAAGATAATTGGTTCAATTAGAGGTTCTCGACCATTTTCTCTTCTAATAAACCATCTAGCGCGATCTTTGATTGTCTTTTTTGCTTCTTCTAAATCGGTCCCTTTTGTTAAAGCCGCATTTACTTCTTCAACAAAGATTTGAGTAATAGATTTAAAAATTGGTTCAGCTTCTTTTACATAAACAAACCCACGCATCTGGCAGTCCGGTCCTGCAATAATTTTCTTATCTTTAATAGAAACAGTTGCGGCAATGACCACCGTTCCATCAACACCTAGCTTTTGTCTAGTTTCCACGACTTCAGTTGCGTCTTTAGTTAAACCTTTGCCGTCCACAATAACTGGAGAAATATCTATTCCGGTTACTTCATTTGGTAAAATCACTGGTCTTTTACCTGGTTCAAAAATGAGCTGCATGCCGTTATCTAAAACAAAGACATTCATATGATTTAAGCCAATTCCTAAAGAGACCGCTAATTTAGCGTTTTCCATGATCTTGGTATAGTGTCCACGAACTGGGAAATAATATTTTGGTCTAAAGATATTTAAGACGAATCTTAAATCATCCTCTTGAGCGTGCATTGAATGGACATCTTTTCCTTTGAGCCATACCACTTGACAGCCAGTACGATAAATCTCATCCATGTTTCTGGTACAAACTGTTTCAAATATTGGTCTAGGAACTGCAACATTCATAAAGATGTCATCAGGCATAACTTTGATACGCTTATCAGAATTTAAGCCGTGCGCTAAAGCACCAGTTTCTTTAAATAAGTCATCGGAGTGACCAACCATTAAAATTAATAAGTCAGTGCTCTTAACTCTTAGCAAATCTTCTTTAGAAACAAAATTAGCTTTGGCAAATGTTGAAGTTCCAGTAGCCTCCATGACATATTTCATCACGGTTTCGGTATATTGGTCATAGCAATAAATTCTCTTGTTATATCTTTGAGCTAATTTACAGATTTCTCTTAAGCGATACATGTTTTGCCAATAGCAAAGCACAAACATTCTTTTGCCTAATTTGAAATATTTTTCTACCAAGTCGTTAATTCTGTGTTTTGGAGAACAATATCCATTTTTATCAGCGGCTTTGGATTCCGCCATTAAAAGTAATGTCTCTTCTTTAGCAAGCTCACTAGTCATTCCAAGATCAAATCTATAGCCAGTTTCATTAGTAGCAAAATTAATAATAAAGTCGGAAGTATAGATAATATTTCCTTGATCAGTAGAGATAGCAACTCCAAAGGAGTTAGCAGCGTTATGACAGGTTTGGAAAAATCTAATTTTACGATTAGCAACAATCACTTCATCGGTTGGCTTAACAATCACATAATCAAATTGAGTTTTTGCTTCAATGATTGATAATTGCCCTTCAATAATAACTTTAGTAGTTTGAGTACAATATACTTTACTAGGAGCGTATTTATAAAAATATCTAAGCGCTCCAAAAGATTCATCATGACCGTGAGTGATAAAATAACCCCTCACACGATTTTTATTTTTAATAAGATAATCTAAATTAGGTAATAAATAGTCAACACCAGGAAGAGTTTTATCTGGAAGCGAACTGCCGGCGTCTAAAACGAAAATATCATCGTTAATCTCAACGACATAACAATCTCTACCATCTTCGTCTAGGCCAGCAAGGGCAAATACTTTAATTCGATCCGACATTAAAATCTCCTTTTATAAATAGAATATTGACTATAACTAATAGTTAACTATATTTTAAAAAGTTTAAAACATTTAATCAATGTTTTTTGTAATGATGATATCTGCACCAGTATTTAAAACATTTTTAATAGCGATATCACCAATATGGGTAGGAGCGTCAACTCCTACTTTATTAATTTCTTCCATCACTTCAAAAATCATCGCTTTAGGAATACTAGTAGAGGTTTTAACAGAGACCACTGTGTTTTCTCTATTTTTAACCCTCACAAATGAAGTAATCATTCTTTTTGGATTGGTCACTTCATTTTTAGCGTACTCTGCCCCTCTTGGACATGAATTTCCCGTAACATTTAGCTCATCATCAATTGTTAATCGACATCCGCGAGGACAGACGATACAAGTAAATTCTTTCATATTATCTTTCCTCCAATGACACAGTTATCTCACCTTTTACATTAGCGAGCTTGTCTTTACTAACTTTAATCATCACCATTTCACTAGGAATAAGAACTGGCTTAACAACTTTATGGAAAATAGTCTCTTCACTAGAGAAATTCACAAAAACATTTTTAATTGGTTTTCTCACTCTAAATTTGAAAGTGACATCATGATCTAAATCAGTCTCAATAAATTGAGGAATGACATATCCCACTCCATTTCCTGGATTAACTTTAATCTTCACTTTCTTAGAAACTTCGCCTTTTATATATCTAGCTGCAGCTCTACCAGCTTCTCGACCTTCTTCAGTAACAAAGTCCACAACATCATGAACATGTAAGCAGTTACCACAAGCAAAGATGCCAGGGATACTTGTTTCTAATTGATCGTTGACCATCGCTCCTTTAGTAGAGCTAATATTCACATCAATATTTTCAAGTAGAGATACATAAGGAATTAATCCAACTGATAAAAGTAAAGTATCACATTCAAATTCCATCTCGGTTCCAGGGATGAATTTCATCTTATCATCCACTGCCGCTAAGATAACTTTTTCTACCCTACCTTTACCTTCAACTCTAAGAACACTTCTAGAGAGATAAAGAGGAATATTATAATCGTTTAAACATTGAGCGATATTTCGATTTAAGCCATTAGAATAAGGCATAAGTTCACTAACACAAAGGACTTTAGCGCCTTCTAAAGTCATTCTTCTAGCCATGATTAAGCCAATATCGCCACTACCAAGAATCACAATTCTTTTTCCAGCAAGAAATCCGTGGATATTTAAATATTTTTGTGCAGTACCTGCGGTAATAATGCCAGCAACTCTATCTCCAGAAAGTTGAATCGCTCCTGGACTACGTTCATAGCAACCAGTGGCAAAGACAATAGCCTTAGCCTCAATATCCACAACTCCATCAGTCGCATTAGAATAAGTGACAACTTTCTCTTTAGAAATATTTAGAACTAAAGAATCAAGTTTATATTCAATTCCTAATTCTTTAACTTGATCAGCAAATCTAGATAAATATTCTGGGCCGGTTAATTCTTCTTTAAATTCCGTTAAACCAAAGCCGTTATGAATGCATTGATTTAAAATGCCGCCAAGAGCACTATCCTTTTCAAGGATAAGAATATCGTCAATTCCGTTTTTCTTAGCTTCGATAGCCGCGGCCATTCCAGCGCTACCACCACCGATAATTACTAAATCACGTTTAATCATAATTTCTTCACCTCCTCTACGAGGATATTAGAATTTGATTTATCCCATTTAATATCTAAAGGAGATACACCATAATGTTTGGCTAAAATCATCGTGACCATTGGAGAGCAGAATCCGCCTTGACATTTGCCAAAGCCGGCTCGACATCTTCTTTTGACCCCTTTAACAGTTTTAGGAGGAACACTACGAGATAATAAATCTTTAATTTCTCCTAAAGAGACTTTTTCACAGCTACAAATAATTTTTCCATATTCTGGATTTTCTTTAATTAATCTATTTCTTTCTTCTTCAGAGACATCATTTAAGACATGGTATTTTTTCACTCTTGGATTATAGTCTTCCTTCTCTTCTAAATTGAATAATTTAGAGATGTAATTATTAACTACATATTCCGCAATTGCAGGAGAAGAAGCAAGTCCAGGAGATTCAATACCCGCAACATTTATGAAATATTTATTAGATTTAGCAGGTTCAATAATAAAATCATGGGTGGATGGGGTAGCTCTCATTCCAGAAAAGACTCTCACCACTTGATTAAATGGAATAGAAGGAATCATCTCAGTTGCTTGTCTTCTAACATTAGCTAAAGTTTCAGCGTCAGTAGAGACATCGTCTTTATCTATATCAAATTCAGAGCTTGGTCCCACAATATAGTTATTAGAACTAGTTAAAGAAACTAATACTCCTTTTCCTTTTTCACTTGGAAGAGGGAAGATGGTGTGATTTACTAAACCGAGTTTATAGTGATCTAAAACAAAATATTCGCCTTTTCTTGGATTAATTTTCCAATCAATTGGTTCAATCATCTTAGCGATTTCATCACTATATAAGCCTGCGCAGTTAATAACTACTTTAGCCTCAAATGTCGCTTTATCAGTTTTGACTTCAAAATGGTCAGAAAGATATTTAATATCTTTTACTTCTTGTTCTAAGAATAATTTGACTCCGTTATCCACTGCATTTTCTACTGCGTGGACCACTAAATTAAACGGATCAATAATTCCGGCAGTTGGGGCCAACAAAGCACCAACAACTTCACTAGATACATTTGGTTCAAGTTTTCTAGTTTCTTCTTTATCTAAGAGTCTAGTTTCTACTCCATTAGCGATAGCTCTAGTTTGAAGTTCTTTTAAAGTTTTAAGTTGTTCTTCACTAGTGGCTAAAGTCATAGAGCCAATACGCTTAAAGTGGACATCTAGTTCTTCACTAATTAAGTCAAACATTTTATTTCCTTCAACATTAAGTTTGGCTTTAAGAGTTCCAGGAACAGGATCATAACCACTATGTACAATGGCACTATTAGCGTTACTAGTGACATTACCAACGTCATTTTCTTTTTCTAATAGGGCAACCGAAAGAGAATAACGTGAAAGCTTTCTAGCTACCATCGCGCCGACTACACCAGCGCCAATAATTAATACATCATACATATAACTTTATTATAATAAAAACTCCCGATAAATCGAGAGTTTTTTTGTTTAATTTAATTATTTACGGAATTTACGTGGACCTTTGATAGATTTATCAGGACGATTATGATGTTCTAATTTTCTTTCTTCGGTCTCTACAAACCCTTCTGGTTTTTCGATAAACTCTTTCGCGGAGACTTTAACTTTGCCGTGTTCATCAATTTCGATGACTCTAACTTTGAGTTTGTCGCCAACTTTAACAACATCACTAGCTTTAGAGACATATCCCCAACCTAAGCGAGAGACGTGACATAAGCCTTCGACGTTACCAAAGAGTTTAACAAATGCTCCATAGTCTTCTACACGAGTGACTTCACCAACGAATTCTTCACCAACTTTGGCTTCTCTAACGATATCTAGAATAATTTGTTTAGCCTTATTGATGACTTCTCTATCCATATGGTATAAGGTAACTTGTCCGTTATCTTCAATGTCAATTTTGACATTGTCACATTGAGCAATGATTTCATTAATGACTTTGCCACCTGTTCCGATAACTTCTCTAATCTTGTCTACATCAATGAAGAATGTGTCCATCTTAGGAGCGTACTTACCAACATCTGGACGTGGTTCACTAATCGCGGTTTTCATAACTTCACGAATCTTAGCACGTGCTCCATGAGCTTGAGCTAAGGCTTCACGTAAGACTTCTTTAGTGACACCTTTGATTTTGATATCCATTTGAAGAGCAGTAATACCTTTTTCTGTACCGGCGACTTTGAAGTCCATATCACCGAAGTGATCTTCTAAGCCTTGAATATCAGTAAGAATGGTATATGGGTGTTTACCGTCAAGAGGTCCACTACTAATTAATCCCATAGCGATACCGCTAACCATAGCCTTAATTGGGACACCTGCTGCCATTAAAGACATACAAGAAGCACAAATAGAGGCTTGAGAGGAACTACCATTAGATTCGACAACTTCTGCCACTGTTCTAATGGTGTATGGGAATTCTTCGGCACTAGGAATAACGTAAGAAAGAGCTCTTTCTCCTAATGCACCGTGACCGATTTCTCTTCTTCCTGGGCTACCCATTCTACCAACTTCACCAACAGAATATGGTGGGAAGTTATAATGATGCATCCAGTGTCTAGTTTCTTCATCAGTCAAATTATCAATAATTTGTTCATCGCTCTTAGCTCCTAAAGTGGTCACTGCGATAACTTGAGTTTGACCTCTAGTAAACATCGCGGAGCCGTGTGTTCTTGGGAGTAAATCAACTTGAGCGTCAAGTGGTCTAATTTCATCGACTTTACGTCCGTCAGGTCTAATTTTTTCATCAGTAATTAATCTTCTGACTTCTTTAGCCACTAATTTTTCTAAGGTTTCTTTGACCATGTGTACAGCTTTTTGATGTTCTTTTTCATCCGCGTACTTTCTTGTGTCATAGTCATCGATAATTTCATTTTCAATCGCATCAATCGCATCTTGTCTTTCGAGTTTATCAAAGATAGAGATGGCTTTCACTAAACGAGCTTCTGCTCTTTCGGTAACATCTTTTTCAATGACTGGATCACAGACATATAATTCGATTTCTCTTTTTGGTTTGCCAACTTCTTTAATGATTTTTTCTTGCCAGACACAAAGTTTTTTAATAGCTTCGTGACCAAACATTAAAGCGTCTAACATATCTTCTTCGCTGACTTGATCAGCACCAGCTTCCACCATGTTAATGGCTTCTTTGGTACCAGCAACGGCTAAGTTGATATCGGATTTGGCTCTTTCTTCAACAGTTGGGTTAATGATAAATTTACCATCAACTCTACCAACATAAACCCCAGCAATTGGTCCATCAAATGGAATATCAGAGATTCCAAGAGCTAAGCTCGAACCAAGCATAGCGGTCATTTCTGGAGTGCAATCTAAATCCACAGACATCACTGTGTTAACGATTTGCACTTCATTTCTAAATCCTTCAGAGAACATTGGTCTGATAGGACGGTCAATTAATCGGGCTGTTAATGTAGCATGTTCACTTGCTCTACCTTCTCTTCTTAAGAAGGATCCTGGGATTTTACCGATAGCGTATTGTTTTTCTTCATAACCAACGGTTAATGGGAAGAAGTCGCCTTCTTTTGGTAAATCAGAAGCACATGCTGTGGAAAGAACTACAGTTTCGTTTAATCTTACAAGCACAGCACCGTCGGCTTGTTTGGCAATCTCGCCAGTTTCAACAACGAATTTCTTTCCTTCGAATTCTAATTCGAATACTTTCTTCATCTTTTCTTTTTTCCTTTTAAAAAACATAACGCGATTATGTTATCATAGATAAGAATAAAAACGATACTACTTTTTAAGAAAACTTTAATTGAAAAATTAATGTGGTTAGATTTTGCTATTCAAGATTATAATTATTAAGACTTTATGAATTTACCGTTAGACAATAAATTACAATTAGAATCTCTTTTAGATGGTTATTCTTTAAAAGAATTAAAAAATGTTGCTTCCGACATTATGGAGCAATATAAGAATAATTCTAATAAAGGGAATGATTTGATTAACTCTTCTTTAGCTTCCAAAGTCTATGCGGTATATCGTTTGCCAGCCACTTATTCTGCTTTTGGGGAAGCGCTTAAACACACTCTAGAATTATATGATCAAAATATCGATTCTGTGATTGATGTAGGAGCTGGTAGCGGCTCTGCCTCTTTAGCGGCTTCTCACCTATTACCAAATATTAAAAACTTCACATTATTAGAGAGAAATAAATACATGATGGAGATTGGTAAAACTCTCCATAATTTTGATTATATTAATTATGATTTATCTATTGATAATTTAGATATTAAGTCTGATTTAGTTATGTCTAATTATGTCTTAAATGAATTAGATCAAAATTCAAGAATCAATGCGATAAATAAGATGTGGGATATGACTAATAAAATGATGCTCATTGTTGAGCCAGGTACCCCTGAAGGATTCTCTCTAATTAGAGAAATTAGAGACTACTTAATTTCTATTGGTGCTCATGTTATCGCTCCTTGTACACATATGGGAGTTTGTTTAAATACATGGTGTCATTTCTCTACACGTGTATCACGCTCAAAATTACATAAAGATATTAAAGGCGGAGACGCCCCTTATGAAGATGAGAAATACTCATATGTTGCATTTAGCAAAAGCGAAGTTATTCCTTGTAAAAATAGAATATTAAGACATCCTCAAATTAATCCAGGGTTTATTGAATTAGAAGTATGTTCAAAAGATGGATTTAAAAAGATAAAATATTCTAAAAAAGATAAAGAATTATTTAAGAAAGCTAGAAAAAGTGACGATGGAGATATGATATAGATGAAAAATTATCGTTTATATTTATTTGAATTATTTTTTGCTTTATTAGTTATTTTTGCTCACACCAATTTTCCTAGTGGTGAACTCTATTTTGATTCTTTGGGTAGAGTAACAGTTATCTTCTTTTTTATGCTTTCTAGTTATTTTTATACTAAAAGGCTTAATAAAGATGACTTTACTTATAAATCAACGATTAAACGATGTTTTAGACTTCTATTAATTGCCGGAGCGGTAATTGTGATTTATTGTTCGATATTAATGCCAGTGAATTGGTCTAATTTAGGAACGCCAAAAATTATTACCGAAGGATTTAACTGGAATAGCTTCCAGGAGTTTTGGAAATATTATATTCCAAAGTTATCATTCTTATGGTTTATCATCGCTTTAATAATTTGTTATTTGCTTTATCCTTTAGTCTATAAAATCAAATGGTTTAAAGAGAATAAATATTCTATCTTTGTTCCTATTGCTATTTTAATATCAGCCTATATTTACCGAATATTCTGTAATCAATATGACTGGGGGTTCTTTTCGACTTATCAAGTAACTAGAAATTTCTTAATTACCGGCTTACCTTGTTTTCTTATTGGTAGCTACATCTATCATCATGAAGCAAATATTAAAAAAGTCCAATAAAGCAAAGTGTTGATGATTAACCATCAGCGCTTTTCTTTTTGTGGTATCATATTTTTGCCAAACCAGAAAGGATATTTTTAAGCAGCAATCTAGTCCTAGATTCTGGTTTGGCGATCAATCTCTTCTAGATTGTTGCTTAAAGATAAAGAGATAATATGAGCCAAACCAATAAGTCCTATAGGAAGCTTTTTGCTATGCTTCTTAGTGATGATGATTTAATTACCAAACAATTGATAACTAAAATTAAAGAAGAATATGATAGCCATCATCTAACGAATTTTAAAGATATTGAAAAGAACATATCAGAACTTAAAGATGTTAAATGTCCAAAATGTGGTTCGGATAATTGTGTATCAAATGGGCATACTCAAAACGGAACCCAAAGATATAAATGTGAATGCGGGAAAGTATTTAGTGTTGGTTCAAAGTCATTGTTTCACGGAACTAAAGTAAATATTAAAGCTTGGTATAGTTTCATAGAAGGAATGGTATCCGAAACATCAATCAAAGCCGCGTGCATTAAAGCAAAAATATCGTTTACAACAGGATATTATTGGATGAAAAAGATATTTAAAGTGCTTGAATCGTTCCAAGAAAACGTAGTTTTAAGCAACAATATTTATTTAGATGAAACGTATGTCGGCATAGAAGAATCGAAAGAAAAAAGAGTTCGCGGTAAAAAGATGCGCGGTTTAAGCAGAAACAAGATCTGTATCATATTAATGAATGATGGTGAGCATGTCTTAGCGGTTAAATGCGGCTTCGGAAGACCAAAAGAAAAACAATATTACAATACTTGTTGGAGGCACATAAAAGAGGGCAGTACTTTAATACACGATGAAGAGCACGTCCATAATGTATTAATTAAAGAATTGAGTTTGAAATCTAGAGCCTACAATGCAGCGGGTGGTAAAACATTAAAAGAATTAGCAATGAAAGAACTTCAACCGATTAACGATGAATGCAGAAAACTAAAGTACTTCCTATCGAAGCATAAAGGTATAGACAAAGATAACATTCAAGACTATTTGAATTTATACTCTTTTATAACTAATTGCAAAATGAAGAACGAGAATCTATATTTTGCATCAAATTTATTAATTAAATTACTATTTTTGTCAGATGAGACGTTGAAATTTCGTGATGTAATCTAGAAAAGTTATCAACACTTTGCTTTATTGGCCTGTATTAAAAAGATAAACACTTCAGTGTTTTGGCTTTTATTTATTCTATTAATTGGTACTACTATGTTAGAAGCAATTTATCACGAGGCTACTAGTAATAAACCGAACGAATTCTATTTATCTAGTATTGCTTTAGCAGTGTTAGTTCTTATTTACTGCATCCAAAAACCAGACACTAAATTTGGAGAATTTTGCTACCACTACCTAGGATCTACTGGTCCAACATTTATCTATTTATTCCATATGTTATTTGTACCTTTAGTGGGTTCTTTATATAACATTAATTGGGGAGTACTACTAATAATCCTTATTGCAGATACATGTGCGTTATTATTAGGATTAATCTATAATTTATTCAAAGTTAAAGTTTTAAAAAGGGGATAATTAACAATATATGAAAGATTATGTCATCTTAGTGGATTCTTGTTGTGACTTAGGAAAAGAGTTCAGACAAAAGCACAATATTGAATATGTGAAAATGCTTCTAAACTGGACTGATGAAAAAGGTGTAGAACACGAAAATATTGCTGATTTAGACTGGGAGACTCTTTCTATGAAAGAGTTCTACGATATTATTAGAAGAGGGATTAGATTTTATACTTCTATGCCTTCTCAACAAGACTATATGGATTTCTTTGAGAAATATTTAAAAGAGAATAAAGATGTTTTATATATCGCTTGTAGCTCTGGACTTTCTAACTCCATTAATATTGCTAAAAAATTAGTGGAAACAGAAGTTAAAGAAAAATACCCAAATAACAAAGTTGTTGTTATTGACTCATTAAGAGCGGGTATGTCTTTAGGAATGATCATCATGGAAGCTCAAAGACTTAAAGATGAAGGTAAAGACATTGATGAAGTCACTAAATGGGTCGAAGAAAATAAACTTAAATATCTAGAAGTTGGTATTCCTGAAACTCTTACCTATTTAAAAAGAGCGGGTCGAGTCAGCGGCCCTAAAGCTTTAATGGGCAACATGATTGGTTTAAAACCAATTCTAGAATTTGATGATAAAGGCAGTAATATCGCAGTTAATAAGGCCATTGGAAGAAGAAAAGCTTATATCAAGATGGCCCAGATGATTAAAGATCATATTGATGATCCGGAAAATCAAGAAATTTATTTAATGCATGCGGACTGTAAAGATGATGATGTTAAAGCTTTTAAAGACGAAATCTTAAAAGCTGTTAAAGTGAAAAATATCATTGTTGAACCTCTTGGTCCAATTATTGGTGCTTCCTCTGGTCCAGGTACAATTATCGTTAATTATCGCGGTAAATAGATATAACAAAATCACAGCTTCTTTGAATAGGAGGCTGTTTTTTTACTCATAATGAATAGTTCTTATAATTTTAGTTTTGTCACTTTTTCAGCAAAAACGGAAAAACTGCAAAATACTTATATTTAATTTGCGTAATTTTAAATAATGTCACATTACAAAATTATCTGGGTTTTTTAGACTCAACGCTAAATCACACATAATGTTAATACTGTTTAGAAACTTTAATATTATGTCTTATTTTTTGCTTTATTTGACTGCATTCGATGACTTTAGAAATATAAATTATGACTTATGACGAAATTTCTTCTCGTATAGGTTTTACTTTAAAAAACCATACAGCAAAAATCTAGAGGAAAAAGAGGGTCATACAAAAAGGGGCTGTTGAAAAACCTAAAAGGTGAATGACAGCTCCTTTTTATTTTGTCTTATTAACCTTCAAATATCATATTCTATTAAAATCAACAATGAAACATTGTTGAAAAACCTATTTAGTTTCGTAT
>Ga0256407_10000717_pt1 | contig 75758 bp, 62 predicted proteins | sample RumenRJG_04DNA_FD_193489 | JGI IMG/M metagenome (GOLD analysis project Ga0256407, IMG submission 193489) | Bovine rumen microbial communities from Lethbridge, Alberta, Canada - RJG_04 | ecosystem: Host-associated > Mammals > Digestive system > Stomach > Rumen | place: Canada: Alberta... | reverse complement strand
CATTATAATCTGGTTATGCAGATAAGACACGATTTGTTCAATGACAATCCCGCATTTGATATAAGCTGCACGAACATAGACAGGACATGCTTCTTGTCGTATGATCCCGACCTATGGGTCAATCCCCATGAGTTCCCACCTTACCACTTCATCCCTAATCCCACAATTTCCAAGCCTACAAAAACGTCATCAAGTAGTGGTCGAATGAATGGCACAAGATTCCAGCATACGCAACAGCAGATAGAGGACAATCAAAGATATCAGAGTATTTGCTCCGACAAGACCTTGATGAACAGGCTGATTAAGATCTTTAATCAGAAGAATCCTGATTACTACAAGGATGGCAACAGACATAATGAAGTCAAGAAAAGAGCTGTATTATACTGTAGGGATGGTATTCTCTATGAGAATGCCGTATGGAGTCTGATAGGGCAGTTCGGTGAAAAATCCAAGGCCTCTTTGAAGGATTCTGATATTGAGAGCATGGTATCATCATGCTATAAGAAGGCATCAGGAGAGTTTGGCGTTGATAGGCTGAAATTTACGACACCTGGAGATACACCTTTTCAAAATCCTTGAATCAATTTTAAACATCATCTTTCGAACAAAAAAATCCCGACCATGTGTGTCGGGGTTATTTTTCTGGTTAATCAATATGGAAATAAATATATATTGTCAGCAATGGGGATGCATCGTAAAAACAAATGGCCACTATTATTTTTATTTCTCTCAGGAAATAGGACAAAAAGGCCAGAGATACCTAACCAATTTGCCTTCATTTTTGATATATTGCTTTCACTAAATAGTGTAAAGAAGAAATCCTCAGCATCATTCCAGGGATGTAGCGGCATTTTATGTTCATTACAGAAATGTGAAAGGCACTGTGTGGTGAAGATACCCCACTTGTCTTCTGTTAACTGTGCCACATAATATGTGCCATGATAATTAGAGACGTACTTCATTACATATAGAGATTTAAGATTCTTTACCTTCTTTGCCTCTAATGTCCTATCTATAAAACACATCCATTCATGGGGACAATTGCTTAATTCTGGTGGACATTTGATGGTATGTAGAATATTCTTCGGTTTTGTTTCATCTATGGAACATGAATTTTCATACGAAGAAACGATGTTGTTTGCAATCGACTTAATAATACTTAATTCCTTTTTATAAATACCTATCATTCTTTTCATAACTTAAAATTTTTAGTTGATTATCATGACTAAGAATTTGATGGCTTTTGAATTACGGGCATATTTTTCACCAATTGATAGCCCTTCAAACCCTTATTAGTGATATAACTAATAATTTCTAATAAATTCAAATTTTTCAAACAAACTAATAAGAAGATTAAAACATGCACGTAAGATTCAACAGTAATCAGCTGCATGGATGGGTCTCCTGCGATCACTCAAGTTTTTCGCAACAGGAGTTGCCTGCAAACCCATCATCTTCTTAGAGGCAGCGGCGAAGAGCCGCTGTCTTTTTTTGTGTGTTTGGGGAGAAAATGCAGATAATAACAATCAATATCCTAATCAGAGAATAACGAGGAAATCGTTCTTTTGTTCACATTTTTCATAATTCTTCGATAAGCCTGCCCGTGAGGGTCGGCTTATTTTTTTTTCTCAATAATTGCAACAGCACACGATAATAGATGGAGGGTATATTTCAAGCTAAATGGATAATGGTTAAGTTAATTGACATTCCATCAATTTAGGAAAACATCTCCATTCAAACCTTTCCTATCGAAACTTAGGAGGAATATATGTACAATTACTATCCTCTATCCTTAATTTTGCCATCTTTAGTTATCACTAAGATAATTGAAAGGAAAAAAAAATGTGGAATTGCTGCAATTAATTCTTTTTGTTTTGAAATAATTATATTTTGCAGTATTTTTGTTCGTGAATCTAATACATTACTCTAAATTATTACCTCCCTTAAAACCTCGCAATGTATAAGGTAAATTGCAAATATTATGGCAAATACACAACCCCAAATTACTGACCCGAAAATAACTATTGTCAGCATAACGGCTAATAGTATTTCCATTAGTTGGAACAAAGCGACTGATATTGAAACTCCCCAGAGTGACTTGATGTACATAGTCACCTGGCATGTTGCACCATATAAGTGGGATAATCAGCTCAAGACTGGTGAATGTAAGTTTGACATCTCGTCTTACAACATTACAGGTCTTACCCCTAACACCACTTACGAGATTATTGTTTACGTGAAGGATTCCTTTGGCAGCGAAGTTGCGTACGCAAAGACCACTATGACCACATCGCCCGATAATGTACCCAACACTGTCCCTATTATCAAAAATAAGAAGGTAGGATATAGCATAATAGACCCAGGCAACCAAGTAGTAGTCTACTGGGAAAAAGCCTCAGATAACGAAACCGCTCAGAAAAAACTACGATATGAGGTATGGTGTGTATTAAAAACCTCCCTCAATCCATCTAACCCCCACCTCATATTTAATCCTTGTAGTGGTAAATTGACCGATATCGATGTATACAAATTTACCCTTATTCCTTGGGCAATATACTCAGTATTTGTATATGTGTATGACGAACAGGGTAACAAATCTGCTTACGAAACGCTAACTTTCGAACTTCCTCTTCCGACTAAAGTCTCTGACACCAAAAATAATAGCAAAGAAATTAGGGACTATCTTGCCACTGTGCAATATAAACCAACTGATCTGATTAATAACGATCTCTATGACGACAAGACAATCTATCCTGACGCGTTTGAGAGTCTGCCAGATAGAGATGCTGCATTCATCTTAACTAAGATTGAGCATCCATTCAGTAACAAGGAAATCTATGTACGTGGAAAAGGATACGAAAAAATCTACCCAGGAGCTCTCCTATTGGTTGATACTGGTCTAACTTCTGGCGATCCTACCCCTCTGGCTAATGTTGTAAGAAACAAAATTACTATCTACGGGGACTTTCTTGCAGGCGGCAACCCTGAGGAAAAGAACGTCACACCAGATAATTCGGAGGTTAAAAAGGCCACCGATAGAATTATGGAGACACTGTTGAGAGACGACAGATACAAGGCTCCTGGCACACAACAGCCCACCACCAAAATCTATACTAGTGAGAAGTCTATGATGTTGGATTTTGCTGTGGATTCTTCGTTTGCTGGTGTTAACTTGAAGGTAAAAGCCAAGACAGATTCCAAAGAGTCTACATTTATCCAGGCTACCACTTTGAATCAAGAGTACTTCACCGTCAAACTCAAGGATGATTGGAGAACTGATCCTTCATCGTTGTTTGACAAGAGTGTGACTGTGGACCAGCTTAAGAAAGCTATGAACGGAAAGGCTTTAGCTATTGTCACTTCTGTTACATACGGTCGTACATTCAGCTACTTGAAAGAATACTCTTCCAAGAAGTACACATTCGACTCCAGTCAAAGAGTCACCGGCTACGGGCAAGATGTCAGTGCGAGCCAGAATGGATCCGAAGAGGTTACTAGCACTCTTGAAGACATCTTCAACCTTGGCGGTACAGCACTTACTATTAGTGCTTTGAATAGTAAAAAGACTCAGGCGGAATTAGAAGCAGCTATGGCTCAGAATATGGAGTTCGGCCGTAGCAATCAGGGTGTTGTTACAAAGTATACCCTTCAGTTAGTGTCAGGAGATTCTCCTGGTGTTACCCTCACACCAAGTTATAACGGGAAAGTGTATGAGATTGGATACTTCAGATGCCCCAGAAGGTTGTCTATGGACGTCGATGTCAAAGATGTAAGAATAGGTGGTGCTGGCGGCGGTGATGTACAAGTTCACCTCGATGTGGATTGCTTCAAAATAATACCATATTCGAGTTCGAAGCCTGGAGAGGGCTTTCCTCAACCTTCTAAGTCGATCAGAGAATCTACATTCAAACAGGAACGTGAAAATATCTGGTATTTTAATACCAACTCTACCCAAATGATAGAATTTGGCCACTTGAGTAAAGGCGAATACATCAACAAAGACCCATTGATTAGGATTAAAAGGAGAGCATCAAAGCTGGGATCAATGAAAGAATGTGACAGATATCGCCTCGATAATGGTGAAATTCAATCGGGCAAGATTAAGCTTATACTTAAAGGAGATGTAGCCTCATCAGTGAAAATCTATAAGATTAACGATAAAACAATACATGAATAAAAGTAATCCCCCTTTTTAATTATTCTCATTACAGAGGCACGGAGTACTCTTTGACCGAGGATCTCCGTGCCTCTTTTATGATGCTCTTACCATATCTTATGAACAAGTTTCCGACATCAATATGGTTGAATGATGTCAGACACTCTTATAGGGCACCTCGCCTTCCCACAGCGATTTGGCATTCCCCCGAAAGAAATACTATCAATACTCGATTTATTTCAAGCAGACGGGATAATTCTCTCTGTACCCCATACCAACTTTATATCTCTTCCTAATCCTGCTAAAAACTACTTATTCAATCTCAAACCTTTAACACCCAGAATAACAGCGCCCATCCCGTGTATATCATAATTATCTATTTCAGCGCCATTACGCAAAGTAAAATTTAATACCAAAGGAAGGCTGATCTGGCCAATATACCTTATGATTGAACGAAGGCGCGACATTAACGATACCACGCCTTTCAGGTCTATATCATACTGTTAGTCACTCGATGGTGCTAATATCAATGATGCTTCATGGACATAACACTGAGGATAGTCAATCCTATGAACTCGAATCTTGTCACCTCGAAAGATATTGAAACCTTTCTTTATCGATTAGTCACTATAGGGGCAAAACTGTTCCTCCAAGATGATGTTTCCGTCTTTTGACACTGTCAGGTATTGTTCATTGTCCCTTTTTTCGAATGGTTCCAAATCGATGTAATCCAACGTATAAGTATAACTGCCGTTCTTAAAAATATATTTTCCTTGTTCAGCATCGTACCAACCATCGCTTATAATGAGGTCAGGCGTATCAGATATCGTGGCTGGTAATATCCACGACGCATATCGTAAGGAACCATTGCCGTCAATGTCATCAATGCGTACCATGTGGTGTTCGGTCTCGAACATGTTCTCCAGAAAAACGTAATTTGCCAGAGAATTGTGCAGCCTTCTGTTTGGTACGACATATTTTTCGACAAACTTCATTCCATCGAAATGATACAAATAATATCTGTCGGTGATGGTCGAGGTACTGTCGTTTTTCAATATCATTTCAGGAATATATAGATCCCGATGCTCTTTGTCATACTCGAACATCCAATCGAAGAAAGCATAATCCATGATATGGTAAGGATAATTAATGTCATAATTAACTCCGAAATCATTCACGAACTCATATGGATATGGATCATTAATAATGTCAATTTCTAATTCTTCGCCATCTATGGGATCGACTTGTTTGATAGTATCACCATCTATCTTGTATGCTTCTAGACTCATAGCGCCACCCATCCACGAGAAATGAGCCCAGCAACGTGCAATGTAGTAGGTCGACCCATCATCTTTATCGATGTTGTGTACTTCTGTAATACTCGTTAAATTTATCTCACCCTTGTGCATATCCAAAATTCTGAATTTGCCGTTGCTTGTCATAAATTCGCAACATACCTCATACCACGGATTTGCTGCTACGGAACCGGCAATTCTGTTCTCATCCATGCTATAGAACCTTATTTTCCCGTCTTCCGACTCGCAGACCCTCATGCTATCTTTTGATATGTAGAATGTATCCGAAGGATAGTAGATCGAGTCTTCTTGAGACATTACTGCAGGGCTGTTGTTGGATTTGTCGCCCATGCATCCTGTAGCAAGAAAGGATGCAACTAAAATGACCATTATGGTGAGACTGAATTTTTTCATTGTAAGAAAATTATAGATTTTTCGAGGCGCAATATCGGAATTATTTTTGAATATACCAAATTTCCAATCAGAAAACCGATTTTTGCCCACCCTTTTGGCCAAATTCATACAATTTTAAGCCCTATTTCATTCTTTTTTGTTCCAAAATCTTGTCAAATTGGAATCTTTTTATCAACTTTACCGCGTCAAAACAAAATGATCATCATGAAAATCGTAAGTTGGAACTGTAACAGCAAGTTCAGAGATAAATACAATGAGGTACTCTCACTTGGGGCTGATGTCTATGTCATCCAGGAATGCGAGGATCCTGCCAAGAGTAAGGATGCCTCATATCGTGAATTAATGCGTAATGGATATTGGGTGGGTGACATATCATACAAGGGCTTGGCTGTTTTCTCTCCTTCACCAACCATCAATATAGAGAAACTTGATTGGCCGGGGAAGGATAAGCAGAACTTCCTGCCTGTTAGAATCAATGATGCTGTTACCCTGATTGGAGTCTGGACCTACAAACCATATTGCGAGATATTCTTCGATTATCTATGTGATATCGAAGCAAAGTTGGATGACCCCAGCTTGATTATGATTGGGGACTTCAATAGCAGCGTAATCTTCGATAAGGATCATCCAAAGGATAAGACCTGGAAGGCTTGTCTTGATCGTCTTTCCCCACTAGGTTTTGTCGATGCCTATCACTTCAAGAAGAAGGAACCTCAGGGGAAGGAATCAACACCTACGTTCTTCCTCTATCGCCATCTTGATCGTCCTTACCATCTTGATCACTGCCTTACTCGTCCGGAGAACATTAAGGGATTCAAGATAGAGACGCTATACAAATGGTTGAACTTGAGTGATCATCTGCCTATTGTGTTGGATTTGACTTGATTTCAAAGTTGTCAGTCCTCTTGGCAAAACACCTTGTTTTGGTGATAATTAAGACAGCCATTTTCAGTTTTAATTGCTATAATTTTGTTATATCAGCGAAAAAAACTATAATTGCAGCTAGAATTAATGCTTAATAACTGTATACAACAATGAAATTACCTCCTTTTGATATTACAATTACCCCTTCTACTGAAAAGAAGACGATTTCTTATTCTCATACCCCATTGATTCGTTTTTCAGTAAGCATTCGGCAAACCCCGTATTGACATTCAAAGACTATGAAGCATTCTCCGAAAAAGTTGGAGTTTTTCGGAGAAACTTGTACAAGTTTGGAGATATTTTCGGAGATTCGTCGGAGACGTTCGGAGACGGTTCAGACCAGCCCTCTCTCCTTGAGAGTCGCGGGCAGGAAGTCATCCAGGGGCCTTGAGTAGTCGCTGTCGTATTCGTGTATGTGCTTCAGGAAATAGGTGGTCCACTTCCGGAAGTCGGCTCCTGCTGCCTTGCAGCATCCCATCATGGTGTAGATGATCGCGGCATCTTCGGCTGCGTCGTCGTTCTTGCAGAACAGGAAGTTCTTCCTGCCTATGGCTATCGGGCGGATGCTGTTCTCGATGAGGTTGTTGTCCGGGAGGTAGCGCCCGTCCAGATGGTATCGCGAAAGCCTGTAATATATCCTGTATGTGTATTCGATGGCTTTCCCGATGGGGCTTCTGGGCATCACTTTCGGGGCCTCGTCCAGCATCCATTGCTCGAATGACCGCATGATGGGATAGGCCACGCGGCTTCGGAGCTCCGCCCTCTCGTCGAATGTGAGCTGCCTGTCGTCCGCCTCCTGCTCGATGGAGTAGAGCCTGGCGATCTGGGCGAGCGCGTATTCCGCTCGCGCCCTGTCGTTGCCCAGGGCCCTCTCGAAGTACCTTCGGGCATGCACCCAGCATCCCAGCAGCAGGATGCCCTGCCTGTTCTCGAAGGCCTCGTAGACGCCGTAGCCGTCGGTCTGGAGGGCTCCCCGGTAGTCATGGAAGAGCGCCAGGGCCACCTTCTGTGCCCGTGATCCGTGGTCATAGTGGAAGAAGAGGAGTCCGGACATCACCGCCCTCACGTCCCACAGGTAGCCCTTGACGGCCCTGTGCCTCTCGTCGTTCACGATCGGGATGGTGGTCTCGTCACATTGCACATAGTCCGATGACATCACCAGTTCCCTGATCCGGTGGTAGAGTGGGCGCATCAGGTCGGCCACCTCGAAGAACCAGTCGTTGACCGTGGCCGCGGGGAGCGAGACGCCCATGCGCTTGAAGATCTCTATCTGCCGGTAGAAGGGCAGGTGGTCGGCATACTTGCCTATGATGAGTTCCGCGAGCAGCGACGGAGAGGCGTAGCTCTTGGGAATGGGATGAAGCGGCACCGGGGCTGTCACGATCCTCTTGTCTGCTTTTCGGATGGCCGTGAATCTGCGCTCCACCTCCACGGTGAAGGAGCCGGGCGTCAGGACCAGGTGCTCGGATGTCTCCGGTTCGCCCACGACGGTCCATTCCTCCTCGTTGTACCCGGCGGGATAGATGTCGATGTACGTGTGGGGCAGTTCCTCGGGCAGCGGCTTCCGTACGGGCCTGCACCTGCCCGCGGTCTCCTTTCGGCGCATCTCCTGGCGTCGGCGCATCTCCTCGACCTCCCATTCTGCGGCCCTGGCGGCCTCCTGCTCCTCGGGAAGCAGCTCCAGCCCCTCCCACTCGATGAGGCGCTGGCTGGGGTCCTCGGGGATGTGCTTCTCGCTCATCCTGCCCCACATCTTCCGCTTGAGCCAGGCCACCTGGCCCTCCAGGCTCGTGATGCGGTCCTCCAGTTCCCTGATGGTCCTGTCCTTCTGCGCCATGGCCCTGGCCTGGGCGGCAAGCTCGGATTCCTTCTGTTTCAGCAGGGTTCCGTCCGACTGCGCCTCAAGGGCGGCTATGCGTTCCTCGCCCTGACGTATCTCGCGGTACATCCGGTCTCGCTGTTCGAGCAGCTGGCTTATGAGTTCGTCCTTCGGGTCCTGCATGGGTCGTGCATCTGTTGGTTTTCGCTGCAAAGATACGGCTTTTTCACGACCTGTGCAAATCCTTTAATTTAAATTAGGAAAGGTTATGATTTATAAAGACCTGGCGGGAGGAGACCACCGTTTCCGCTGCCTGTAGTCAGAGGTCCGCAGCCCGCCCACCATCATGACCAGCTGGTTCCACCGGGTCTCGATGGCGGTGCGCCTGTCGTCCTCCGCCAGGTCGGGAAGCTCGATGCTCCCCCTCTCCAGCCGGAGGTTGTAGATCACCAGTCCGCCGCACTCCATGTGCAGCACCTTCATGCAGGTGCAGAAGCGGTTGACGAAGATGAAGGCGTCGCCTTCCATCACGTTCATCCCCATCTGGTTCCTCACTATGCCGCTCAGCGAGTCGAAGCTCTTGCGCATGTCCGTCGGAAACGGATATAGGAAGAAACGGTTGGCGTCACTCAGTGAGAACATGGCCGGCTCATTTCAGGAGGACAAGAGCCCGATAGACCTCGACGGGAATGTTCCCGCTCATCTGCACCACCACGCCGTTGGGGTAGCGTATCTCGCACAGGCAGCCCGAGGCCGTCTTCGAATGGCCGGTGCCACCATTGCCACGCATCGTTATCCTGCCCTCATGCCGCACGACATCCACGGGTAGGAAGGCTCCTTCCGGAGTCTGCAGACCCTGCCCGGGACTGGTTATGGTGCGCTTCTTCCAATAAAAGAAGCGGCTCTCGTTGATCCCTTCGTTGAAACAGAAATCCCTCACGCTGAGCCCGCTTTCAAGGTAGCGGGAATAGACCTTCTCGAAGTCATCCTTTGTCCACGTCATAATAATACAATTTAAACGTTAGTTTTGCCGCGGCAAAGGTATGACAAATATTTCAGTATGGCAATACGGGGTTTACCGAATGCTTACGTTTTTCAAATGATTATTCTTTTGAAGTATTTCGAAACGATGAACCTATTGATATTGATCAAGACCTTTGGAATCAACAGAAGATAATCTCTGTCAAATCATATAGGAAATGGTTCTATGGGCGTTTTAGTAATAATGAGACCGCTATAGAAACTGATTTTTCTATTGGGGATTCGTTGCAGCGTGTTTTATTGGGTGATTATCTAAAAGGCAAACGCATAAAAAATGGAGAATATGAATGGACACCTTCTATTGTTATAGATGACTGCTTTATATGTCTTCAAAACTATATTGATGACAATTACCCAACTATTGTTAGGTATCGTTATTTCGTAGATAAAATCTGTGAAAAAGTCAATGAACCCCAAAATATGATGAAATATGAGTTTTCTTTTGCATACGATGCTATTGAAGAAATCCATGTTTATCATAATACTCTGGTCAAATTAGACAAATCATGGACTGATTCTCCATTAAAAGCAAACATCTCTGGAATTTACAAATTTGATGTTTCTTCTGACGATAAAGAAATAGGATTAATCTATAAGAATATCTTTGAAGCAGTGCAGGACAAGATTGCAAGATTCTATCCTGTAATTGTTGATGAAGGGAGAATTATAGATGAAACGGACAATAGGTGTGTTGTTAGCCGAATATCTGGTGTCAAATGTAAATCTGTTACGATAAATCAAACAACAAAAAATGGAATTAAAGGTGCTACTATCTTAGCTGATACTTCAAGGGAAATTGAAATGCTCAATCGGTGGATAGCAGATTATCTTTTAGATGCGCAAACACATCCAATTATTTATGTAAAAGAGGTATTGAATGCACTATTCTCTTTAATTAATAGAAATAGTAGTCGAAGTGTTGGCATTAGAGAATTATTAGTATATACGGCAAACTATATAGAAGATGTATCGCTAGAAGAGATAAATAAGGATTATAATTATTTGTAATAGAACTTATCAATCAATGATCTGGCAAATATTTCTCGATTGTATATTTTGCATAAAAAAGAAAAGGTGTGCCTTAATTGACACACCTTTTTTTATGCCGTTTCTTCATCATCTTCTTCGTCTTCTTCCTCGCTAATGAATTTATTCTGCCATTCCTCGTTGTATTTCTTTGCTGCCTCAAGGAATGCATCTATAGACCCATCGTCAGGATAGGCGCCTCTGATTTTTTCGAGGACATAATCTTTAATCTCCATCTTCATTAATTGGTACCATGTGATATATTTTCTTATATCCTCCTCATTGGTCAGGTCATAGGCTTTGAAGAACCTGCTTTCCGGGTTTCGAAGCATTTTCATGAATTCCCAAGCAGTTGATCTTGCAACCCTGTATCTTTTTTTGAGCTCCCTGCGTTCCACCTTTATATCATGTCTGAGACGATTCAGCTCCTCTTGAGTACACAATGAATGTGTCAATTTCTGAAGACGGCTGATTTCTCCTTGGCACTTGGTTAGTTCCTCTTTTGCCTCGCTTAGCTTCTTCTGAAGACCATCAATTGTCTGATCCTTCTTCTCAAGTTCCTCTGCGCCCCACCTTTCCTGCTTTAGACCAAGCGCATCCATATTGATCTGATGCTGGATCCATCCGTTGTATCTTCTGGCCATCCCAAGGAAGATGGGAATGATGGTGACATTGGGAATCAGGTCAATCACGGCTATCCTCATCAGCAAGGTGCATATGAGTCCCTTGCGACCAAGCTCCCAGAAGAACTGGTGGAAGTCATTGCCCACTTCAAAACTCTCATAGCCCATCTTGATGATCTCCTGCTTGTATTGCTCGATCTGGGTTTCCTCTTCCTGGGTCGTAGCATAATTCAGCTCGGGGATTTTGCTGAAATCGATATTCTTGTTATCCATATTACTCTTTGGCTCTTTCTGTTTTTCCTTCCTCAACGCTTCCCATGTATGCCGCAACATTAAAGAAAAAGAGAGCCAGCTCGTAGTATTGGCTGACGAAATGGACCGTCTCATCCTTGAAGAATAATTCTTGGCATTTGTCAAGGTATTTCTCAGACTCCTTGGTAGGTTTGAATGGATGCTTCACCACGAAGTCATCCCACATTTCTGGAGCTGATCTGCCTATAATGAAGCAAGCAAAGCCATTCTGATAGTTGTCATTCTGCTTCAATAAGTCTTTGGCCTCTGGTGATAGGGCCATATCAATCATACCGTCATAAATTGTCCTCAGATGTTCAAGTGCCTCGTTCGCTTCCTTGCGCTCCTTCTTAGTCATTTTGCTATGGAGCGCATCCCATATTTCGTCTGCTGTCATTACTCTTATAATGTATGTTGTAAAAAAATAGGATGCAAAATTAGCTTAAAAAATCGAGATTATTGTATTTGATGGGTAGAGAAAAGAAAATTTAACCAGAAAATTGCTTTCTAAAAAGGGAAATGTAATCTGGCTAAATCAGAAAAGAAGGTGTAGATAGAGAAAAATAGCCCCGACCGTTGATGATCGGGGCTATTGATTATTATTCTTCTAAAAGTATTTGTCAATATATTCCACTTGTGAAGGAGACAATTCCTTGAACTGAACATATCTGCTTATACCGATATCCTCCAATTTTACCATGTCCAACTCATGTCCAAGATAGATGTTTCCAATTGGCTTCAACTTATAGCAATTGGAATCTGCCTTGAATGGTTTCTTCCAGCAATTAGAGTCTATACGTTCGCTACTGGTGTCAACTACCTCTAACTTGTATCTTATCGCATTGTGATTTTTGTCAGATAGATAAAGATAGCAGATATCGCCAACACATAGTCTTTTGTTGCTGGCCTTTTTCCAATAGCAGACTCCAAGAGTATTGACACTCTTGATGTGGTCGATGAAGCTCTCAATGCCTTTCAGCAAAAAGTATCTTGTTGTTTTCATAGTGTTTATTATTTTTCTTTTACGGTCCAACTGAAACAATTGAATCCACCTTCTTCATTTAATAGTGGTATAGCATAAACGCCCTTTACAACTGTATTAGGAAATAGTTTCCGTATCTGTTCCAGTGCTTCTCGATCCTGTTTATCAATACCAAGAAGTGGAACGATGATGACTTTAGATGTTTGAAGGTAGTTTATGTATACCCAACTAAGGTCATCGTCTTTTCTTTTTGAAGAGTAAGTCGAATAGCGGAGTTCCGTCACCTCATATCCATCATGTTCCATGGCTTTTCTGAAGGAAGCAGCCATATCCTTATCATATTCGCAATAATTGGTCATAAGAACACGATTGTCATCAATGTAACGAACAATGCCATCCGAATGACCATATATCTCCGTTCTGTCCCAATTCAGCCAAGTAATGTTATTGATACCAAAGTCCTGCCTGAAGATTTCTTCAAACTTCTTTTGGTTCATGTGATTGGCATTATAGGCTTTTCGGGTCATTATTACTCCTTGTGCTGTTCTGATGATATTACCACCATCAAGAATGAGACCGGACTTTTTACGAACGAGATGAATAGCGTCGCAAACACCGTCAGGCGAAGTCTTGGTATCTCTATATTCGTCACAATCCAGGTAGTCTGGATCATAATTATATTGGACAAAAGTATTGGGATATATTTGTATAGGCATATAGTCTCTGCACCAGATATCCCTTGTATAATCCAGAAGTTCATGCTTCACTCCATACTCATCCAATATCTCACATATCTCTCTATAAACCTTTGCTATTTCTGGCTTTTCCAGCACCTTTTTCGAGAAATAAACCAAATCGGCATCCTTGTCGAGTACAGTAAACAAATTCTCATTCCTCGCGTAGTTCCAATGTCTATAAGCCTGAATGCCCTTTAGGCCCCTACGTTCCTGAGCAATTAATTCTGTTCTTGGTTCAGTCCATTCGTCCACCCATTTGAAAGAAACCCCATCAAAGATGTTTCCTCTTGACAAGATCATTTCATAAGTGGTCAGCGAACGCTCCTCATCAAGAAGGATAGGATTATTATCCATGTCGAAAAGGTCAAATGCCCGTATCAGCACAGATGCTCGAAACTGATGCTTTATAGTATCTTCAAATGTTATATCGATGCCAGAATTATGGGGGAAAAGAGTACCGATATCCAACCAGTCATCATCAGGCGATTCCCGTCGGTACATCTTATCTTCTCTGATGCTGTCATCAATATTCAAAAAGTAGAATTCAACCTCCCTCAGATATAGTTTCTCCTTATTGTTAAGCAGTATATATCCACCATACAAAAACTGAGATGCAATTTTTGGGAAAATCTCCTTACCGAGATTCTTCTCATTCGCATTGGCAAACCTAAAGGAATCCAATGCACTCTTTAATGAATCAAAGTACTTCATCTTTTATTCAAATCGTTATTGACAAAGTCACACTTATGTCTGCTAAGTCATCAGTTTTATTTCTTACTTTTTCGCCATAATTGTAGTTTGGCTGCTGTTTTAGGTGAAATGATATCAATTTTGGCTTGATGATAGTCTCGGCTGCGAGGCTGCCGGGTAGTTCGCTAGTGCGTTATTTGCAGACGGGCCGCACTGTTAATCCGTCTGGACGAGGGCCGAATTCTAGCAAAAAACTATAGCCGGAGGTAAAATTGAGAAAATAAACCCAGTTGTCAAAATCAGAGTAAAGCGACGATGACCAGTAATAGCCATTTAATCCTTCGTATTTATGTTCATCGTTCATATATTCACCAGCTGCAGGAAGAAAGATTGAATTCCCATTTGGACCAGTGAAAAGATTCCCGTTCACTCCATTTTTGATTATCCATTTCTTTGTACATTTGTCGATTAACTCCTTGATTTGGTCTTTTGATGGAATTCTCCATGAACCACCCCATTTCACGTGTGCTACATCATACTGAGTTCCTGCAATGTCATCTCCTATATCATGACAAGTATAGGAAGAACCATCACAATGAGTATAAGTTCCCCAACTATAATCAACCCTCTCTACTATTTCTCCCCATGCATAGTAGCTTCCATATTCTTCAGGAGCAGAGGCTCCAACATTCCAACTTGCCCACTTTGTGCCAGAGGGAAGGCCCAAGTCGATGGCTTCAGCTACGGGATATGATGGATTGTTATTGCCAGTTATTTGAACAGAGATTGTGGCCTTCTGATTCAAGTCTAAATCCTCAACCGTAATTATTGCAGAACCGGCCTCTAGTGCTTCTATTGTAATGTTTGAGTCTATAAGTGTTGCCTTTGCGACTTTTGTATTATTATTTGAGACAGAATACTTCCCACTGCCTTCAGTTATGTCTATGATGGTATTCTCTCCAACAGTCAACTTAACATCGTACTGGGATAAGGACAAAGTTGAAGACGATTCACAAACTGCTCGCACCGTAAAGCCATCGTAGCGGCCGTAGTTCGCCCAATTCCAATAGTCAGAACCGAAGCTGATACTGAACGCGCTGCCTTCGTCGTATGGGCCGAGTGAAGACGACCAGTAGCCACCGAACGCTCCCCTGTCGTAGATAGAGCTGTAATTGCGGTGGCCGGAGGCAGGTAGGAAGATCGTGCCTCCATTTAGCCCCGTTACTAGATGCCCATTCGTGCCGTTCAAATTTGTCCATTTCCAACTGCAGTTGTTGTGCAATTCTTTAATCTGATCAACAGTAGGCATCCTCCATTCTCCTCCCCACTTCACATGGGCAACATCATATTCTGTACCTGCTATGTCATCGCCGATATGAATATTACAATAAGCGTAAGTGTCCCAATCGTAATAACTTTTCTCCTCAATCTCGCCCCAAGCATAGTAGCCGCCATATCCTTTGGGAGAATTCGCTCCAATATTACAGCACGCCCACTTCGTTCCCGATGGAAGGCCCAAGTCAATGATATGGGGATGATTGTTGTCGGGACAAGTTAGATTGCTATTTACAGTTATAATAACAGAGATTGTGGCCTTCTGATTCAAGTCCAAATCCTCAACAGTTATAGTTGCAGATCCAGTTTTAATGGCTTCTACCGTGATTTTGGCACCTGATAGCGTTGCCTTTACCATATCCGTATTATTATTTGTTATAGAATAATTTCCACTACCATTAGTTATGTCTATGATAGTACTCTCTCCAACAGTCAACGAAACTACATATTGAAACAGCGACAAAGAAGGTGGTGTAGAAGGTCCACAAACCGCCCGCACTGTAAGTCCGCAGAATCGGCCGTAGTTGGACGCAAACACATAGTCCATACTGAAAACAAGATTGCGGCCACCATGTTTGAGTTCTTTGTACAGAGTTGAGGACCAATAATAGCCACTCAAATTCCCGCCGTCAAGCAAATCACCTTGGATGCGTCTGGCAGAAGGGAGGAAGATTGATGCTCCATTTGGGCCTGTAAAGAGTGACCCATCTACACCATTCAGAGTTGTCCACGTTCTGGTGCATTTATCGATTAATTCTTCTATTTGTGCTAGAGAGGGCATTTTCCAAGTACCGCCCCATTTCACATGAGCCACATCATACTGAGTGCCAGCTATATCTTCACCAATATAATGACAAGTATTATATGATCCATTGCAATACTCATAGGTCCCCCAACTATAATAGCTTTTCTCCTCTATCTCACCCCAAGCGTAATACCCACCGTAATCTTCTGGCTTGGTAGCTCCGACATTCCAACTTGCCCACTTCGTACCTGAAGGAAGACCCAAATCTATGGCTTCAGCTACGGGACAATCTCCAGTAGATGAAGAAACTGTTACGTTGATATCAGCCATCTTGCCCGATGACAGATCCTTAACAGACACTGTAGCTATACCTACATCAACACCTTTTATAGCGATTATAGTACTGGATAGAGATGCTGTTGCAATAGAAGGTTTGTCAATTGCTACTGAATATTCTCCACTACCGGAGACTATCTCAACACTTGCCTCGGCACCAACGGTCAATTCAATAGTGCTTTGAGAAAGTACGAGATTTGGAATTGGTTTAACAGTTACGGAAACGCTGGCGGTTTGGCCAGTCGCCTTATCCTTGACAGTAACAACTGCATTACCTTCCGCTTTGGCTGTGAGTGTTATTTTGGCACCATCGAGAACTGCCTGAACTACATTGACATTGGAATTGGTTATTTCATAACTTCCGCTGCCAGAAGTTATTTCTATAGTAGAGCTTCCTCCGATAATCAAGTCAACACTACTATTGGAAACGACAAGAGTGGGTGCAGAACTAACAGTCACATTGATTTTTGCCGTCTGGTTTGTAGAAGTATCAGTAACTGTAACCACTGCAGATCCTACGCCAACGCCTTTTATTGTAATTGCTGACCCAGATAATGAAGCAGTAGCTATAGTTGGGGCATCTACAGAAACTGTATAATTACCACTACCATCAGTTACGTCTATGATGGCACTCTCTTCTACAATCAACCTGACATAATATTGGGATAGGGACAAAGAGGAAGAAGGTTTACAAACTGCACGTACAGAATTTCCGTTGTAACGATAATCATCATAATGATTCCACCTTTCAGAACTAAAGCTTAGGATGTAAGCATCCCCACCTGATCCACCTGGATAAAGAGATGATGACCAGTATACGCCATACATTCCCTCTTCATCATATCCAAAGTCGTGAGTGCGGTAACCTGCTGCTGGAATGAAGATAGTAGCACCATTTGGCCCAGTAACAAGGGTCCCATTAACCCCATTCTGAGTTGCCCATTCTCTCGTGCAGTTATCTATCAATTCATCAATTTGCTCAACAGATGGCATCCTCCATGGGTCCCCCCACTTCAAATGAGCGACATCATACTGGGTGCCAGCTATATCTTCACCGAGATAACGACAAGTTTTATACGATCCATTGCAATATTCATAGGTGCCCCAACTATAATAGCTTTTCTCCTCTACCTCACCCCAGGCATAGTGTCCACCATATTCTTCAGGAGTAACACTTCCGATATTACAGCACGCCCACTTAGTTCCCGATGGAAGACCGAAGTCAATCATGTGGGGGTGATTGTTGTCGGGGCAATTAAGAAGCTCATTGGGGGATTCAGAGGGTTGAAATGTCACCTCACTAACATCATCAACTTTGAATTCATGTACGGTACCGTCTTTTAACTTCACCGTCATTACATCCTGAGTCTGAGAGATGGATATAACACCTACTACGATGAATGCAGCCAAAAGAATTATTTTTTTCATTTTCGATTGATTTTGATGGTTCGAGAATTGTTTATATTGAGTAAATAGATGCCCTTGGGAAGGGCAGCGAGAGAAATATCTATTCGGTCTCCATTGGCATTGACTTGGCTTGAGTACATTGCGCCATCAATGCCATAGAGCCGAATCACAGTATCAGGTGTAGCATTGGAGATAACGATGTGGTCATCCCCTTGCCAATAGATGGTGTATTCATCATCCAAACGAGGAGAACGGATGTCAGAGGGATCTTCTTTGAAGTGGAAGTTCACAACATCCAATATTTCGAATTCTGATAAACGGCTTCCTACACAGACACGAATCCTTTGGTCAGCAAAAGTAAGAATAGGCTTTTTTGCAAGTGCGAATGACATATCCGTACCATCGGTAAAGTCTATCACCAGCAGATAATCTTTGGCCCAGACTATACTGCTCACGCATAGGCAAAACAATAGTAAAACAATTCTCTTCATATTATTTGAGGTGTTAATGAGTATTTCTAATGGTGCAATTTTAATTAAAATCTCCAATATATCAAAATTTTCTATCTTTCAAATTTAAAAATAGAGCTATTTTTCTTTTTTCCCCCTTCATAACAACCGATTTTGCAAAGTCAAAATAACCCCTCTTTTATCTCCCTTCAAACCCTTATTATTGAATATAACTTTAACTACAAATTAACCATCATAACTATCAACAACAATGAAACACTCTAACCAACAAGGCCTGGTGATTCCTATTCCCACGGCCACCAACAACCAACCTCTTCCACCCGCTTCTGCGGAATACGTGGAAGTCCTACAGGAAGATGTAGTTGACGAAGCCCCTGAGGCCAGCGAATGTCACTTCATCGAATCCAACACCTCATCAGTCAAGAGGGCAGATCTATCAAATGATCTCGTCCCCTCTTTCGCATCTGGAGAACTCGTTATCTCCAACAGCCAGTTCATCGACGCCGTCGAGATGGCTATGAAGGATGCTTTCTACGGGCAGACGTTTGGCAAGCCGTCAATACGCTGCTCACACCAAATTCGCGGAAGGAAATCGGAGTCCCTGAAGAAGGATCCGAAGACACTTACCGACAACGACTACTCACGATTCTGGCAGAGAATGTGCTTCTGCATTGAAGTCACCTCCCAGACCAGGATCATCAACGGCGAGGAAGTACGCCTCACGATAGGCGGAACAACCTCCCTTCACGATGTGAACCTCTACTCCAAGCGTTCGTGCCAGCACTATTCTGTGTTCGTGGCATGGAAATGCCGAGTATGCTCCAACCTAATGATACAGCTCGAAGACGGACTGCTTGACCAGATCTCGTGCATGAATGCCAGTGAAATATACATGGCCAGTGCCCAGCTCTTCTCACGCTTCAACTTCGAACAGAGCCTAAGGAACCTCGAAGCCCTTGGGCAGGTATCTATCACAAGCAACCAATTCGCTACGCTCATAGGCAAACTGCGCCTGTTGAGCTGTATGCCTACCGCTGAAAGAAAGGCTCTCCCAAACATTGAGATCGGAGACGCCCAGACTTTGGCTGCCTGTCGCAATTTCATCAACGGCCACTTCGGCCTGAATGGACGCGACTATATCAACGGATTCGAGCTTCTCAACTGCTTTAACGATGCAGTCAAGAACTCGTATATTCACAACTTCTGTAGCAAGAACGCCAACTGCGTCACACTTGCAGAAGGTGTCTGCAACTCTATTCTCGGGACCGACCACACCTACGACTGGTTCCTTGAATCATAGCTGCAATTACCCTACTATCGACCAGGGACAACATAATTTACTTCAAAATGTATCTTATGCTGTCCCTGGTCTTGTCTTTTGTCTTCAACAAACCCTATTTACAAACAACTTAAAACAACCAACAATTATGGAAAAGAAAACCAACAACTTTGAAGAACTCTTTGTCAAGGCTCTCAATTTCGAGATTCCAAAGGAAAAGATCGAGACAATCAAGGACAAATCCAACAACACCCGTCCATTATCGTATATTTCCTGGGCCTATGCCTGGGGAATGTTCAAGCAGATCTACACGGACGCAACCTACAAGATCATCAAGAATCCGGAGACCAATCTCCCGTACTTCTCAGATCCTGACACAGGAATCATGGTTTACACAAGCATCACAGCTGCCGGAGAAACACATGAGATGTGGCTCTTTGTGATGGATTCGAGCAACAACGCAATGAAGCTCAAGCCATACACCTATCAGAAGTGGAATTCCTTCTCCAAGTCTTTTGAAGAGAAGACCGTGAAGGCCGCGACTATGTTCGATATCAATAAGACCCTTTTAAGATGTTTAGTGAAGAATATGGCCATCTTTGGCTTTGCTTTGAACATCTACAATGGTGACGATCTTCCCGAATTCAATTTGGAAAGCGACAATGAATCTGCGCTTGCCCCTACTGCTCCCAAGCGGACTACGCGTAAGGCTATGACTCCATCCCTCAAGTCACAACCACAGCCGACCCCTCAGCCCCAGTACGACCGATACGCTGGTATTCGTCAGATGCTCTCTACTGTCCAAACAGTGGCTGATCTTGTGAAAATCTGGAATGAACACCGCTCAGAAGTCGAAGGGAATGATGACATCAAGGCCCTCTTTACTGCCCGAAAGAACGAACTAACCTTTAATGCAGCATAACCTATGGCAAAAGTAATCATCCCCCAATCACCCGTTGTCTTCAATCCTGAAGACCACACCTATTATCTTCCAAGTGAAGACCGTTACCTTTCTGGTATAACCGACATGCTCCATCGCCAGCTCTTCCCCAATGAGTTCGATGGAATTGATGAAGCAACCCTTTCCCAAGCAGCTGAATATGGCAACTCCGTCCACGAGGCTCTTGACGCATTCGATTCCTGCTTCTACAATGATGGCAGACAGGAAACACAGGATTATATCGACCTTTGTCGTCAATTCAACCTGTCCCATGAACTATCAGAGTTTACCGTTTCAGATGGACAAAATTGGGCATCAAGAATCGACAAGATCTATCGCGAAAGTGATTCCCATTTCTCGATTTTCGACATCAAGAGCTACGGGGCAATGACGCCCGATAAGCTTGAGAAGGCTCGTTGGCAGGTTTCCATCTACGCCTACTTGCTTGAGCAGCAATGCCCCAAAGCCAATATCAGTAGACTTGGGGTTATCCACCTTCGTAACAAGGAGAAACGTGATGGCACCTATGACCACATTTCCGAGGTGATTATTTTAAAGCGCATCCCAGCGGAAATCGTAAAGGATTTGCTCGACTGTGACCTACGAGGCGAGCAATTCATCAATCCATACTGTATGCCCTTGGAATATTCCTCCCAGGAGAACCGTATCAGAATTCTCTTACAGGAGAAGGCTTCCATTGAAGAGCAGATCAACGATTTGAAGGAACGCATGAAGAACGACATGATCCGACAGGGTGTCAAGTCCTGGAGAACAGAAACCATGACAGTTACCCTCAAGAAGGAATCACAACGTACTACCTTCAATGCTACTCTTTTCAAGAAAGAGCATCCTGACATTGACTATGGCCCATACGATAAGATTACAACCATCGCGCCATCCATAGTCATTAGTCTTTAACCCACTCATTAACCCCCGAACTTAGCCGGGAGGAACAGCATCAAGAAACAATCGAAAAAAGTGCTGTTCCTCCCGGCTTATTTTGTTTTAACAACTTAAAAAACTTCAAAACTATGTTACACTACCCACAAAACTTCATTCAGCTTTTCAGCAAGATCAAGCATGGTGAGAACTATTCAAGAAAGAACAAGATTTTGCTTTCTCTCTTCAAGAGCGGTCCTTGGATCTTCAAGACGGACCTTTGCAAGATCACTGATATGGCTCAGTTAGAAAATTCAATTTTGGAACTCGTCCAGCAATCAGGTTGTGACGATGAGAACCTTTGCTACAGAGTCGAGCTCAACGGCTATACCTTCTATTCCTCCCAATATAGCACCGACGTATTCAAGGGTGTATGCGAGGATGGATCAATTGATTGCATCCGTTACATGAACGTTTCAACGGCCAAGGTCTTCAAAATGAAGGCTGGAAAGATGCTCAGAAGTCTTATTATTGAGACTGAAATCGGCAAGAAACTACCGGATCCAGTAATCATCTACCTGTGTGAGCAATTCACCAACAAGTGGAAGGCTTATACCTCATCACTCTCAACCACCAAGACGCTCCACGTTGATGACAACTTCAAGCTCATCTACACTAGCAAGAATCTTAAGGGCGATTTCGGAAGCTGCATGACCGACAAACTGCATCACTCTTTTTACAAGAATGCTGTCGATGCTTCTGCTGCCTACCTGACCGAAGAATCAACAGGCCTTATCATTGCGAGGGCCGTAATCTTCAATTCAGTCTATGATGAAGAAGGAAACAAGTGGCGTCTTTGTGAACGTCAGTACTCTTCACAATCATCTGAAGTCTACAAGCAGATGCTCGTCGATGCCCTTTATGAAGGCGGCTATGTCGATGCTCACAAGACCGTTGGCGCATCTTGTCACGAAGCAACGCTCTTCGTCGATAAGGAAGGACGCTCTCTTTCCCATAAGAAATTTTATATCGAGTGCAATCTTGAGACCGACGAAATGGTTTCCTATATGGATTCGTTCAAGTACTATTCGTATAGCGACGGAAAGGCTTACAACTATGACACTGCTCCATATTCTTACGCCCTGGATATCACCGAAGCGACTATAGACGAGTACGTCAATGGAAATGACGACGATGATGATAGCTATTATGACGAGTACCATGACCGTGATTGCTCAGATATTACGTATGTCCACTATCATGGACGCGAAATTTCCTGCGACTCGGAAGACCTGGAAGACTTCACCTGGATCGACAGGCGTGGTGCTTATTATCACGAAGACGATATTGTCTTTGCCGTAGATACCCAGAAATATGAGGTGAAGGAAGATTGTCTTTATAGCGAACTCATCGATGACTACTATTACGATGAAGACAAGTTCAAGGCTGCCGAGAAAGCCTACATCGAAAAGAACTGGTTCTGGAGTGAGATCGACCAGGATTACTACGAGACCTCATTTGAAGTCACTGTTGTGAACATCTGGAATTCCCAAGAGAAGAAGTATGAGGAAAAGACCATTTCCGGTGCTACTTTGGACGATGGATTAGATAGCGGCAAGTATGTAGAATATGACGGAATTGCATTTGATAACATTGACTACAAGACGAATCTCCCCTTTGGCTACAAGCTCGTGAAGATCGAAAGTGAAACCCTTAACACTACTGCAAATGAAGCTGCTTAAACAACTCTATGCCATCCATAGCCCATCCCGAAAGGAAGGCAAGATGATACGGTTCCTTGCTAACTACTGCAAGCGTATTCCCAACACGAAAGTTAAGATAGACAAGCTTGGCAATATCTTTGTCACGAAAGGCAAAGCAGACTCATTCCCATGCTTAGTCGCTCATACCGATCAAGTTCAAAGGCTACACCCAAAGGATTTCGTATCTATCGAAACAAGAGAACTCATCTTTGGCTATTCTCCATCAACGCGCCAACAATGTGGCTTGGGCGCCGACGATAAGAATGGAATCTGGATTGCTCTCAAGTGCCTTGAGAAATATCCAATTATGAAAGCTGCCTTCTTCGTTGGTGAAGAAATTGGCTGCTTGGGTTCTGAAAGTTGCAATATGGGTTTCTTCGATGATACCCGCTTTGTTATCCAATGCGATCGTCGAGGCTACAAGGACTTGATTACTGAAATCTGTGGAATCAATCTATGTTCTGATGAATTCCTGGAGAGTATCCATTTTCAGCAATTCGGCTATACCAAGGAACATGGTTTGACGACAGACGTTGGGACACTCAAAGAACGACAACTTCCAGTAAGCTGCATCAACCTGAGCTGTGGTTACTACAACCCACATTCAGACGAAGAAATCACCGTAAAGGCAGATCTTTTGAATTGCTTAAGATTTGTCGAAAGCATCATCGAGAATTGCGTGAAGGTCTATCCCCATCATTGGGTGGACCGATACGATGATCCATTCTACTGTCAGTATGAATACGACGAGCTTTACAACGAGCTATGGGAAATTCTTGAGAACAACCCGGACTGCTGCAGTGATGACCTCAAAGCTTGTTATCAGGATTACTATCCACATATCAGCGAAGAGTATTTCGACGTGATCTTCGAAAACGTCAAGAACGAGGTCGCCAGTTACAAGCGATACGAGCAGGAAAGGCTCGGCAAAATCTAAAACCCGAAGGAGGGACTATCAATTTTGAAACAATAACAGCGATAGTCTCTCCTTCATAATTTCTTTACAATATGAAACAAATTAAAATTGGTGACAAAATCACCTACAGAACCTGGCTTAATGAAGAAGTTACAGCTTCCGTTACAGCCATAGAGATATGCCGAAAAGGTGAAAAAGACGGCAGAAGTGTAAGACACTGCAACCTGGATCTACACAGTAATGTTGTCCTCACCCTCAACAATCGGCATTGGTGCTACAAGAATCAAGTTGAACAAATAATCCCCAACAACTATGCCTGCTAAGAACAAAAAACTTACCATCAAGTACTGGAAATCCCTTTCCAGAGGCTCAAAAGAACGAGCATTAAAGTTTGTGTTCCCCATCAGCCCAGCCATTGTATCAATGCTGCTCGACGAAGATCCAACAACAGAGGAGATCAAGCATGGTTTCTGGAGTCTTGTGTTTAGGAAGATCAAAATTCCCCATGACTCAAGCCACTACAAAACGGTGTTTATGAACTCCACTTATATCCCCTAATCCAAATCATTATGGCAAGAAAAAATCAAGCAATCACAGTAAGCCAGCTCCTTCAGGAATGCATAAAGCAGATCCAAAAGGGGAATGGCAAGAAGCACATCATCATCAGTTCTGACGATGAGGGGAACGAGTATCACGAACTGTTCTTCTCATTCTCGCCTGACCTGAAAGGCAAAGACATAGAGTATGGATTACCATATGGCGTGTCCATCGAGAGTTTTGACAAGGATTATATTGTTTTAGGCTAAAAAATCAACAAAAATGAACATCAAAGAATTATTGGACAGCAATCCCAATGGGATAGCAATCGTATCACTTCAAGACCTCAAGGAGTTTCTTCGTGAAATAGTTAAGGAAGTGGACAGTGAAAACAGAGTTGAGAAAGAGGAGTATTACTCGTCTGACCAGGTTATGAGAAGGCTCAAGATTGCAGAGGCCACGCTCTACAGATGGACCAGAGAAAAGTATCTGCCAGCAGTTAAGATTGGTCATAGGAATCTCTATCGTCAGTCTGATGTTGAAGCATTGCTCAAGCTCCGAAGTTAATCTATATAATATATAATAGGTATGAAAACTCAAGAATTCATGGCCTGCTTCTCCAACGAAGGCAAGGCAACAAGCAAGGAGTTCATCAAGCTCCTTGACATGACCGACGAAAAGGGAGTCAATGACTTCTCTGTACCATTCCATCGTACTGCATTCGATTACTGCTCGGGTTACTATGTCATCATCAAGGTGGATGGACTCTATAATCTCATCTACTACGACTGGTCCCAGTACAGTGGCTATCATTATCAGATCATCTCCAAGCAATGGTTCACAAGGATCTTCACCGAAGAAGGCTGCATCTATGGGACAAGCGAATCTTATCGCTATGGTCATATCGAATACGACTACAATGCTTCTCGCGGAGTATCTCATCCTATCCCATCGATTTTAAAAGTAAAATCCGAGAAAGGCTACAACTTCATCCATCTACAAAGTTACGGCATGAAGGACTGCCTGATCATCGACAAGTGGTTTGATAGCGTCACTCCCTGGGAAAGGGGAGAACGCTACGACATCAAGAACTGCAAGGTCACTATTGGAGACAAGACGTATCGCCTCACTTCAAGCGGAGGACTTACCGACACCACCAAGAACCTCAATGTAGAACTCAACGTGGCGAAGGAGGTCTTCAAGACGAAAGACAAGATCATCGCTGACTGGATCAACAAGGGTCATCCCTGTGGCTTCCGCTATGGATGGTCCTACAAGGGAGCCGGATACCGGATCATCACCAAGGAAGAAGCATTGGAGAAGATCAAGCATCACTCTTTCGGAATGGGCTTCTACACCATGGACTTTGAAATATCATCCTCTTTGGGTGATGTGGTCCTCGTTTTCAACGAACTGTCAGAAAACGATATGTGGTAGAATTTGAATCGCCACAAAATCCACTTTGACTAAAAAGGTGGAATATGCAAGATAATAGAATATGTGAAAAAACAAAATCTCACAAAATCCCAAAATCTGCATATTCCACCTTTTGTCGTTTTCTACGCACAATAAATATTCACTTTGTGGAGAAGTGAACGTTTAACTGATTATCAAACGATTGCTAAAATCGACAATTTAGAAACAATCACTTACCATTCAAAACAAACAAAACTGAACATTATGTCACGACGTTATTCATCAACAACAGCCGACTATCTTGAATGGTCGGACGCGATGCTGCTCATCCGAAAACTCATGGATGACAACAACCCGAAGATGTCCTTGCTCGTTGCTATCGGCTGCTTCTTCGGATTACGTATTTCTGATATCTTATCACTAAGATGGTCTCAGATCCTCGACAAGAATGAACTGACCATCATTGAGGGCAAGACCAAAAAGCGGAGAACAATCCGAATCAACCCACAGCTCCAGGAGCATATAAGGGAGTGCTACGAAAAGATTCACCCCATCTCACTCGACAGCCACATCCTGCTCAGCCAGAAGCACAGCGTATTCTCTATCCAGCGAATCAACGTTATCTTGAAGCAATTGAAGAAGCGCTACAAATTGAAGATTAACCATTTCTCCTGCCACTCGTTCCGAAAGACATTCGGCAGACAGGTATATAACACAAGCGGAGAGAATTCAGAGATGGCGCTCGTTAAGCTGATGGAGATATTCAATCACAGCTCGGTGGCTATCACCAAGCGCTACCTTGGCCTGCGCCAGGAAGAAATACTTGAGGTCTATGACACCTTGGGCTTTTAACAAAGCCGTTGACCGGAGGGATTATTGTGTCTCTCCGGTTTTTTCTTATGGGCGGGGGAGGGGGGTATTGTTTGTCTATGATGAACTGCAACCGGTATCGACCAAATTTTTATATATTAACAAGATTGCTTTTTATTCATGTTCAACATCGGATAAGCCAACCCTCACGGGTAGGCTTATTTTTGTTGACAAAGAAGCTCTTCGACCCATTAAAAGGACATTGACGTGTTTTTATTGATACGAAAAAGGATTAAAGTCTTTTTTGTAATCTTTTTCTATGCATTATTATAAATTTCCACCCTTTTTTTTGCATTTATCAAAAAAAAACACGTACTTTGCAGCGAAGATATGCATCGTCGTCTGAATCATTGAAGTTTCGGCTGAAATTAAGACGCGAAAGTATAATTACATCATCTGACTTGGTATAATAATTGCAATTATGGATAGAGCATATTTCAAGAACATTGGGAAGCAAATTATTCCCCTTTTAGACAACGCAAAAAGGAAGGTCATAGTCGCTATGGCTTGGTTTACTAGTGAAGGACTTTTTCAAGCTTTACTTTCATGTGTCAAACGTGGCGTACAAGTCGAACTCGTTTTACTAGACAATGACGTCAATTTTATGTATTATGCTCCTGATTTTAATTTGTTCATAAAGGCAGGAGGCATACTGCGCATAGCTAGAGTTAACCGTGGATTTATGCATCATAAGTTCTGTGTAATAGATGAATCAATTGTCGTTACCGGTTCTTATAATTGGACTTTTTCTGCAGAAAATAGGAACATTGAGAATATAATAGTTACAGATAACAAGGCTGTCATATCGCTGTATTCTGAAGAATTCAATGCTTTGACTAATCTGTTTTCGGAGGTTTCGGAAAGTCCTAGAATCAATTGGGATGAAATCGGATTGTACAATAATGTTAGCTATGAGGATCTCAACTATGAAATAGCTGAAATTGCAAAATACAAGAATCTGCCAGCAAGAAAAGTCGTGAAGCCAACAACAGTTGTAACTATAGATGAGAAGCCGCTTAACCCGATATCAAAATATGATATTGGATTAAAGGCCACAGATAAAGGATGCAATGACTCCATGACGATTATTATCCCTAAAGGAGCCAAACTCCCATATTCATCCAAGACGATAGATTTTTATAATTATAATGATCATCGAAGCAAGGTTTTATGCACAGTTCTGTATAGCGTTGATAACTTTAAGAAGTTTATTGCTGAAAAGAACATCACTGAGATTACCTCAGGAAGAAATGACTACGAATTGACGATAAGAGTTCAGTTTACGTTGATTCAAAGTGGCGATCTTTTCGCAGAAATTCGTTGTGTAGAGACTGGGAAGGTTATTAGTGTCAAGACTTCCAATCAAGATCTTGTTGATTATGCAGAATGAACTGTTAGACGACCTGTCCGAAATCGTTAGAGATGTTAATGAAAGATATGATTCTTTCTATGCTCTCTCAAATGATGAACTCAGAGAAAAGTTGAACCAGATTGAGATAGCCATTAATAATGGCAGCGATAAGGGAAAAAATCTGGATACTTTCCTCCCTGATGTTTTTGCCATCGTTAAAGAAACAGCCCGAAGATTCACAGAAGGTAGCATTATTGTAACTGCTAACAATTTTGACAAATATCTGGCATCTTGCTATGATTTCGTCGAATTAGATGGGCAAAAAGCCATATATCGGAACAAATGGGAGGCTGGTGGCCAACCTGTGACATGGAATATGGTTCATTACGATGAACAGATCATGGGAGGGATTCTTCTCCATAGAGGATACGCTGTAGAAATGGCGACAGGCGAAGGTAAGACTTTGGTCGCCACTTTGCCCGTGCTGTTAAATGCTCTCACGCACAAAGGTGTGCATCTGATGACTTCCAATAGTTATCTCTCAAAGAGAGACTGCGAGCTAACTAGACCTATATATATGTTCCATGGCCTGTCAGTCGGATGCATAGAATACTATACATGGTCAGTCTTTGGAAAAAAATCTTCTTACAAGACCGATATAACCTTCGGCACAAATTCTTCGTTTACCTTTGACTATTTATCCGATCATCTTGCCATTACGCCAGAGGACTGTGTCCAGCAGCAGCATACATATGCTATCATTGATGAACTTGATTCTATTTTGATTGATGATGCAGAGACTCCCCACATAATAAGTGGAGGTAATTCCTATGATCAGGGGAAAGCATATAAGGATAATATAAAGCTTATCAAGGAGCTTATTGAAGACAAGACGTTATATGTGGTGGACACATTGAACAAAGCAGCTAGGTTTACTTCCAAAGGTGAAAAATGGTTAGAACAGAAAACAGACATCCCTGACTTATACAAAATTAAACATACTTACGAAATCGAGGACTACGACAATCTGTCGAATGAAATAAAGGACGAATGGTCGAAAAAACTCTATCGCCAGAATGTTTTACATCAACTTCTTTACGCGCTCACACTATATGAACGTGATATTGACTATATTGTCACAAACAATCGAGTTTTGATTGTTGACCAGCATACTGGTAGAGTAAAAGAAAGTAACCGGTGGGAACATGGGCTTCATACAGCCATAGAGGTAAAGGAAGGCGTACCGACTTGTCCTGATCATGACGGTATGGCTGTCATATCCCTGAAAAACTATTTTAAACTCTATGACAAGATATGTGGTATGTCGGGAACCATTATGTCTGCTGAAGCGGAACTAACTGATATTTATAATTTACCTTGTGCTGTCTTGCCTACTCATAAACCATGTATAAGAAAAGACTTTCCCATGCAGATTTTCAAGACAGCGGCAGATAAGGATGCAGAAATCATAAAACGAATAATATGGAATCATGACCACGGGCAGCCCACATTAGTGGGAAGTTTATCGGTCAAGCGATCTGAAGCAATAGGTCAGTTGCTCTCTGCAAAAGGAATCCCATTTAATAAACTAGACGCTAAAACAGAAAAGGACGAGGCTTATCTTGTATCAAAGGCAGGAATCGGCAATACGATAACAGTATCAACCTCTATAGCTGGCCGTGGAACGGATATAAAACCTTCGGAGGATGCTTTGGCCAATGGAGGACTGGTCGTTGTCGGAACAGATTTGTTCGATTCCATTAGAGTTGACCGCCAGTTAAGAGGAAGAACAGGTCGTCAAGGCAACCCTGGTTCTTCCGTGTTTTACGTCTCTCTTGAAGATGCTATATTAAAGAGTCTAGACACTGCGGACAAAAAGGATTTTGACGATATAGTCTCTAGAATTGAGGACGAGGACTATAATAGAGTTGAAGTACGCAGTTTTTTTGAGAAAGCACAGTCGAATAGGGAAATGTTTTTCAAGTCAATGCGTTTGGAAACTGCCCGCAAAGATGATATTATTGCCCCTCATCGTCAACAATTTTATGAGCAAAGGAATCGAGTCCTGTTTGATTCTTCCATTTCCGATTCAATAATAACTCAAATTATTAAAGCATCAGGTCATAATGCTAATGAAATGACTGAACATCTTCGAGAATTGTATAGTAAGGTTCAAGAACTTGTTGTAAGAAGCGTGTGGAACAACAGCGATCGCCAAAAGGTTTTCGTGCCTTTTTCGGATGCTCGGCATGTTTTCGCAATCCTTTTTGACGTGGATTTCGTGAAATCCAATTTCGATTATTTCTGCCGTGAATACAAACGACAAATAATACTCCAAGTTTATGACAAATTGTGGAAGAGGTTTGTTATACACGTAATGGGGAATCTTGACCGCAAGGAAATCGAGATGCTTGGAGCCAAGTATAATGCAATGATGGAGGAGATAAAGGCTATTATAACTAGCAGAATTCTTAGAGCTTCCATTCCATTTGATGGCCGGAAGCGACAACATGAAGGTAATAATCAACCTATTGATCGGTTATCCTGTCCGACAAAACCTTCAGAACAGATTCTACCAGATGAACTATGTCCATGCGGAAGCGGCAAAAAATACTGTGAATGCCATGGAAAAGGCATTCACAGTATCAGACAGAGACGACGATGATTAGCTCACTTCCATTACAAATGGGACAAGCTTCTTATTGATATATAAGAAGAATGACATTGTCCTATCTGGGTTCCTAACTGCGAGCAATGGATTGCATGTGTTAATGGACATGTCTGCTGCTTTCCCTGCAATGATGTCGAAGGATTTACTGGAATAAGTGCCAACATCGGCTCCAGAATATTGATAATCACCAATATAATCAATAATGCCATTAGATGTCTTGAATGCATCCTTCAAAACTTTTTCAGCATTGAATGAATCTATGATATGGGTTACCATAATAAGAAGGCCATCTTTACTATAGCTTCCAAGTAAATAGCCTATCTGGCCTGTGGAGCTGTCTCCCATATCCTCCCCATCATAGATTGTTTCGGAACTAATGGTCATTCGGATGTCATAGCCTTCTAGCTTATATGTTGTAAGCTGGTCTGCAACCACGCCGCGTCTGTCATGGGACCAGATGGTAGAATGGGGGAGCGATCCTTGTTCAACACTCTTGTTCAACTCCCTTGCAGCAAGATTAACCAACGAGACTATGTCACTACTCGTAGCCAAGAATGTGGGGGAATAGCATCCGCTTCCTTCAAGATAGAAGTTCTTGGTGTCTTGCTCTATGCGTGAAAGGTATGCTTTTCTTAATTCAAAAGGATTTCCATCGCGAGAAGAAACACATAATAACTCGTTTGCATGATTGGTAATACAAAGGCTGATGATGTGAGATTCGGGAACTGCATAGCTCAGAAAATGCAGAATTTCGTTGCTTCCTGTACAGTCAATTATCAAATCTTGACCTTTTATTTTGTCGATTGCCTTCTGCTGGTCATCATAATTGATATCTCCGTAAAATGCGCCATTAATGTATCGCACATCTAAGGCGGAAAACTCACACCATTGGCCATTTTCAATTACGGATTCAATTTCACAAATCGGGTTGATGGCATGAATAATCCTTGCTAATGCTACTACTTTGCTTTCTCCCAGGTCTCTTACGTCGTACGCGCTTCTGCATATGTTCCCAGGTTCAACAATATCGCTGTCCCAAAGATTCAGTTTACAAACGCCACTCCTTGCTAAAGTCTCTGCCAAGGTCGAGCCAATAGCTCCTAGTCCGACAATGGCAATTTTCATCTCTGTGAGCCTATTTGAGAAAGCTCCTCTTCCAAAAAACAGCTTCTCAGTTACAATTTCCGGTTTAAATCTTCTCAGACCATAGGAGACGAGTTTTTCGAGCCGCAATATTTCAATGCCCCAAAAGAAATCATAATGGTTTTTCTCATAGAGACCAGATGCCTCGTTTGTCGCTAAAACTATCCACAGGATCCTCTTTCCATCCTTGATGCCTAAGACAAAGGGCTGAAGTTTGTATACACCGATTTCATTCCAATAATCAAATTCATCCCAGTATTTGGCTCCCTCCTCTGTGTTCCAGTCAGGGCCAAAATCTATCTTGACACCTTTATCTTTCTTAACTCGTTTTTCAAGTTCATCTAATTTTTCGGCAATCAGGGGCTTCAAAGTTGGCAACACATACAACGGATGAGCCGATTCCTTGCTTGAGGTATTTGATGACGTCATTAAGCCTGGAAGGTAAGATTCTTCTTTTGAAAGCTCCTCTCTGAATCTTTGAATCATATTCAAGGCTTCTTCTTCTCCAATTGTAGTATTGTGTTTCAATACCTCTAGGGGGACAGACATTCCTAGTCTCCATTCCTGAGTGTTAAATTTCGGTAGCAACCGCTTGCAAATAGTATCATCCCATCCATACTGCTCTTTCAATGCAATAAAGTCCAAAAGAGTATCATTTGATTTGGGAAGTTCGTCCACTATAATATATGGGACTTCAAAATTGGAGAAAGCCTTATCTTTGATTACATAGTAACGATTGTCATGGGTCTTGATGCAGTTGAAATGTCCGGTTTCTGCCTTGAAATTATCGGAGTCCTGAAAGTGTTCTCCAACAAATGTTAGAAAGGCCTTGGAACTAAATTCGTTCATTTCATCAGGATTTTCCCAGTCATACGCATTGGCGAAAAGTAATGACATAGCTACATCTCGATCCTTGATAAATGGAGGAAGATCTTCCCTTAGTTGATGATGAATCCATTCTTTCAGCCTCATACATTCTTGCTCGAGTTGCCCTTCAGGAGTTTCTGCAAAAGGTGTATTGAGACAGAACCAGTCTCCATATTTTATTTTTCCGGTATGTATTAGATGCGGATACCCGCCTATTGACTTTGTCCTGAATGTCAGTTTCATATGGGGAAACATTTCAGGGATCTCGACCCTTATTACTAAAGGGTGTACTGTATTTAGAACCTCTACCATACCGACATAGAGATTCTTCTCCTCCTCGTCGTCAGATTTCTTGAACTCCTCAATTACTTTGAATTCAGGAAGTTTTTCGAAATATGAGGTATAGAAGGATGCATCCTTGTATTTGAACATATAGAATGAATTTTTAGGCATGCCCCCTTGGGGATGGAGTTGATGGAGTAGGATTGTTTGTCCTTACTCTACGTTCTGCTTCCAATCCAGTATGCTCGTTATTATTATAAGCATCATGCAAGGGATGTACGCCATTGATAGAGGGATTATTTGCCATAAATAAAGTATTAAAGATTGATTGTTTTACGTACAAAAATAATTATTATAAACAATATGACCAACTAACAATGGTAATAATTAAATGATGGCAGGCATTTTTAAGAAACCGCCTATATTTGAATGATTGTTTGGCAACTTGGCATTGCACTTAAGTGCATTTTTAATTAGCTTGTCACTATAGGCCCATTAGTCTTTATCATCAGTGTAATCATAACTTCCTCTTTGATTAAGAAAAAACGAATCACCCCGTTGTGTGCTTCTGTTGTATAAAAATCTATATGGAAAATCCTTTCGTCTTGGTCATTCTCCCACTTCTGTCTATCGATGGAGAATTCTCCTTTGGCGTTGATGTAGCAGGATGACGCCATGTCTTCGATGTCCTTTATCCCTCGATATAGATGAATATCCCGCTCTATGGAAAGGTTGGAATGAACCACTGAATGGACGGCATTGCATTTAGGGACCAAACGCAAATGCCGATACTTGAAGGATGATAGGTGGAATTGGTAATCTACGGGAGTATTGATCGCAATATACAAAATTACCCCGGCAGCCATCAAAACTGCCGGGGTAAATAATTGTGATTAAATTGGGCTTACTGGAAAATGACCTCCTTTTCTTCCAACGATACAGGAGCGTAGTCCTTGTTGTTACCAACGAAGTGCTTCAAGACACCATTGAGGAAATCCTCCATCGAGATAATCCGGTCGTAGAATGGGGCAAGGTAAACCTTGTTGATGCCCCAGGCTTGGAACTCTCGGAGGGTGTCTACAGGATTGTAATCCTGAGCCTCAAACACGTCGTAGACAGCGTTATCAGCTACAGTGTCTGCTTGGGAAGGAAGGGTCGAGAAAGGCATTGCATCCTCGTCCTCCTCAATTAAGCAGAGGCCTGAAACATCCTGGATGACATACTTGATGGGAGCACGCTGCTCTGGGTCGAACAGAAACTTCACGATCTTTGCGACATTGACGTCGCTTACGAGGTAGGTCGGCGCTACTGGCTCAACCACCATAAAGTTGTTGTTGTTCATAATTTTTATAGTATTTAGTTGTTGTTTGAACTAATAGCTTCTGATCATTAACTGTTCTTTGGCTATTTGGTTCGGTTGTCTTTTGACGGCCCTGGGGCCATCATTGATATACGTTTTGGGAATAAGGGCGTTACCCTTATCGTAAGTAACGATGTGGTAGCGTTTTGGCCTTTATCTCAGGCAAGGAGAAAGACTTGGGTAACGGGTAACGAATATTGTAAATTATTGTAAATCAATGATATGAATCGTTACCTACCCGTTACCCTTGTCCTTTGACGGTAACGCTGTGGTAACAGCGGGTAACACAAGGAAAGGGGTGTGTCAAGATGTTTGGGCACACCCCAATCTTGTCAAGGGTTACTGTTGCTCGACCTTTTTCTTGGGCACTTGTATGCCCCGAATGTACAAGCTGACTGTCTTTTTGCTTACACCGAGTTCCTCACCGATCTCGCGATAGCTCTTGCCTTCCTGCTGAAGCTGTTTCATTCTCTCGACATCTTCCTCTGTCACCTCCTTGTTATGATTGGAATCAGAGGAGTCATCATCGGGGTCCTCTTCCTTGCCTGTCCTTTTGGGACGAAGCGGGATGACATCTTCGGGAAGGGCTGATTGCTCATACTCGAAGTGGAGATAGGGCTCATCGACCATGCGTATGACGATAGCCTTTCCATCCTTTTTGAAGTTACGGGCCTTGAGCGGAAACAGCATCTTCTGGTCTTCACCAAAGCGTGTTGGCCAGAGTGCAAGAACGCAGTTGGCAAAATTGCAGAGATTCAGGGAGCCAAAGATGAACTTGGTGTCTGGCACTCGGTAAGGGTCAATCTTTGTGGTGTGTCCCACGATTATGATAGTGAGAAGATGGCCCTTTTTGATGAATTCATACTGGAGCTTCTTCAATCCTTCATGGAACAGGCGAGCTGGCTCGCTGGTAAACATAGGAACCATGTTCGTCGGGTTATCGAGAACGATAGTTAGGTCCTCGTTCATCATATCCTTGGTACGCTGCTCAATGTCCTTAATCAACTCAAAGGCATCCTTAAAAGTGCAGTTCGGCACACGTTCGAGTTCTTGGGGAAAACCATCAAACTTGCCATAGCGATTGCGGATGTCGTAGTCTGACTGCTCAGAGTCATAGACAATCACCCTTTGAGCGGCATGGGGCTCATCCTTTGCTACAATCTTCGAGGGATTACCGCTAGCGATTTCAATCGCCATCTGCATAGAGATAATAGACTTGCCCTGGTTCGTGGGGCTGAACAGGATGACTTGTTCCCCCTGTGTGATGAGACCTCCGATGAACTTGGCTACTGGACGATGGGGCTTGTTCAGAGTCTCTTCAAGGGTCTCTGATGCCAATGGTGGCGGTGGATCATTCTCCTTTCCATTCTCATTTCCATTGTCGGCATTATCTTTGCGGGAAGCCTTCTTCTCGTCGTAATGATTTTTGATCATCTTAAAACCTGAGAAAAGGCTAAGCAAGATTAAGCCGACAGCGGTTGCACCACGAACTATGTTCCGAACAGTTCCACTGGTTTGTACAGGTCCAATCTTTGTGGACACATGTGATGGGTTAGTGTTGCTCATCTTTTTCCTCCTTCTTTTCCTCCTTCTTGCGATTAAAAAGGTTAAACATGCCCTTCAAACAGATTGCCATACCACCAACCTCTAGGATAATAGTCGCAATATCGACAACAACGACCATAGTACTATGAAGGTTCTTACGCCTCTCTCCTGTAGGGCTTGGTACGTAAGCTTGAGATGAATTGGTCACACCCTGCATCTCGACAGGATGGGCTTCCCCCACTGCATGAGTGGGGTAGGCCGGTTTCTTGTAGTTATTCATAATAATTATGCGTTATTTGTTGTTTCGGACTCGGGTTGCTGATCATCGATGGCTACTTGGTCATCATTGCAATCCGAAGATGGTGCAGACTTCTCATCGATAGCCATGTAGCCCTTCATCACTTCGGCAGGCGAACCTACCTTGACCTTTCGTGTAATGGGTGACGCGTCCAGCTCGGCCTTCATGGCTTCGATGGCTTTTTGGTTCATTTGACGATAGCTGGCAAGGTCAGCTTCGTTGTCCTTGATGAAGTTGAAATAGGCCTGATTCACCATCTTGTTCAAGTCATCGAAGTTCTTGCTATCAATCAGATCAACGATATCATCGATCTGGTCGGGAGTCAGAAGGCTGATGAACGTTGAGATATTCTCTTCGAATTGCTTCTTTCCTTCCTCCTCGCCGCGCTTATCCAAGGTGGTGAGAATATCCATGATGGCAGCCATGAACTCGATCTTCTTCAGCTTGCGGAGTTGCATGTCCCGGCCCTTCATTACAAACTGGATCGAGTACATGATGTCCCAAGCAACGTCCTTCTTGGCCTCGTCACAGCGATACTTCGACGTGTCCGCTGGCTCAATGCCCTGCTGGTAGGCATTCAGTTCCGAGCGACGGAACTGATCCTTCTTGCGAGTGATGGCCAGTTCTGCGTACTTCTCGGTAACGTTAAACTTCTTGCTGAACTTGAGGATCTCCTCCAGCGTGCTGACCTGACCGGGATACTTGCTCATGACTGCATGACGGATGTCCTTGAAGTCCCAGCCTTTACGAGTGTTGTTGAGAAGACCCACATGCGTCATCGTCGGGCCGTTGAACTCTGCCTGTTCCATCCACATGCAGGGATATGGTTTTTCCAGACAACAGATGTAGCGGTGCTGGCCGTCAATGATTACATAGTATTCGTCGGCATTCTCAAGGGTCACCTCCTGGCCATCGATAGAGATGACCTTGAGACCCTCTTCAATAGCCTGACGAGCAGGGATGATCTTGCCAGCTTCACGGAAGGTGGTCTCATGCAAGGATTCGAGATCCTTCTTCAGTAGCTTGAGATTGCTGGTGTGAATCTGACGGTTCTGATCGATGAGCGCGAACTTGAAGCCAGCCTTCTTGATAGTGCTGATCTTCACCTTGGCATTCATGCTTACTTCCGCATCTGGATCATACTCCTTCTTACAGGGGCGACCCTCTGAATCGACGAAACCTGCCTTCTTGAGGACTTCAATCGCTTTGGCCTTCTCCTCAGGAGTCGTAACCAAAGGAGAGTCGCGGAGCGGAGTAGGTTGTGCTGCACTTGCAGTAGCACTTGCCTGAGCATTGAGGTCAGAAGGGTTATCAGTCTCGGTAGTTGCAGCAGTTAGCTGCGATTGCTCTTCACAAAGAGCGATGTTTTGGTTTGTTTCCATATTTTGAATGTGATTTAAATGTTAAAAAATAATTAGTAATGTGTGTTTCCACATGAGGCCATTTCAATAGCCATCGAGACGAATTGATGAGAACAAGCGTCTCTATAGAAAGAGTTGCTCCTGCCGATTGAGCTGGAGCAACCTATCCTCTGTTCTTAGCTGCAAAATTATGTTAGAGAGGTTTGCGTAGCTATCTTGGCTTCTTCTTGCGTTTCGGCTTCATCTTGCGTCGAGCTGCTGCCCAGATTTGGGTGTGCGGCCTGCGATTGCAAGGCTTAGCCTCAGACGAGAAAGAAATGACGGTCCGCGCCACACAAGTAGCGACAATCTTTGCAGCCCTCCTTACTACGGGCTTTTTTACCACTGCACCACCTGGGTGCAGGTTACTTACATAATTCATTTTTTTATCCTCGATTAAGTTGTTTGTTACATCTTTTAGACTAGGCCACCCAGTTTCTGGGCAACCTGTTTGATCATAGCTGCATTGATGCACAAGAGTGCATAGCGCAGCTTGATTTTGCGGTGGCACTTGAGCCTGATTGTTTCTTGTGTCATTGTTGTATTTTTTTATTTAGTGTGCCTCTCACACTTTCGGACCGTTTTGATCTGGTGGTCCGGACCAGGGGAGTGTTGGGTTAGAGCTGATGTTGCTCTCGCCCTCGTTGGGAGCCTCAAGGAGGTTCTGACCTCCTTAAATCAAATTCAGTCTCTTTGGCGATAACATGACTGAGACTGGGAGCCACGGTATGTCAAGAGCTATCGCCCTCGTACATACATATATTTATTATTTCATAGTTTTTACATCTTTGTTTGGTCGTGATGTCCGACCAAAGTTAATCAATGGGAGGCTCTGTTGCCTTCAACAAGGGTTCCACTGATAAAATTATACCCAGGATGTTTCAGTATGTCAAAGATCGTTTGTTGCAAAACTCAACTTTCTTCAACCGAATCGGCATCGGATTGCTGATTTTCACGACGCGAAGATAACGTGATTTTTTTGATGAAACATAATTTTTTATTCCAATAACCCCATATCTGTGCTATCTTTCTTGTTTAACGAATAGACGAATATCGTCTAACGAATAGTAAAATGAAAAAAATGGGCTCAGATCGTTCGACCTGAGCCCATTGCTCTTGAAAAAATAGTTGTTACTTTTTCTTGTGCCAATCCTTGAATTCCCATTTGTCCTTCAAGTTCCGCCGTTTTTCAATCCAGTTATTAAAGTACGACTCCAAATTTTCACATTCTTTGCGGTTATCTTCAGTATCCCACTCACGGGAATAGATTTTTTTGAGATCACCTGTCTTGACCCATTCATCGTTCTTTTTGATTCGAAAGACATTATACACATTATTCCAGAAGCCAGTCTTCTTTGGCGGGAGCACACCTTGCAAGAACAAGGCTAGTCCCTCACGTGATCCCTGCCATTTGATTCCATTATGAGCATGTCCATCGTCCGCTCCAGTGGCTAGATAATATATTAGGTCCCACCTTGTCGTTTCACTATCGAACATCTGATAAAAGCAATGATAGAGAACGGACACATCCTCACTGTCAAGCGAAACTTTGAAGTATTTTCCAAGCCGGACATCAATATGGGGCGTGTCGCTCTCAATGGGGCTGGGTGAAGCCATTAGTTTCGTTTCTGCGTCTTGATCGACAAACGGCAGGTCAATGCATCCCGGATTGTATCGTTTATAATCTTTATACCTTTCATTTACTTCGATGGCGAACTGTGGGTCTGGGTAGTTCCGAACAGCCTCGACCAATTGCTTGTTCAAGTCTCCATCAGATGTTTCCGCATTCATGGCATAAAACATCTGATCAAGAAGATGCCCCTCTACTAATCTATAATATAAATAAAACATAATATGAAGATTAAATCGACCGAATAAACAATCAAAAATTGCGGTGAATGTTAATCTGCGACGTTTTATAATATCATTGTTCACCCATTCTTTATATTCTGTTTCGTGTTTTTTCATGCAATAATCAAGAAGATGCAGAAAATGTAAATGTTCATTTGGAGATAACTTGTCAATAGTATCTTCAATAATTGGATTACATATTAAATTACTAACAAAATCGTCTGAACTACAAATAAAAACAAATTGTTTCATCCATTTATTAAATTCATCTAATGGTTCCTTTGCTAGTAACTCTTCTACTTTCTTTATGTTGCCTGAATTCAAAGAGATATTCAAAATGTCAATAAAACGTTCGATGCCTAAATATTTTATAATGAATGATTTAAAAAATTCATTTTTCTTTTCCTTATCGAATTTTTTAAATAAGGAAAGCAATATAGCATCATCAAGTTTTGAGGAACAAATGCTTACATACGTACATAATGAGACGCCAAGGTTATGATAAAAGCGAACGAAATCAGCTGAAAAGGAGGTGTCTATCGAATCAACTATCGGCAAATCATCTTCGAGTTTAGCTAAACATAACAGATTAATGGTAAAAAAATAGTAAATGGCATTCATTCTTGCATGGTCGGCATCTTCATGAAAAGTGATTGTAAGATTATAACCTGAAATATCGAAATCTGAATCATTAGCATCAATGATCTGTTTCCATATTTCTGGATCAATATCCTCAAAATGGTTATAAGCCTTATGGAGGTTGCTTTCTATGGTCTCGAACCGGTCGTAAACTAGTTGCATGTCATTTCGATATTATGATGAAACCTTATCTTCCTTTCATTTCAAAGCCACTCTTCGCAATCGGTAGCAAATAATGACCCTCAAGATGAACTTTATCGAGGCCAAATATACATATATTTTCCTAATTAGCGACAAAAAGGCAAAAAAAAATACACTTTTGACGAGTTTGGTGTTTGTTATTGTTTTTTTTGCCAAACCCGCGTGTCTTTTGGCTTAAATACCTAAACTAATGAAATAGTAAATTACCATAAGAGTAATGGATTTCTTTAATAGCCTATTTAGGTTTTTCACATCTGAGCCGATAGACTCGGAGGTGAGCCAGTAGTAGAAAAAAGCAGCAACGAAGAAGATAATCCCTTCGTCTGGCGTAAAGAAAGCTGTAATAGATGTCGTTGACAATAGCGACTAGCCATTCGTATCAGACATACGAAGCCTTGTGGATAGATTCGGTTGTTTGTATCAGGGTATGGTGATTGAGACGGACTTGCAGGAGATGCTGAGTATATGCCCAAGGCAGAGACGTAGAAGTGATGCTTACAATAGTCTTATTAACTATTTGGGGCGTGAACATGGAGTGACATTAATGATTAAGCCGAAGAAAAATGGAACAGAAAGATCAACAAATTGAGGTCGGGTCACTAAAGATGGTCCCTGAGAAAGACAAACAATATAAAGGCATCATCTATTGCCATCGTCTGATAGAGACGGATGAATGCTATGTAGGCGAAACGAAAGATGAGAATGCCAGGAAATATAATTGGAACAGTTAGAAGTCATCTTATGGCGGTCAGAAGATCAGGGATGCTCGGGAGAACTACGGTATCGATGATTCGATATGGTCCTATGGTAAGTTGGAGACTGTTACCGCTGACACTGAAGAAGAACTTGATGCCAAATTGAAGGAACGAGAAAGTCATTGGATCAAGGCACTTGATTCAGTAGAGCATGGCTTCAACGCGAACTATGGAGGTCGTGGGATGACTGGCCTTGCATTGACTTAGGAGCACAAAAATAAGATAGGCCAAGCGAACAGCCGGAAGGTCACTGTTTAGTTCGATGACAAATTACCCATGGACTTTTAGTCTTAGAAAGAAGCCGCAAAATAGCTAAACATGAGCGAGGCTTCCATTTCAAATTATGCTAGGAATGGAAAACACAATGACCGAGGAGGTTGGAAGATTGTGTGATAATCGGTGTTTGCCTATCCTCTACACATTATAATAATATATAGGGGCGAATGGTGAAAAAAAGAGACGGGATAACCCGTCTCAATTTTTTTGTTTAAGTTAGATGGCCAATAGCCATAATAATCACTTTAGCCTGTTCTTTTGCACCGAGGTGTCAAGTGAAATCAACAATTTGCCAAGGATAATAGGCTCTTTGGATGGTTCCTACTTGTATTGATTGCTGAATATTTGGCCAAATGGATGTCAATGCATATCTTCGCTCCGTCAATTGCTCGATTTCCTTTGCGATGATACCGACCTACATTAACTTGTATTCGGTTTCGGATTCTGACAATTCTCTCCGTGTAACGACCTATCATACCATAAAAAAGGTTGTTCGCACGGACTAAGACAAAAAATGATTACACTATGGAAAAAGAAGACTTTAATGTATTTATTGACAAGTTTGCAGATGTTGTAGCAAACAAGGTGGTTGAAAAACTAAATCTCGCTTATTCCGAGTCTCTTGCAGGCAAGAGTAGGCTCGAGAAAGAGTATCTGAACGTTCAAGACGTCTGCAGGCAGCTCCACATCTCCAAGGCCACCCTCTATCGTCACCGTGATGCCGGTTATCTTACTCCTTCATTGTATGTCGGCCGCAAACCACTCTTTACAAAGAAGGATATTGAGGACTATCTGAAGGTTTTCAATCGTGATGATCCTTCATCATTTAAATAATAAGATATAAGCTGTAGCACACCAAATGGTACTGGCAGAAGTACAATAGATGTTTGAGCACTAAGATTAAATAACCACTATCATATCAACTGCCGTACCTGGTACATGGTAGCATCTAAGGAAGATACTCCAGTGCCTCCTGTCTTGTAGGATTCTTGTCACATAAAAATATTAATAGTTCGTCCTTTACGTCCTTTTACTTGAGCAAATTGTTGTGTTTATTGTCCGTGATACTATTCCGATGGTTGATAAGAATATGTCAACGAAAAGCAACTGACAGTTTATCAAATGCGATCAGTATATCCTTGCTGTTTTGGTCTAGCCAAAACAGATAATCCCTGTCATTTTCAAATACGTATCTCACTGTTTTGCCTTGATATTTGCCAAATGAGATTATATCCTCAGGCTGAAGGACTTTGATGTACTTCATGCGCTCTTCATCAACCGCATCAATATCGCAGAAGAAATGGTCGGAATTATCAATGGCCCATTCAACCCAATTGAAATCTGTTTTAATTACTTCTGCCAATGATTCACCTTTGTGTTTGCCAAAGTCAAGAATATCTTCAAGACCGTAAACCTTTGTTGGCTCTGCTTTGGCCTCACCAAGAATGTCGAGCAAGACCCATGATCCACAAGCAGCACAAGGAATTGGTCCTGGTTCTGTACTGTCCTTAAGGACCCAACACCTTTCGATTTCGTCATAAGGATTTTCCCTAACACCATTCCTAAAATAGAAGCCAAGGGCATCACCATATTTGCCCCCTTTACCATGGGGCATAACCTTATGCACTTCGACAAATTGATTGCGGTACCAATCAGATACTCTACCATCCGGGAACCGCTGAGCCCTGAATGGCAAGGCCCGTCCAATATTATAATATATGGTGATAAGGCTATTGCGAAAGCCTTTTGAATTTATTGCATCAATCAGTTTTTCCTTTTGCATCTTTTCTTTTTAAAAAATATACTTTGGAAGTACGCTTTATAAGTGATTCTGGAATCCGAATGATAACCAGTTGCTCAAAAATCGAACGAATCATATCACTCATTTTTATGAAAAGCTTGGCGACCACATCAGGAATGACTAAGTAAACGATATAAAATTGCTTCTTTTATCCCCAATTATTCTCTGAGACGTATGAGAAATATCATTGGCTAAATCAATAAGATTCCTCATATTTTCAATTGCCAGTCTATTTGTGTGTGACTCGGCAGATATATCTGAATCACTTTTAAATGTAGGATCCTTAAGGTGAACTTCTGCTGTTGGTGAAATAGTATAATAGTTTGTGACGATATGACGACTGTGTGTTTTGAAAGTAGTCATAATCGTAACAGCACATTTTTTCGAGGACAAATGTGATTCGTCAGCAATAATTTTCTTAATGTTTATATACTCTTCTTCCAGATTAAGTTTTTCATCGATTTGCTTTTCTTTGACAATAATCACAAGATTAAAAGTATCTTTTGGAATTGAGGCCAGAGCTCTAATCAGCTCATTTTCATTTTTTTTGTAAAGATCAGCATCTTTGAAATAATAATTGTCAAAGAGAATCACATCCGTAAAAGGAATAACTGGTAGGTAGTTTTTCCAACTGATTATTCTTTTCATCACACTAGTTGGCCTTTCAGGTATTGCAAGCAGTTTCTTGAATACCTCCATTTCATCCTCTGGCCTGCCAATCAAAATAGAATTCTTATCACGAATAATATTATATGTATTTTCAGGAATATCTAACAAATACAAAGAACACCTATCGTTCGAATCATAACTGGTATAAAAATTTGTTTTCACCGGCCTATCTGGCTTTATTGTCTCAGTAGGACAGAATAAGTTTGAATAATTAACACCAGCCCCATTCACCATTCTAAACCAGACTTCCAAAGAAGGATTAGTTAACATTTCAGACTTTGGGAAATTGTAATACACCTGTAACCCCTTCTTGATAAGTCTAACGCTTTCAGAAAATAGTTCTGGGTCCTCTTTGTTGCTGTCCAACAAAGCATTAACGTTTTCCTTGTCAATATATAATCTCATATCAAATTATCTCGAATAAAAGTTTTGTGGCTTCATCAAAGAATCCCTTGCCAAAATCATTGCTGAAATTACCGTCTGTCCGATAAATCATCTCATATGGTAGACCATCAGACGGGAAGTAGTATACCTTGAAAGGATTCTTGTCCTTGAGTTGATCCTCATTGGCATACTTCTTTTCGGCCACAATTACCTGACTACGTCTAACCAAATATTCGGAGTGCGTTTCAACTATGAAATTGAAGCTGTATTCATTATGGACCTCATGGAAAAGATCTGCTAACTTTGACTGGTAGTTGGGGTGCATATTCAGCTCTGGCTCCTCGATGATGATTGTAGGTCGATATGGCTTGACCCCAAGCATCCGGTTGCGATGTATAATGATGGCCATACGCAGAATAAGGATAACAAGCTGATTTGAGCCCATTCCAAGATCAGCCAGATATATCATTCTGCGCTGCTTATTCATTATTTGAAGGATGTAGGCGTCTCCGCCAATGGTGTGAATATCGTAATCAAGTCCAAGGCCGAATTCCTTTAGCCATTTTCGAATGAATTCTTCCTCTATATCCCCAGTCTTTTCAAGCATAAAGTCATGCAAGGTCTGAGCCATGTAGTCATTCTTGTCAGAGTAGTTGTACAATACCTTCTGGCAAGTGCCATGAGCATATATATACTCTATTTGGGTATTGCGAACGACATGTTCAAGTTCATCAGCTATTTCTTGGATGAAACCGGCCCTCCCTTTAATCAACTCCTTTTCTGCCACATCCTGATCTGAATCGGATGCAGTATCTTGAGGAATAACCCCCTTTATCAAATTAGAAAATAAACATTTGCCTATATCATTATAAGATACAGAATATGCAAATCTTAAATTACTGATGTCAATTGACATGCCATCTATAACCAATTTAACAGAGGTGTAAAAATGCTCGTAATTGAATGTAAATTCCGCCTCTCGTTTTCGGTCAATGATTGTAACCTCAGATACGGGTACATTGTTGGAATCATCCATAGGGAACGGCTTCACCTTAAGACGGATCTCAAAATGGGCACAGCATATGGTAAAGGTCATTGTCCTTCCGTCCTCTCCATCGTCTTCCATAGGGGAGAAACTGTATGAGCGGTCAAATGTCCCGATATGCACATCATGATAATTATTTGCATCAAATCGAAAATACATCCTAAGTGTTAAGTGGTCAGTGAAATCCAGTATATAGTTCTTGATATTGTCAAATGCCAATAGCAAACCCTTGACAAAAGAAGACTTGCCTGAATTGTTTCCACCGACCAAAATGTTGACACCTGAGAGAGTGATGGTAGGAAGATTAGTGAATTTTCGGAAATTGCGGAATCCGACGCCAGAAATGTATGCTTTTGATTCTGCAATAGAATTCTGAACCTCAGTCTCCAGTTCTTGAACCGCTATCTTGAGTTTTTCTATATGGTTAAGCCGCTTATTAAGGAAATAAGTGTGCTGTTCGTCCTTGGAAGGAGCAACAAGTATATGACTAGATCTATGTGGGTCATTAAGATTAAGAAGCTGAAAAATTATGAAATTTTCATCATAAGAGGGATTAATCTTTATGGGTTCGACTTCTTTAGAACAAGTATAGTTCATAAAACTACTATCATAATAGAAAGAATAGTTCCTATAACATACAGGTCGTTCTGATGTTGCATTTACCCTCAGAATCCCAACTCCATTATACAGAAGTGCCGGACAAGTTATCACTCGACAACAAAGAGCCTTGTCAAATTCTTTCGTTGTTTCATCCTTAGGTCTTTCAGGGTCATAACAATCTTCAAAAATGCCAATATAATTATCTGATATTTCAAAATCGCATCCAAACCCCAATTTCTTATTTATCTGGCATTCTTCTAGAACGTGTCCTTTCTGATTAGGTTGAAGGACTTTAGGATCCAAATAATACTTAGAATCAGCACTGATTCTAAATGGGTCTTTTGATAACGAATCATAGTCCAAAATTGATTCGTCTTTCAGTTTGGTGTCCCAAAGCCACTTCACTCCCTCTGACACAGGAATTATAACATCTGATTTTTTTACCCATATAAAATTCCTTTGGTCAGCTTTTCTTCTGACCTTGTCGAAACTAACCTCTCCTGTATATTTAAAATCATCTTTTATTAGCTCCTCATAGTATGATGTTGTAATACTATTTTTGACGCACTCGCTTAATTTGTCCATCCAATGAAAACTCTCTGAATAACTATCAAAGCGAATTTGCCCATAACGGACAATTTTATCTTCATCCTTCACCTTCCGATAAAGAATGCAGGTATTCCCTATATCCAGAATCAAGGGAACATTATATTCATAGAAAAACTGCGGAACGCTATTCAGTTTCGGCCCATTAGCTATACAAAAACCTCCATCTTTAAGATGATTTGTCCAATAATTCCATTCTCTACAATCTCTGACATTTGAGATCAGAGAAATGACACCATCAAATCTAGTATCCCCGATTTTAGTTATTAATGAAATATTATAGTAACAATCAAGAAGAAGAGCAATCTTGAAAGAAGTTAGGTTAACGCCACTAACATTAAAAAACAGCCTTGCTTTTTTAGGATTTTCATCCATAAAAGCAACCAAAATTTCCTGAATATCTGATTGTATAAGAATGTCTCCACCCTCCATATCAATCCCCAATTGTTTTTGGCAATTGCGTATGACATTAAGGCATACACGTTCATCTAAAAGAGGATAAAAAGAATTAAGGCCAAGACGATATTTTCCCCATTCAGCCAAAGCCGATTCAAGTTCATCGTCTTTGAATCTGGAAATGTTTCGACTTGCAATAAGTGGAATCAACTTGTCAAAATAGGGATAATCATCTTTCAATGATTCCCATATTTCCATCACCAATTTCTTTTTACAGCCAATATAATTAGCAATTGCAATTGACAACTCTTCTTTTGTCGTCAAATAATCAAAGTTTATTATGTTTAAGTAACTAAGATATATCAAGAAACAAATGACTTTATCATAATCCCGAGACTCTTTAAGATCTGGATTATGCTGAATGGCTTTTCCATTCGCATCAACCTCTGATTGAGGATTTCTGAATGAGAATTCTATGTTTATTATTTCATTCAGCAGATCATTGAATTCTTGTTTTAGCATAATATTAAGTTTTAGTTTTTCTTACTTATGTAAGTTACAGTTTTCTATGTATTGACGACTAATCGGCCATCTTGTAAATCTATCGCTTGCAAATATAGCGGTTTTCCATCAAACCGCCATCATTTTCTCGGTAATTTAACAAAAAAAACAACCTTTTCTTCACTTTCACATCAAAAAACATCATAATATCACAACAAATAGTTGTCAGAATATAATAACGTTACCATTGTATTGTCAAATGCACAAGTTTAGGAGAAGCAGATAACGTACTATTAATTCGCTTTCGGATTCTAACACTTTGGGAAAGCTGGTTGCAGGTTGTAAGGCTCCCTGAAGTGCTGACGAAATTGCCTAGCTATACAGCTCTATATGTAAAGTTGCCGCGACCAGGTTATGGCTCATCCTTGATAGCGAAAAAGCCAGTTTTTTTTCTTGTCGGTGATTGAGAACTCAGGTTATCATTATAATTGATTGGTTTCTTCTATTGATGATAGAACGAACTTGATAACATTTTCGTTATTGACTCTTTTCAAATCATCTTTATGGGTTAAAATAAATGAAGGATCAATTTTTTCTATAAATTTTGGCAAAAGAACATCCATTAACGACTCAATCGAATCCATCGTTTCTTCAATTGTCTTGATTAATTGAGAAACATACTTTTGCTTTGTATCGGCCAGAAAGCGCTTGTTCTCTTTAGTTCCTTCAATGTATTTGCTATAATCATTTGTAGAGTGGTTCTTATATATTGTGGTAATAAGATGAGTGGAATAAAAAGGGAGTAATGCGTTATTAGTTAGCAATCCTTCATGTGAAGCTCTATTACGTTTGTCATCGTGAAGCTTTATCTTAGAATAGAATAGATCTAGCAGTCGGACCAGTTGTTCTTCATGCTTTTCTTTGAGTTGTTTCTCCATTTCATCCCATCGAATCATTTTACCTTTCATTCTAATATCAAACAGAATCACAACTAATTTTCGAAGCAAATCATGAATTGTGGATAGACCGTGACAAAAAACATAATAATAGTATCTATAAACATCGTAGTCAGTATACCCCATTTCATTGAAATATTTGCTATTGATCCTTTTTTGAGAATGGATTACTGAAAGATTCATATTTGATAATGATGAAGTAATCCCTAAGAGGCAATTCTGCGTCTTTCCCAGGCATTCCTCATAAGGATGAAAACCAGAATTTTTATCATCACACCAAAACAGAATGGAATGATTTAATCTTTTCGTTGTATCTATATCTGCAAAATTGCATAGAATTGAAGCAATTTCATAGAATGGCAGATGTGTCATTCTATCAGTTATTTCTTGTATAGTCTTTGCTTTCATCGCTCTTACTAATCAAATTATTCTGTTACATTTTTATTTATTTCATACCTGGCGAGTGGATACACCAAGGTTAAATACTTTCAATAGCAGAGAAATATTCAATAACGCTATGCCATGTGGTTGTTCACCATTTCCTCTAATTTCCACCTTGGGTAAACCATGATCACCGACATCATGTCCAGCCCCTCGTCCATCGACAAGCTATTGATGCTTCAACCATTCTCCTTCTCCCATTCCGCTACCTTTTGGTTCACGTAATCCTTGAATTTTGAAGGGGAAGAGGGCATAGGATTGCTTTCTGATGGATATTTTTTGATTTCGTTCTCGTTCATATTATTTCCTTTTGATAAATGATGCCATCATCATTATAGTTTTCATACTCTCTGAATACATACTTCGAGAGCTTCAATGTGAAGCGAGGCAGGGGAATTGACTTTATCAGTTTTTGAACTGTAGCTAGTCTTATGGTCTTATCTGCAATTCTTCCAAGGGTGATATGGAGCTTGAAGTCCGATAGTATCTTGCAGCCAGCGTTCGATAAATCTTTCCGGATGGCATCAACCAATGAGTTGAATGAATCAGGAATGTCGGTTACACCTAAATGGACAATATATATTCCGGACCTGGTTCTAAAAGCATTCAAATAATCAAAGGTCAATTCAGGTGAAACAGAAGAGCAAAGGTGATTTTCCAGAATTGGACACAAATCGACATCTGGAGTCTCATCACAAAATGCAATTGTGATATGATAATGGCCGTGTTGCCATTTTACATTTTTATCTCTGAAGACTGTTCTAAGATCTTTGAACCACTTGGCATCGTTTCTGATTGGAACCTGCAATTCAAGATAGGTTTGCATACTCTTTATATTTACGTATTTGTAGCTTTGGAGAAAGCAAGTAATGGTGTCTTTTGGCGATAGCAAAGACTCAACGAACCCAATAATCCATCCATTGATTCAATTTCAGGCTCATATCCATTAGTAGTGCCATATGCCAGATCTATTATGTTTTGACATTATTCAAATAAATACTTTTCCTTGAATTCTTGAAAGTGCATATCGGTTGAAACTTGGTTCAAAACGTCGTTATAAAAACATATTTCGATAGTACAATCATTCCAGTTTAGTCCTTTTTCTAAAAATTCCGATAGCATTTGATCAGCCTTCCGCATTTCGACTTGCAAAACACATACTCGTTTCTTAAGATAAGACACACTTCGCTTACTTTTCATTACAGAAAAGAAACTATCAGTAGGTTTCCAAATTAGGTTCTGTAAAACAATCTTACCCGATGGTTGTAACCTATATAGAGCCAAAAGATGTTTGAGCATTTGATTGATGTCATAGTATTCAAACTCGTCTTTTACAGAGTTGAACATTTCAATCCATTTCTTGGCTATCGTCGCATCTTTATAATGTTTCTCCTCAAAGTATGCTTCTCTTACCGGATGTGTGCTTGAGTAATATGGTTCAAGAAATTTGCTTTCGACATAATAAGTTGTGTCTTTCCACGTATAACGTGCATCTATCACTGCTGAACGGCCACGATATGCAAATAAAGGAACCGCAGTTGGAACCTCATATTTCACTTTCACCCTCCTTTCAGCAGCAAGCATCTCATGATAGTTGATGGCAAGACTGGTGGATGAATTAAGTTTATGGATTTCCGATAAAACGGTTGAATTATTAGCAATCATTTCATTCCATACGTCAGCAGAGGGATAGGCAATAAGCTGATTATCCCCAACCCATCTATCAAGTCCGTTTAGACTGTAATAAGTCTTGAATGTTTCTATGAGTCTTTCGCGTTCCATATTATTCCGTTACTTTGCCTGCGCCATTACAAGAGTTGCACTGCTGCTTCAATAAGCCATAACCATCGCATCTATAACAACTTACCTTAACCTTCCCATATCCGTTACAGGTGTCGCAATCACGATAACCGCGTCCAGAGCAAGAGGAACAGTCATCATAGCCACGTCCAGAGCAGAAAAAACAGTCTTGATAACCACGTCCAGAACAGGAGTAACAATCATCATAACCTCGGCCTCTACAATGGCTACACTTCTCATAACCTTTTCCGTCACAATAATAGCATTCCTTATAACCTCGGCCATAACAATATGAACATCTGGTTTCGTCCCAAATATCCCGACCAGTTCCTCTACATGAACTACAATCTTCTCTACCAGTTCCTCGACACCGATAGCACTCGCTTCTTCCTGAGCCTTTGCAATAAAAACACTCGTCTCTTCCTGTTCCCCTGCATGACGAACATTCATCCCTACCAGTGCCCCTGCATGACGAACACTCATGCTTGCCAGTGCCGTTGCATGAAAAGCACCATTCTCTACCTGAGCCATTGCAGTCTTCACAATTGACTACCAAGGTGCCTGTGCCATTACAAACACCGCAAGTAACAGCGACATAACCTTCACCATTGCATTCCACACAAGTTTTCTCCTTGGTACTTGATGAACAGCCACACAGTATAATGACAACTATGATTATTAGTGATAAGAAATGAAAATATTTCATATTATTCTTATGTGTACAAAAGGTTGTTTATTCCACCACAGCAAGATATGAAGGCTTCATGTCTATCGTAAGGACAATGGACTCATCCAAATCGGACACCCAGGCATTTAGACCTTCATCCCAGATAAATTTGACAAGTGTGGGATTACTAACTGCATTAGTAACAACACACAATCTATAGCTATCTTTGTAGGCCTTCATGGAATTATATTCATTTGACGAGATATGGATGCTTATCTGACTTTGAGCTAGGCCCTTAACCTCCAGTTTCAGCCTAACCCCGCCTTTTTCTGCATCAAGATCCCAACCGATGTTTTCCTTCTCTCTGGAAGTAACCTTGTACCCTAGTCTTTGATATTCTTTGGTGACAAAAGATACAGCGGCTTTTTCTACTTGTTTCCTGGCTTCCGAGTCCACCATAAGCGATAGCTTTGAAAACGTCTTTCTACCTCTTGCGTAGTTTTGGATATAATCAATGACCTCTTTTCGGAACTGTTGGACTTCTTTGCTAGGAGCATCGGCATACCATACATTGGATTGGCCAAGGAATCCCTTGGCTTTACTTCTGGCCCTTGGAACAAGAAAAGTCCTTTGATCCAAAGGCACAAGAGTGCAGTCTTCCTCTTTCGCCATTATGTTGTACCCATAATTATTCCTAATCGAATAGCTCAACTCCTGGTATTTACTGAAAACGGTTGCATTACGATACCATCCTACGATATATGTCCCGCCAGCTTGAGGATGATTGGAAATCCACACGACAAGGACATTGTCAAGCCTGTCTTGATAGATGCAGTCCTTATCAATCCTACACAGGCTCAATTCTGAGGACCTTACAGTCTGGACATAGCCATAACATCTTCCATTTATCGGCATGAAGTTGAATGCTTCATGCTTGTCATCGTTGCGATAACTGCCGCCACCCACAATCTTGTCCTTCTTGTTGTTACCACGGTAATGAGTCATCCAGCCGATATTGGCAAATAATATACGAATATTGTTCATTTTAGAATAATTTAATTCCTTACATATCCTTCAAGAGTCTCAATCAATTCATCCATCGAACAGCATACCCCATCAAACAGCTTATACATCAGTTCATATCTCTTTCTTGCTGGGATGAAACTCATTTCTTCAGTTTCTGGCGATGTATACTATCTTAGGGAGTTTATTTAGATGAAAATAGCGTTGCAAATATACAGTTATTTTGGATTATCACCAAACAACTTTTGCAATTTTTATCAAATATGAGGAATTTATTTGGCAGTATCAGGAAAAACATCTATCTTTGCCGACAAAATACTAGACATAACATGAAAGATAATAATATCCAATTTGGTGAAAAAATCGTTGGGGACATACAGGGGGAATTCTTTATTCCATCTTATCAACGAGGTTATCGCTGGGATGAAAATCAAGTCCTAGCCTTACTCAATGATATCTATGATAATGGAGAAAAGCCATATTGCTTGCAACCTCTCGTTGTAAAAGAGAATGCGCCAGGCAAATATGAGGTTATAGACGGACAGCAAAGACTCACAACGATTTACATCATATACAAGTATATGAATAATCGTTGGCCGGAATACATCGATAAAGCAAATTTCTCTCTTGTATACCAGACTCGCCATGAGAATTCTGAATTTTTCAATAATATTGAAGATGAAAATCTTTCAGAGTCAAACATCGACTTCCACTTTATTCATAAAGCATTTAAAACCGTAGAGAAATGGTTTTTATCTCCTAAGGACATAAAACCTCTTCATGTGGCTGGGGCTTTATCAAAATACTTTGAAAAATATGTCAAGGTCATTTGGTATGAATTGAAAGAAGCAACTGGCGCTGATGCAATTGCCCTCTTTACCCGATTGAATATAGGGCGCATACCATTGACCAATGCCGAACTTGTTAAAGCACTATTCCTTTGCAGACAGAACGCCAATGGTGTCCAACTTCACTTAAGTGAAGAAAAGCAACAGGAAATTGCGTTGCAATGGGACACCATCGAACGAGAACTACACGATGAGGACTTTTGGTATTTTCTGACAAATAAGCGCCCGAATAGCTACCCAACAAGGATTGAACTTCTGTTTGACTTTATGGCTAATGGTCAAACCGATGTTCACGACAAATACGCTACCTTCTTTTTCTTCAGCAACAAACGAGAAGGAGATCTTCAGAAACTATGGGAAGAGATAATACAATATTACTACCGTTTGAAAGAGTGGTATAAGAAAGATATTCTATACCATAAGATTGGCTATTTGGTTGCTTCAAAATTTACCACTATCGATGTCCTGATGCGTGAAACAAAGGACTTGAAGAAGTCCGAAATGGAAGATATGCTTGATAAGGATATTAAGGATAGTATAAATTGCAAAAAGCCATACGAAGAACTCAGTTATGAGAACGACTATGATGCAATCACACGAATACTGCTGCTTTTCAACGTGGTTTCTCTGATGAAAAATAATGGTGGTGCACGTTTCCCATTTAAGGAATTCAACAAACAGGACTCGAACAAATGGAGCCTGGAACATATCCATGCCCAAAACTCGCTGAAACTAAATACTCAAGAAAAATGGAAAGAATGGCTCGGATATCATATTGATTCTGTCAAGGGTATGTCTGGAGACGATTATGCAGAAGATGTATTACAGTTGTTGGCTGAAATAGATGAGGCTCGCAAGAATGAAAACCTTACAGAAGACAAATTTACTGAGCTTTCCGACCGTATTACACGCTTGCTTTCCGAAGATAATGGGACAGTGGATTATCTTCACTCTTTATCCAACATGGCTTTGTTGCAAGCTTCTGCCAACTCTGCACTCAGCAATGGCCTATTTGATGCTAAACGCAGAACAATAGTCAAGATGGATGCACAAGGATTATATATACCCTACTGCACAAAGATGGTCTTCCTGAAGTATTATACATCAGAACGTCAAAACAAGGTTAGTTTTCACTTCTGGAGTACAGAAGACCGCAGATTTTATATTGAAAAGATGAATGAAGTATTACATGATTACTTGAAAAAAGAGATACGATATGATAACATCTCCAAATAATTTCCATGACATATTCTGCACAAATCTTGCAGTTGGTACAATAAGGGGCATTGTAATACCTATCGTTCAACGAGACTATGCTCAGGGGCGTAAAACGCCAGAGATTAACCGCATTAGGAACCGTTTCCTAAATGTATTGTATGATGCCCTGGTAAATGACAAGCCTACTACTCTTGACTTCATCTATGGCAATGTGGAGGAAGGTAACCTGATTCCACTCGATGGACAGCAGCGATTGACCACATTGTTCCTGTTGCACTATTATATAGCAATGCATGAACAGATTCCAAAAGAAGAACGCAGTTTCTTAGCAGATTTTACATATAAGACCCGCATCAGCAGTCGTGCTTTCTGCGAACACCTTGTCGACTTTGAACCCGATTTCGGTCAATCAAGCATATCTAATCAAATCAATGATCAGGCATGGTTCCTTCTCGAATGGGAGAATGATCCCACTGTACAATCAATGTTAGTAATGCTCGATGCCATCCATGAGAAATTTTCAACAACTAGCAGCTTGTGGGAAAAGTTGATGGGGAGTGCTATCACATTCTATTATCAACCTCTTGACCAAATGGGAATTACTGACGACTTATACATTAAGATGAATTCACGTGGGAAACCTTTGACCGCATTTGAACATTTCAAGGCAGAGTTGGAATTGAAGATGAAGGAAGTTGCACAAACTGCCGTTGGTAACGAACGTGCAGAATTGACTGATCTTGTCGACCGGATTTCTTCAAAATTTGACCGCGAGTGGACAGATATGCTTTGGCCTTATCGTAATAGTTGCATCGGGGACAAAGAAGCCGACGAGGTTACAGATGATGAATTTCTTCGCTACATTCACTTTATTAGCGACATCATCAGTTATCGGGCAGGAACACTCGAAATAGAAGATGATTTCGAAATAATCGAACGTCAATTCTCCACTTCCTGTCCCAATGCCAAAGAGAATATGCAGATGTTGGAACGATGGTTTGACCTATGGGTTTGGAAGGATCAAACGACACATGAATTCGGCAAACTTGATGTCGGCATATTCTTCAAATCATATATTTCCAGCAATGGCTATCAACCACAAAAGATATCTCTGGAGAAAAGAGAGAAGAACGATGCGATACCCAATCTTTTCAATGAATGTTGCAGATGTTATGGCAGGAAGAATGGCTTAAGCCCAATGTTCCCTTTGGGACGCACTATCCTGTTATACACTTTTTTGATTTATCTAGAGCACAAGATAGAGGACAAGGAAGACATATCTGACCAAGACTTCCGTCGTCGTTTGCGTATAGTGAACAACTTGGTTAGGAATTCGTCGAATAGCATACGTTCCGATTATATGAAGGAACTACTTCAACAGGTAGACAAAATCATACTTGAAGGCAAAGTAGAACAAATTGAAGTTGGAAAGGCACGTTTCCAGTCCCGCCAATTGGAGGAAGAAGCCTATAAACTGGAGTGGACTGCTCATCACTCTGAAAAAGCAGAATACCTTTATAAGCTCGAAGATCATCGATTCTTAAATGGATTCATCGGAGCTGTAGGATTGGAGCATGTGGATTGGTGCGATCGATTATACAGTTTGTTTAATTGTAATCTAGCGAGCGTAAATAGGGCATTGCTCGCCATAGGCGACTATTTCGAAGAAGATGGCTGGCGTTACCAAATAGGTACTGCGAATTCCCAAACATGCACTAATGTTTGGAGATATATGTTTAGCCCCATTCGCAAAAATGATGGGTTTAAAGAGGTATTGCTACATCTATTGGAGAAGCATGAAGAGTTTACAGATGAAAAATTGAACACTATATCAAAAGAATATCTCCAAAGTGCCCAAGAGATGCCCGTTCGCTACTATTTGGTGAAATATTCATATATGGTACCTAACAAATACGGCAAATATTATTGGCGAAACCGCAAGACACTGGGTAGAGAATCGTATAAGGTGATTATGATGCTGACAGAGTTCAAATTCGGCTTCAACCTTGACATCTTTTTAAAAACACTTCATAAAATAGCCGCATCCCCAGATAATGGCTTGTTACCTCCAAGCAACTATTCATTTTCAGAGTACAACAATGGACGCAAAGATAGGCTTGTCATGACTAAGCAACATCTATATTTGACCTTGGACGATGATGTCTATTCGGTGTGCACAGATAATGATGAAGTAATAGAGACTCGCTGTATCATTCAGAATCAACAAGGGATTGACCTCGAAGACCGTGTCCTTGTCGGATTACAATTGCTCAACAAGTATATGAAACTATATGACGAAGATGCTTGGAAAAGTATAACTGCTCGTGAGATATGGTGATGATTCATTTCTATATGTCCAGATTGATTTCACAATATAAGCAAACTAACAATAAATGAATAACGATCAATTTGTTCGATACAAGGCTTTGGATAGATGCTTCCGTGACTATTACGGAAGATATACAATTATGGACCTTGTTGATGTTTGTTCTAAAGCAGTAAAAGATTTTCATGGAGATGAAGATCGTTCTGTGGCTCGAAGAAAAATCGAAAAAGATATAGAGGATTTGAAGTTAAGGTATGATATCAAATTGGTTGACAACATTCGAATTGGTCATAAGAAGATCTATAAATATGAAGACCCCTCTTTCTCCCTGATGAAGAAATTGCTATCAGATGGAGAACTGGAACAAATGCTATTACAGAATGTCCTAGACACGCTAACCTTATATGAAGATGTACCCCATTACAAATGGCTCTATATGTTCTTGCAGCAGCGAGCCAACGGGATCAAGGCAGACGAAAACCAGGTCATTGAATTTCAGAACAACCCGGATTTATTGGGTATGGAACACTTTGATGAATTGCTCAGTGCCATATTGAAACATCAACCAATACAATTGGAATACAAGCCTTATAATAAAGAATCTATCTTTGTTAAACTTCATCCATATCTTTTGAAGCAATACAACGATCGCTGGTTTCTCATTGGCCTTACAGATGGATATTCCAATCTCAGTAATTTTGCAATTGATCGTATCCTCCATGTTCATTCAGCTGATATTCCTTTTCAACCAGCAGGTGTAGATTTGGTTGAGTATTTTGACGGAGTCGTTGGTGTTAGTCGAGATGAACATAAGCCGATAGAAGATGTCTTGATTCGTATTTCCCGAAAACGATTCCCATATATTGATTCCAAGCCCATTCACAATTCGCAAACACTGATTCATGAGCAATGTGACGATGAGAATTGCGTAATAAGACTACGCGTCCAGGTCAGTCGAGAATTAGAAGCGATAATTCTATCCTTAGGCAGCGATGCTGAGGTGTTATCTCCAGCAAGTCTGAGGGAAGAGATAAAACAAAAAATATCGGTTTTATACGAAAAATACTCTAACTCCGCAAATGAATTGCAAAGTTAACGACTATCTTTGCAGCGTGATTCATTGAGGAATCATCGTTTTTGTTTGATTTTATATATTTGTTTTGCTATGCGTTGGAACGAAATTAAAAAGGATGAAACTCTCAACTCTCAGTTCAACAAACTGAAGGATATTATTTTCGCATACTTCAAAGGCACTATCAAGGACAAAATTGGTCATAACAGCAATGATGACCTTGTTGAAAAGTTCCCTTTGGAATATACCAATGCGAAAATATCTCTGTTGATTGAAATCTTCCGACGCACTGTACAGGAAGATGTGAATGAAAAGTTCCCTGTCCTGAACGACTATGTGTATCAGGAAGGGATTCTTTCTGATGATGAGATGGCATTTCTATCCGAACCAACATGTTTTCATATTATGGCAGAATACGTGTTGGATACCACGTCTATTCCTGAGCACAACCTATATCCTCTCCCAGAGAATCTGGCTGATTATCTTTTGACCAAAGAGCGAGAGATCTTCGATGTGAATCGAGTGCTTATTATTAATTCCGGTCTTGGAGAACTTGTTTCGTCAAGAGTCTTGTGGAATAAAAATGAGGGGACAGAATTCAAAAATACGAATGATAGTATTTCTGTTCTTAATCAATATGACGTAGAGTCAGTTGTAGATTTTTACGATGATGATCTATTAGGATTCGCTTTGACAACCATTCGTAAAGAAGCTAAAAAACTGGCTTTTGCGTCTAATGGTCATATCATGGACGAAAAGGTTTACAAACCATTTATAGATTCTGACATCTTTAATTATGACACCATTGTCTATTTTAGCAATAAGCTTGAAAAGGGCAAGAATGACATGCTGTTTGCTGGGATTTATGAAAAGATGAAGCCGAACTCTCATCTGGTGATGATTGTGAATAGAGATTGGATACTGTATCCATACACTCAAAAAGAAACTGATAACGGATTCGGAAAAATGTACAAAGACCGATCCATCGTTTCAGTTACAGAGTTGCCCAAGGGAATATGGCATCAAACTGAGAGAGCGACATATATTGTCGTTGCTTGTAAACCTACAGAGAAAAGTGACGGTAATAATGTATTATTTGTCGATGCCAATACTTGCAAAACAAAGATGAAGGAGTATTCCTTAGATTACGCTAAATTATACTCATGCTCAGTAGGATTTAACAAGAAGGATAGATATGGTTATGACATGTCTACTGCTTTTTGGATTGGTTGGGAACAAATCGCAAAGGAGGATGGCTATTTATTACCCGTTTTTTATATAAAGGTTGAAGATGAATTGATAAGCAATCAGTGGGAAGAATTCGATTCTGCTTGCAAGAAATGTGAATTCAAAGGTTCTGCTTTTGCACCATCAGTTATACATTCGACTTTTCTTTATCTTGCATGCCATGATCTTATCTATTTGGTAGAAAAGCAAGAAGCAGAAGAGATGGATTTTAACCCAAATCAATGGGTTGAATACCTTGTTCTAAAAAACGAGGACTTTGATAATACTGCAGAAGATGATATTATCATGAAAGATTTTCAGACAAGCAGTATTTTTATTTCCAATTCCGTTGAGTCATCCATGAGATTCATCTATAATGTTTTGATAGATGTTCAAGAGAATTGCAATAATCTTGATATTTATTATTTCCTGGCTTTTATTACAAAAATGTTTTCCTACAATGGGACAACTAATTATGGACTTTGTAATGATGCCTTCAGACATTTATGCCCTTGGATTCATCATATTATTAATGATTATGGCTTACATGAATTATATGAAGCTATTATTGGCTCTTCAAACAGTAGCAAGTTTTTTCCTTATCTTGAATTTGCGAGTGAAGAAGATTATGCTTTATTGCCATATGAAGAGTCAGATCTTTATAAAGAGTATTGCATGTCTAAGCTTATTATGTTATGGCAAGGCAAGTCCTCTTTTGAAGCATATGTTGACCCATTAAAAAGAGGTGCTAATGAAAAGGTATACGCCTCACCTATGATTGGTGCAACATACCAAGATTCTAACGGGAAAACACGCCCTATGGACTCATGGATTATTCGAGAAGGCTTAGATTGCCTCACCGATACAGGTTTATTTGCTAGCGTTTTTCCAGCTTCAATTCTAACTCGATCCAACAAGGAGTACTTCGAACTAAGAAAAAACCTGACGGACAAAAATCTACTTGATCAAGTTATTCTCCTTCCAAAGGGAATAATGGAGCATACCAATATAGCATTGTGTATGATTCTTCTTCGTAAAGGCAGGGACGAATCAGACCCTATCATGTTGGTGAATGCAAGCAATTGCACCATGGAAAAGTGGAATCATTTGGCAATTGACGCAAACAGGGTTATTGAACTGATCAACACAAAATCTGATGATTATGTTACGGTAACCAATGTTCAAAATATCGTTGAAAATGGATATACCTGGTCCCCTCTCCATTTTTGGTCAAATGAAATAGAGGTACCGGAAGGTTATTCTTCTGTACGGTTCGACGAAATTGCGACTCAAATCAAAGGGACACGTGCAGGGAAGAATGAGAAAGCGTCTGTAATCCAAATTGCAGACCTACGTACCTCCCCATTCGATTATGATTTCAAGCCTTCTTCCATTAAATTCCTTTTATCTTTCTGGACAAAGAGAATCGCTAAGATAAAGGAACCAGTCCTTCTGCTATCTTCGGTAAGAGGCTTAAGGCCAACATTCTGCAATGCATCGAAGAGTTCTCCAATTTATGTGGATCCCTCTGTTTATGCATTTAGAATAAATACCGATAAGGTTTCTCTTCCTTATCTGATGTATTATCTTTCATGGGTCGATCAGGCGCTAAATGAAGGTAGTACTGTTCCTCGCAATAGTCTTTTAAGCATCAATTCGCTGAAGATTGTTTATCCCGAATCCTTATCAGCTCAAAAGATTGCTGTGGAAGAGGGGAAAAGGGCATACATCCAAAAAAAGATTGAGGAATCAGGGCTCAAGGCTGAAATTGAAAGGATGAAGACTGAGTACATCAATGAGGTTCGTATGCGAAAGCATGATATGAAAACTCCATTGGCGCAACTTGTCAATTCTTTTACCCTCATAGATAAATTTTTGGACAGGATTCAAGGGAATAAGGTAGAGGTTGATAATATTAGGATCTTCCTTGGTCGTCAGAAAGTAGCTTTGGATAATTTGCAGGGACAACTCCAAAGACTATCTGACGAGGATGTCTATGGCAATCCAGAAAGATTTAACTTGGAAGATGCCTTACGGCACATCGTCCCAAGTTCAAACCGTTATACCGTCAATTATCGTCGTGATAATATTGCCTTCAATGAGGCAGAGATAGAAACGGCTTTTGTAAAGATGAATCCTGCCAATTTCACCAGTATTGTGAATAACATATTGGATAATGCATTGCGTCATGGCTTTGTCGACGACACCAGATCTGATTATAGAGTAGATATTACCCTGACTATTGAGGATAATATGTTTGTGATTACTTTCGCAAACAATGGTGTCCCCTTTCCTAAGGGATTGAATGCTGAACGATACGGCATCAAAGGAGAGAGTGCAGGTAAAAATGCAGGCACTGGAATCGGCGGATACCGCATTAAGTCTATTTCTGAACATTTCGGTGGGATGTTCTCTTTGAAGACTACTCGCCTGAAAGAAGAGATAATATCGAACGTGATTATTAAATTACCAATACTTTTTGACGATGAAGAAGTATAAGATTCTTTGGATAGACGATCAGTGGGAAGAATTGTCTTCCTTCAAGGATTTATGTGAACTGGTTCATGACATTGAGGTTGTTCCATGCCGTTACGCCGTTGAAGGAATGAAGTTGTTTGAAGCACATCTTCAATCGTGGTCTGCCGTTGTCTTGGATGCCAAGGTACTTATGAATGCCGACAATGAGGTTGCTGCGCTTACGGGCCTCCAGCATTCCGTGAAACGTATCCATGAACTTTCTCTCAAAAGATATGTACCTACCTTTATCCTAACGGGGCAGCCAGATTTGTTCTCCAATGAAACTTTTTCAGAGATATATGGCAAGTTCTACGAGAAAGCCAAAGACGAGGAACAACTGATCCATGATATCAAGCAAGCTGCTGATCAATTGGTTGTAACCCAAATAAGAAAGAAATATGGAAATATCTTGGAGATCTGGCCAGAAAGGGAATCTGAGATAATCAATATTCTCACTACTATAGAACTAGGTAACAATAAAAATAGCACTTGTCTCAACGAGATCCGCAAAATGATGGAGGACGTTATGGCGCGAATAAGTCAATCCGGCCTTCTCCTGGTCAATTATACTTCTACCAATCTTGCAGAATGTAGCCGCTTCTTAGGTCAAAGATGGCTTCAAGTGCTTATTCCTGTCTATATACAGAGGTCAATACACAGCTGTGTCGAAATTTGTAATCCGGGTTCTCACCGCACAGAGATGGAAATGGCCATCAAAGAAGGCAGAGCCCCATACGTTCTTAACAGTACCGTATTCGAACTAATGAATATCCTTTATTGGTGTAAAAACCTGAAAAATCTTCCCAAGAAAGAAGAGGTTAGTCTTATGGTCAAAGGATTAAAGGCACAATTTGACGAAGACAAGAGTAAGCAGAAAGGTTCTGAAAATTGATTTTCCAAAAAAAACTGATTATAGTGCATTAAATGTGCTAGCTAAAACACTTTCAAATGTGCCACTTATAGCGATAACAAATATGTTTGTTATACCATAGGGCTATTTTCAGGTGAAAAAATGTATTATCTTAAAGGGAATAATTTAACCGAACATTAAGTTATTTATAACGTTAGCAAGCCCACCTGTGAAGGTCGGCTTGCTTTTTTTCGTCCATTACTGAAGAAATATCCTTGAAGATTTGGTGGTGTCGATAAAAAGCTGTATCTTTGCGGCCAAAAAAAATGGTTCACTTTTTATCAATCTGAGATTTCTATAATATATATAGGCAAGCCCACCTGTGAAGGTCGGCTTGCTTTTTTTCGTCCATTACTGAAAAAATGCTTCTAAAATTTGGAATAAAGCGAAGAATGGGTTATCTTTGCAGCCAAATAAACCTGAATTACCACTAAGTAAATTCCTATATACATGGGCACCAAGGCACCTGGTTTCGTTTACATACTGACTAATCCAAGTTTCAGAGAAGATTGGGTGAAGATCGGCAAGAGCTCACGTCCTGTGGATGTGAGAAGCAAGGAACTGGATAACACCGCAGTTCCTCTTCCTTTCGAGATATTTGCAACCTTGAAGACCGTGAAGTATAACGAAGCCGAGAAGCTGGTACATCGCTATATAGAGCGTTTCACCAACCTTCGCATTCGCAACAATCGAGAGTTCTTCAATGTTAAGCCAGAAGAAGCTCTGGATATATTTCGCGAGGTAGCCACGTTGTTGGATGATGCTGTTATAGACGAGGTTTATAAAACGGGACTTACTTGTGAGACTGAGACTGAAGGCAAAAAAGAAGTCCGCAAGGCCGGAGAAAATAGAATTTGGCTAATACCTTACAACAAAAAGTTCTTTGACCTGAAAGGCTGCTACGATAAAATAGGAGAAGTGTATTGGACTCAGCATTTCCACTTCCAAGCTGGCGATACAGGATACATCTACGGTTCAGCACCCGAAAGTGCCATCCGTTTTAGTTTCAAGGTGAAAGAAGCAGATTTGCGTTATGACCCCGTTATGGATCAAGACAATGAGTTTGTAAGAGAAGGTGGTTCTACTAGTTCAGACTCAAAAGACAAGTTGTTTGCACATTTGATGCTTACTGGTGAGACAACAAGCAAACGACTCTCTCTGGCTAATCTTCTAGATAGGGGTCTAAAGGCTGCACCGATGGGTGCTATGAATCTTTCGAAAAAAGAATTGAAAGATTTGCTGGATTATATTAAAGAGAATTTCTAACGATGGAAGAAAAGCAGATAAAAACACGCCAACGAGTCACAGAGCGAGGAGAGGTATTCACAGCTGAGCGAGAGGTAACTGCAGAGGAGAGCCTGAACCACAGACAAAATATCGTCTTAAGCAGTACACCTTACAAAGTTTGAAAAATAATACTTAAAAAGAAGGGAGGCGCGGTGGTTTCCAAATTAGTTTTGTCTACTCCCTGCCCCCCTGTATTGTGTCTGCCAAAATTCTCAGAAATGAGCTGCAAACAGACTATTTACTAAATAGTTTATGTGGATCTAATGGTGCATAAAATATTTTAATTGTGTCATTTGATAGATTCTTATAAGACACAAAATGAACATATTGAACATCATCTATAGTATAAAATTTATTCAAATGAAAGCTTGACCAATATTCATGAAATCTTAGCACATCATTGTGTGATCTAATTACATTAGCATCAAAAAATTCTAATTTGCCATCCTTGTACTTTACAGTAAAATTTTTTTTATAGTCTAGACCAATAGGAAAATCTACATATTGGACATAAACAGTATCATTTGAATAGATAGCTTTAAGATACTTTCCTGTGCTTTCCTCTTCTATAATGTCCTCAATATTATTATATAAATTTATAATCATAAGTTTTTTTACAATTTCATAGCTATAAACACCATTTTTAGGCTCAGAACTACAAGCAGATAGAATAACTAAAACTGCAAAAACAAGTAAACCCTTTTTCATAATCATTTATTTAGATGTTTAAATTGGTCTAAGTCCAAGTCATATATTGATTGTTTACTTGCTCCTTCATAAAATATAACTAAAGAAACACTTTTGAAATTATTAGTATTAAAGAATTTCCCTTTTTCAATTGTAGCATAATATTCATTATAGGAATAACTTTCTAACTGAAAATTAAAATAAGGAATATTAGGTTCTTTGTTTTCAAACATTAATAATGGTTTAATAAAATGATCAATAGATTCAAGTGTAAATATTCTTGAATGAAACCATACAGTATCATTTTCAACTAATACACTAATTGGAATATTATTATCAACAAATGAAATAGTATCTGATTTATTGGTTTCTGGATGATAAACAAATACTAAATCTTTGCCACTACTATAAGTCCTAATTTCATTCTTAGAACTACAAGCAGATAGAATAACTATAACTACTAATAGAAACAAATAATTTTTCATAATTATTATGCATATATTTGTACTATCTATTTAGGTTTTGTATAGACTAAAGTGAACTTATAAGCTAGACTAATGCTTATATAAATAACATGATTATTTGATAATAAATAATAATGTCAAAAAGAGCGAGCCATGATAAAAAAACCATGATGGCGATGCAAATATAAGGGATTTACTAATAATCTCCAAATTTTATGTGATAATTTTGATAAATAATGATGAAAAATAAGGTGCATTAGATGAAATAGTGAATCTTTACAACTTTTTCATTCTCTTAAAAGTGGATTTTGAGGATTAAATTTGGAGATAGCTAAGAAATACGTTATATTTGCAGCGTTTATTTTTCATATGGATAGTTCAATTTTGAATAATTTATTTTGATATTTATTCAATAATTTCTATACTATCTTTAGATATTGATTAACATTATGGCAGCTATAAATGATTTAATTGAAAGGATATCTGATCCAGCACTGAAGGCAAGGTTGTTACAAGAAGTAGCGAAACTGCAAAAATCCAAAAAGTTCGGCTTGGTCTTTGAGGAACATTTACCAGAATGTGCCCAGCTACCTGATGTCCCCATCAGGAAAGGCTCTTTTGTTTCTCTTAAAGACGATACCCCTAACCATGCTTGGCGTGTTTTGGAGATTAATGGTGACAATGCTAGATGTGAGAAACAAGATGATTCACACGAAATAAATGATTTAGCATTATCGTCTTTAGTATGTGTTACACAATTTGGCAATCCTATTTATCCTTTCTTAAAGTCTATAGATAAAATAAAAAATGCTCCTGATAGTGATTTGTGGCATACATTGATAGAGGCAGACAACTATCATGCATTACAGCTATTAGTATATCTCTATGCAGGGAAAGTCGATTGTATTTACATTGACCCACCCTATAATACAGGTGCAAAAGATTGGAAATACAATAATGACTATGTTGATAGTAACGATTCTTATCGTCATAGCAAATGGCTAAGCATGATGAAGAAGCGTTTAGAACTTTCCAAGAAATTACTGAACCCAAAAGACTCCGTTCTCATCGTTACAATCGACGAGAAAGAATACTTACACTTAGGATGTTTGTTGGAACAGATGTTCCCAGAGGCGAAAATTCAAATGATATCTACCATAATCAAGCCCGAAGGAACTAATAGAACAAACGAGTTTTCTAGGACGAATGAATATATCTATTTTATAATGTTAGGGAGTTTTAATTTGTATTTGTCTAAGCAAACAATGTTTGATGAAACAGAAGAACTGATGGAAACCACTACTCCTATTAAGTGGAGAAATCTACGACGACGAGAAAAAACAAGCATTAGAACAGCTAGACCGAATCAATTCTATCCGATTTTCATTAATCAGGAGACAAAAATGATTCAGAGTATTGGCGATGCTTTAACACCCGATGTAAATCGTTTTTCTATTCCGATTCCTGATAATTGTTTTGCCCTATTTCCGTTGTCTGGAAATGGTACTGAAATGCTCTGGGGAAAGGAATATGGAAGTGCTAGAATTCTTCTACAAAAAGGTTATCTCAAAGCTAAACTTGGGAAAACAAAGGATAAAACTCTTATATATTATTTACCAGAAGGTGTTGTTACCGACATTGAAACCGGTAAAATTATTGTGACAGGTAGAGGTAAACAAAATGAAATAGAAGGATATTATTTTACGGATGAAGTCGTTTCTTTACCGAAGACTATCTGGAATGTTCCTTCACATAATGCACAAACGAATGGAAGTCTTTTATTGAAGAAGGTAATTGGTGAGAATCGTTTTGATTTTCCTAAATCGCTTTATGCTGTTCACGATACTATTCGCTTTTTTGTTGCTAACAAACCCAATGCCTTGATATTGGATTTCTTTGCAGGTAGTGGAACAACACTTCATGCTGTTAATCTTCTGAACAAAGAGGATGGTGGTAATCGTCGTTGTATTATGGTCACAAACAACGAAATTGGCGAACCGAAAGAAAGAGAGCTTCAGCCCCTTGGCTTAAAACCAGGTGATGAAGAATGGGAAAAATGGGGCATAGCACGATATGTAAATTGGCCTCGAACAAAGTGTTCTATTAGTGGTATAGATATTGAAGGAAATCCAATATCAGGAGATTATATTACGACAAATAGTGAAGTAAAATATGTTGATAGAAATTATGTTCAGTTAGATTACCTTGTTTCCCCAATGTCCTTTATTCAAAAGAAGAGATTATTAATCCTTCTTAATAAAGGAAAGGCTTTTAAATTTCCTACTCTAACTTCCGATGTACCTTTCCTTGTATCTGACGATGATAAATGTAATGCCTCGATATTGTTCGATCCAGAGATGAGTGAGGAGTGGATTCAAACTATGGATGGCATGAACAATATAACAGACCTTTTTATTGTTACACCAAATAAGTCACAGTTCAGTGAAATCAAATCAGAAGCTGAAGCCTTTTTAGGGAGTATTGAGAAGAATGTACCTATGGTATTTCCAATGGCCAGTGGTTTCAAGACTAATGTAGAATTCTTCAAATTAGGATTCTTGGACAAGACATGCGTGTCTCTTGGAAGGCAATTTAAAGAAATGCTCCCTATTCTATGGATGAAAACAGGAGCTATTGGAGAATGCCCTGAACTATCAGAGGAGATTCCAAATATGTTATTATTGCCTCAGAACCATTTCGCTATTTTGGTAAAAGAATCCTATTTCTCTGAGTTTAAGGATCAATTGGAGAATCTTCCTCAAATTGACACGGTTTATATTGTAACAGATAGTGAATCTGCATACCAAAATATGATATCTCAAATTAAGGTCAAGTATACCTATCAGCTATATAAAGATTATCTTGATAACTTTAGAATTAATTTAAGTCGCTAAATAATCATACTATGAAAGTCGAATTGTTCAATTTTCAAAAGAAGGCATTAGTAGACCTGAGAAAAAAGACTAAATTTGCTCAGATTAGCCATCAACAACTAAACTCGCCCCAGGTTATTAGTTTTACAGCACCTACTGGTGCTGGTAAGACAATAATTGCGTCTGCGCTGATAGAAAATATTTTTTCAGGGGATGAATTATTTTCTGAATCACCCAACAGCATTATCCTTTGGCTTAGTGATTCACCTGAATTAAATGAGCAATCCAAACTCAAAATAGAAACAAAAGCCGACAAAATACAAATAGGACAATGCATAACTATTAGTGATGAGAATGGCTTTGATATAGAAACCCTTGAGGATGGGAAAGTGTATTTCTTAAATACGCAAAAACTCAGTACATCGAGTAACTTGACAAAGCATTCTGATGGGAGACAGTACACAATATGGGAGACATTGCAGAATACTATTATCGATAAGGGTGATAGATTAATCCTTATTATAGATGAAGCACATAGAGGAGCTAAAGAGAATCAGGCAGCAAGACAAACTACAATTATGCAGAAATTCATTAAGGGTAGTCCTGTTGATAAATTGTCTCCTATGCCAGTCACTATTGGAATGAGTGCAACCCCTGAAAGATTCAATAGGCTAATAAGTGGTTGCCAATCTTCCACTCACTATGTGGCCATTACTCCTGACGAAGTAAGGCAATCGGGACTTTTAAAAGATAAGATTATTGTATCATATCCAGAGGATGGTTTGCAAAACAAGGAAATAGCCGTTTTGCAACAAGCTAGTCTTGAATGGAGGGACAAATGTCTCCATTGGTTCCAATATTGTGAGGAACAACACTATAGGCATGTATCTCCAATTTTCGTCATACAAGTAGAAAATGGAAGAGGCAACCAATTATCCAACACTGATTTGGATGAATGTCTCAAAACTATAGAAACCACAACTGGGAATAGTTTTACTGCTGGCGAAGTAGTCCACACGTTTGGTGATACTAGGTCGATAATAACTATCAATAATATTGATGTGAGATATGAGGAGCCATCTCAAATCCAAGAAGACCGTAATATTAAAGTAGTTTTCTTCAAAGAGACCTTGTCTACGGGATGGGATTGTCCACGCGCTGAAACCATGATGTCATTCCGCAGGGCTGTAGATGCTACTTACATCGCCCAACTGTTAGGAAGAATGGTACGCACACCGCTTCAAATGCATATAAAGGTGGATGAGTCATTGAATAATGTGAATCTTTTCCTTCCCAACTTCGATAAGGAAACAGTTGAAAGTGTTGTAAGAGCGTTACATAATGCAGAAGGAGCATACATCCCTGCTGATATCGTTGAAGAGGGTGTTGGAGGCTCAAAGGTTCAAGAGATATTATCTGTTAAACCAATGGAACCTAAGAAGGAGACTACTATTCCACAAAAAACGGATAATGTGCCAGCACAGCCTATAGAAGTCACTTCTGTTCAAAAAGAGAATAGCAATACATCCATTAGTTCTCAGAATTCACTAGGTATTGAAGTATCAGGAAATGAACCATCTACTGATGTACAGGGTGATACAACAAAACCTGAAGATGTTCAACCAACAACTGTCCAACCAAGCTTGCCTATTACAAAGCAACCGACTTCATCAACGGAAGGGGAAGAGTGGCATCAACCATCATTTGATCCTTTAGAAATTAGGGATGCTATTAATAATGCTGACCTTTTGACATATGATATACGCAAAGCCCGAATTAATGATTATTTACGTTCTTTGTTCAAGCTGGCACATTTACTTAGTCAAACTAATTTGTATAAGTCAGCAGTTGAAGATGTATTAGATTACATTGTTAAAGATATCAAATCTTATATTGACGGCCTAAAAGAGGCTAACAAATATGATGAATTAGTAAAAAAAGCCCTTACCTTTAAATTGACTTCCAAGGAATTTGATGTCTTTGGAGAATCAATTAACAAAACTGAAGAGCAGAGTCTATTCACAACAAATGCAGATATTGAAAGGCAGTTTAGACAAGCAGATACACTTCTTTATAATGAAGGTATTGGTCAAGCATATGGAAAAAAATACTATGACCCAGATGACCCAGATTCCTATATGCTGCATGTGATTTTGTATGCTGCTGATGAAGCATGCCGAAATAAATTATTGAATTATGCCGAAGCGAGGTTCCATGAACTTAGTGATACATATCGTCCCAGAACTAAAAATCTAACAGATAAGCAACGTTCTCTATTTAATGATATCACAAGAGATGGTGATGAAGTAAGTAAACACCTCTTCAACCTTCCTGAACACATTAATGTAGACTTAGACAAAAATGGACAGCAATGCTATGACCATCTTTTCTTGAATAAATATGGGATAGCAACCTTTAACCTTAATCAATGGGAATCGGGTTTACTTGATGTAGAAAGGAAAAGGTCTGATTATGTCTGTTGGTTGAGGAATCAAGAGCGAAAGCCATGGGCTTTATGCCTTCCATATAAGATGAATAATGAGGTAAAGGGCTGTTATCCTGATATGCTAATTGTACGCAAAGATAATAGTTTAGGTTATGTAATAGACATAATGGAACCTCATGGCGATCAGTTTAAAGATAATTTGGCAAAAGCTCAAGGACTTGCATATTACGCACAAGAAGCAAATATTGCTGGACGTATACAATTGATTCGAAAAATACCTTCTCCAATTGGCAATAAGTTCATTAGGCTTGACTTAAACAAGTCTGCTATAAGAAAGAAAGTTTTATCAGCAATGACCAATGAAGAGTTAGACCATTTGTTTACCACAGATGGTGAAAGCTGATATTTGCGAATGTATTTATTTCGGGCAAAATAACAAGAGGATGTGTCATTCACATCCTCTTGTGTTTACCAGCCTTTCGGCCTTCTTTGGGTCTCGGTATGCTTTCCTAGCCAGTAGTAAAAGACTACCACAATGCGAGAAATCGTGCAGTCACCCGACTATTGCAAATCATCGGAGAAGGTTTCGTACAGGCGCGGTCGTAGGGCGAGCTTTCGTACAGCTTAGGTATTTCCGTTTTGTGGGGCAAAGATACAGAGATTTACCGACCTACACAACGAACAAATGTGCAGGTCGGTAATTTTATTCAATTTTTCTGCTATTTCGAATACTTTGGACACCTTCACTCCCAAGGCAGTCGCTATTTTTTCAAGGATATTCAGCGATAAATTCCTTTTGCCATTCTCGATGTCGCTCAAATATCGAAATGTAATGTTTGCTTTGATAGCAAGGTTATACTGCGATATGCCTTGCTCCTTGCGAAGCTGAACGATTGCCATGCCCGTTTTCTGATGAATGTCCATAGTAGTTTTGTTTTGCATTTGCGATGCAAAGATAAGAAAAAAAAACGAACAACTGTTCTAATTTATTCCCTAAAATATGATTTTTGATTGATTTTTTTTCTTGTTTTTTTGTTTTATCGCTTTTTTTATTTACTTTTGTGCCACATATCTTCATTTTAGATATGAGTCTAAACTGAAATTATGTAAGCATTCGGCTTCCTCCCGACTTGCAGATGTCATGAAGCATTCTCCATAAACCTTGGAGATTTTATGATAACTTTGTAAAAGTTTAGATATATTATATTGTTAAGTCATTGCAGAAAGAATTGGTCTCAATAAATCATTTCACATAAATGTTTAACAATACCAATAAATTGCACGAAGCAAACCAAGCATAATCAACAATAATTTTAACAAAAAACAAAATGATAAAAAATTTAATCAAACACATAAAAAACTGGTTTGAAGATTATGATGATTACTCCATTCCTAATGAGGATTTTAACAAATCTGACATTATTAATGGGAATGATAACTCTGCAATTTCTAAAGACAACGATTCTAGTATTATTAATGAAAATACAAATGAATCTACTAATTGTAATGAGGTTATTGCCGAATCTGAAGATCCCTTCATTGATTTCTCTGCTGATGATATAATATCTTATAAAGAAGAAAATGGTATTGTATATGCCTACCTTAACCAAAAAGCTTTAGATATAGCTCTATATATTCTTGCAAAAGAAAAATTAAAAGACATAACAAGATTAGAACAATGGTATAGAAAAATTGAAATCAATGATATAATAAAAACTAAGCATATTGTTACTCATAAGCCATATGAAGATGGAGATTACATAACTAAAGGTGATGTCATAATATTACTTGGCCTAGATTATTCTGCACTTAGAGATCATTATATTGAGGAGGTAATCTATGGATCATGGCTAAATTATGGAATTAAGATATACTCAAGATATGATGGCTATATAGCAAACATCATAAAGAATAGTGATAAGATTGACTATGGGGATATTATCCAGGATGGAGACTTACTATTTACCATAAAATCTGAGACAAAGCCAGAAGAAGATAACCTTTCAAAAAAAGAGGTTCATTTTACTTATAGTATGCTTACAAAAGAATTTTTAGATAGTATTCCTTATTTATCTTCAATTCAAATTCAAGGCTGGTTAGTTGATAACTTTAATATAGTTAATAAGGGTGATGATATTTTAACAGTAAAGGAGGCTTATTCTAAAAACAATAATATATGTACTTTAAAATCGCCTTATTCTGGGATAATCAAAATAAGAGAATTTAATTTATATGATAGAATCAAAAAAGGCAGTTATTTATTTACTATTTATTCAAATGATGCTAGTCTTATAGAAAACTATCCCAATGAAATAATTGTAACAAAAGATGATTTCACAAACGAAGTTATTATTAGAAGCGAAAAATGTGCAGGCAATTCCTTAGGTTTTGATATTGGTAGTTGGGACATCAAAGACGAAATTTATATGAATTTTGAATATATCGGTGGAAAATATTACCTTTTGCTTAAATATGATCGAAGAGGAATGACACTTAACAAGAAATGTTCTTTCCAACTATTGTTAGGTGATAATTCTGTAATTGTTCTTAATGCAGTAGCAAATCCCGTAAAAGTATATAACACAGAATTAATAATTAAATTTCACCTATCTAAAGAGGATATAATGAAACTTGAAAATGAAAAATTCGTGAAATGGCAAATTATAAACGAAGAAGGATTAGCGATAAACAGTGACGAGACCAATTGTTTCTTTAATCCGCATAATAGGACTAATGGCCATATTAAAGAACTGTCTTACGTTTTATTTCAAAATTTCATAAAAGAATTCAATAAAGTAGTAGAGGATAATATTTCTGAAGATATGCCAATAAAAGTCATCGATAAAGACACTAAAGTCAAGAGTACATGTTATGTTTATCTGATGATAGACACTTCAAATAATTTCCACAAAATTGGAATTTCAAATAGTCCTAAATATAGAGAACACACTTTGCAAAGTGACAAGCCAACAATAGAATTGCTATGTGCAAAAGAATATCCATCGAGGGCTATAGCAGAAGCTATTGAAACTGCATTACATAACACTTTTGCAAACAAGAGAATCAGGGGCGAATGGTTCAAATTATCTTCTTCAGATATTGATGATATAAAACAAACGCTTACATAAAAAAATATTGGTAGATAAGTCCTGAAATAGCTATGCTAAAGACTAAGAATAGAATAGGCTAAACTGAATTAACACAATATGCCCAATATCCAAATACTCCCGAGCGAATTCAATAAGCAATTAAAACTCCATTACGCCCAAGCCATTAAGGCAGGTTTTCCCTCTCCTGCCGAAGACTACATGCGTGATTCACTCGATTTCAATCGTGACCTTATCGAGCACCCAGAAGCTACATTCTATGGACGAGTGGAAGGTGATTCGATGATGGAGGCCAATATCTGTGACGGTGATATAGCTGTCATCGACAGATTCGTAGAACCGAAGAATGACGATGTAATTGTCGCTTTTGTCAACAATGAATTTACCATTAAGTTTCTTGACCTTACCCATAGAAAGGATGGTTATATCGAATTAAGACCGGCCAACCGTAACTTCAGGCCCATTAGGATTGATGAGGATGACAATTTTGAGGTTTGGGGTGTGGTTGTTTGGACAATTAAGAAGTGGAGATGACCTTTTTAGTAAAATAACCGTATTAAATAAGACCCGTCCATTTCGGATGGGCCTTATTGTTTTCTTATGATTTCACTATCCCTCTACAACTCGCCAATATCTCTTTCAATTCCGAATCATTGGCCTTGTCAAGTAGCGTCAAGATCTGGGATCGATACTGCTGTTGGTTCCATTTGCTCATCTCTCTGACCTGCGTCTCATCGGATGTTGCTATATAGGGTTTCATTGTCTTGTAGTCATGATGGCCTGTTGCTTTCATCACCACTTCAGGTGGTATTCCCATTGCAAGGCTACACGAGACGAAAGTACGACGAGCATCATGGCAACTGATAATCTCATAGAACCTGTGCGTTTCCCTTAAACGCTTGGTGCCTACGTAATATGTATCGACAATGATTCTGTTAAGTCCTGCCTCTTTGGCGGCTTCCTTGATATAGTCATTGAGCTTCTGATTGCTTAGTGCATCAAAGACAAGATCATCTTTCTTGTGGTGCCTCTTGTACTTCTTCAGAATCTGCTTTGCATTTTCACACAAAGGAACAGTGATTAGTTCATCAGTCTTTTCTGTATAAAGTGAGATTCTTTCACCATCGATGATGTCTGTGACATGAAGGGCAGCAAGGTCAGAATAACGAAGGCTGGTGAATGCCATAAAGCACCACAGGTCTCTTGCCTTCTCCAAGCGTTTATTACAAAACTTGTATTGCGAGAAGGCAATTAGCTCGTCATAATGGAGGAAGGTGACGGTTTTGTTTATGACCTTGAGATTGGTTCGGAAGTTTAGGACATCTGCAGGAATGCTATAGCCCTCCTGTTGGTTAATCCACCTCAGGAAACTCTTGAGCATCACAATCTGTTTATTGATGGTCCTGTTCTTGTAGCCATTATCTATATACCAGTCTCGTAGTTTGTACATAGTATCTATTGTTATGGATCTTATCGTAATCCCAGGATTCGAAGAAGTCAAATGCATCATCGCCTGCTCGTACTTCTCTTTGGCTATGTCATTCCAGTTCTTTTGGCGGCCACAAGTGAAAAGGAACTCGTCAAAGAGATCCTCCAGAGTTTTGCCTTTTTCTTTTACTGTAACCTTTTCTTCTTCTTCGCTATGACCAAGTTCTAAATCCACCATTTCCTTCAATTCTTTATTCAGCGGCAATACATTTCTAAGAGAGCAGGTGGCGAAACATGTTTCGATGATTTCTCGATATTCAGCAATCCTTGCATTGATTTCAGTAGCTGAAAACCTCACTCCCGACACATCATGAATTGAGCCCTTCTTTGCTTTCTGCTGGTCTGGGTCCCATTTCTCTATTTGTGCATACACACCAGTTGCGAACACAGCTTCATAATGGCTGTGATTCCATCGCACTCGACACATGACTTGGCTTCCTACTTCTCTAATGTAGAAGCGTATGTTGTACCTGATTTTTAACATGACATTTCGATAAAAATTGTGGTACAAAAGTAAGAAAAATAACGCAAATTTGTGTACCCCAGGATTTCGTTTTGGTGCTAAAAAAAGGCTTGTGTACCCTAAAATGTACCCTAAAAAATTGACTGAGGCGTTTTCGCTAAGTAGCTGATAATTAGGTGATACCGGTTTGCTAAACCGACGAACCTGATTAGGGTTCCACGAGTTCGAATCTCGTTCTCTCCGCATCAAGCGCCTGCATTTCGATGTAGGCGCTTGTTGTTTCGTACGCTCGGCATGAGCATTGTCTAACGGGTGCAAGTCCCGAGTGAGCCCTAATAGCGGGAATCACATAGCCTAAGGCAAGGGTGTCCATCGCGAGGTGGAATCTGAAGGAAGCCGGCGGCAA
>Ga0256407_10000716_pt1 | contig 75794 bp, 42 predicted proteins | sample RumenRJG_04DNA_FD_193489 | JGI IMG/M metagenome (GOLD analysis project Ga0256407, IMG submission 193489) | Bovine rumen microbial communities from Lethbridge, Alberta, Canada - RJG_04 | ecosystem: Host-associated > Mammals > Digestive system > Stomach > Rumen | place: Canada: Alberta... | reverse complement strand
GTTACAAGTGAACTCCTTTCCGCAGAAGGCGCATTTTCTTGTCTTTCTCATTTGACTCCTTTTTATGTGGTTTTACAATCAATTTCTTGCAAACCGCCACGGAGTGAACTTTCGTCAATCATTGACACTCATTGTCAACTCATTCCACGATGTCACGTTCTTCAAATGAGGTCACTTCCTTGCTTCTTTCCCTCTCGTTCCTCAGTCAACCGTTGTCAACTCTTGTCAACCTTTGTCAACCCTGTCCACGAGATGGCAAAATAAAAGCCCTCAAAATTCTCCGCGGTAGAAATGCGTTGCAAAGGTAAGCGGATTTTTGAGAACCACCAAAAAGCAAGTCTGAAGTGTTAAAATCTAAAAGTAACTGATATACAGATGCTTATCTCTATGTATTTTTCATTATTTGTGGTTGTTTAGATGGCTCTAAATACAGTCATAGAAAGCAGAGGAACCGATGCTCGTCACGCTGGATGGAATGGTCACCGAGGTCAGGCCACTGCAACCATTGAAAGTATGGTCGCTGATACTGGTCACGCTAGATGGAATGGCCACCGAGATCAAGCCGCTACAGATAGAGAAGGCAGAGGAGCCGATGGCGGTCACGCTGGAGGGAATGGTCACCGATGTCAGGCCACTACAGCCAGAGAAAGCACCATTTGCTATACCTATCGTACCTTCATTTAAAACGATATTTGTTCCATCTGGCATAGTACCTTTATATTTATAGGCAACCTTACCAGCGTAAACCAAACCGTCAGACTGATTGTTAAACCATGCCGTTCCAGAGAAAGCATAGTTACCGATACTCGTCACGCTTGAAGGAATGGTCACTGAGGTCAGGCCGCTGCAGCCTTTGAAAGCTTCGTAACCGATGCTCGTCACGCTCGAAGGAATGGTTACCGAGGTCAGACCACTACAGCCAGAGAAAGCATAAGGACCGATGTTCGTCACACTTGAAGGAATTATTGTGTTCTTGCAGCCGAAAATGAGTGTATTAGATTCTGTTTCAATAATGGCATTACAGCTGTTTCTTGAGTCATATTTGCTATTGCCTGCTTCTACAACCACTGAGGTTAGGCCGCTACAACCGCCGAAAGCATAGCTACTGATGTTCGTCACACTCGAAGGAATGGTCACCGAGGTCAGGCCGTTGCAGCCAGAGAAAGCAGCAGCACCGATGCTTGTCACGCCCTCTTGAATGGTCACCGAGGTCAGGCTGCTGCAGTTATGGAAAACTTCTTCATCGATGCCTGTCACGCTCGAAGGAATGGTCACCGATGTCAGGCCGCTGCAGCCCTCGAAAGCTGATAAAAAGATGCTCGTCACACTCGAAGGAATGGTCACCGAGGTCAGACCGTTGCAGCCAGAGAAAGCAGCAGCACCGATGCTTGTTACGGGGTATGTATTTCCACCGTATGTGACAGACTGGGGTATACTCACATTGCCTGAGTATTCATTCGAGTAGGAAGATCTACTACTTCCTCGATAGCTGACCGCCAACTCTATCTTGTTATTAGTCCATTGGTAGTAAATGGTAACACCATCTGCGTTCGCCACTTCAATGTCGTGGGCAGAAACCTTTGTTTCAACCATGCTCATGAGCAAGGCGAGCAAGAACGTATAATTAAAATGTTTCATCGTTTCTGTTTTGTTTGTCAATTACCTTTTTAACTTTTTCATTTAAGTCATAGATGCATTCACCTACAATCTGCTGATTACTGTTGTAATCATAACGAATGTCTCCTTCAATATCAGGAAAAGGGTCTATTCCGTTACTAACAAATTCGGAATCTAACACTTCGTTTAGAAAATTAAACAAATCATCGCCAATATATTCTCGATAGGCTAATATAACATTTACTCCACCAATAATTATCAAACGCAACTCTTTAAGTTCATCAAGTTTCGTCTTTTTCTTATCAAAGATAGAACATTCATAGAGATTGAAATTTGAAAATATATTGCTGTATTCTTCTTTCGTATATTTTTTATTGTCAAAATCGAAAACAGGTAATACCACTTGTTTGCATAGACGTAGTTTTTCTTTAATTGACCATAGCTGAGATCTAATAAATGGTGTAATAGATTTTTTCCTTCTTATGAAAGGTAAGATGTTAACTATATAATGAAAAATAGCAGCAGCAATATAACTATACAATATCGCAAGAACAATTCTGTTTGTCGCTTGTTCAGTCTCAATAGAATTGCAGGAAAAGAGTACTACCTTAAATTCAATGTCAAGACACAATAATAATGCAACCACAGCAAGAAACAACCACCCCCATGAGTAGATGGTATTACAAATCTTACGTTGAATATTTAACATTCCTTTGGGACAAATAGGACTCCTCATACCTTGTTTTTCCTCTGCCTACCCGCTCTCCCCTGCCTCGGCCGGTTAAACATGAAGTTTATGGAAACAAAAAAGGCATGGGAGATTCTACTTCTCGCCCATCCCTGACTTCAGGCCTTCGCATTGCCCCTACGCAAGGATAAGCAACGCAGCCAGCCCACGCCCAGTGAATTATATAATCCACTATTGGCTACACATTATTACATATAGCCACAGGAGGATATAAATCACCCACGCAGGCGTTCACCGTTGCATTACCTCTGTGCGTAGATTCAAAGTTGCGAAGTTTGAAGTCACAGAACGGTAACGTTCGTAAACGCCTTTCCAAGGCCCGCCTTACAACAGCTAAGGCCTCATTCCATCGATGTCTTTTTGACCCCGCCCGCCTCAGACGGCAGGCTTAGTCGGGGCAAAGATACGAAAAATCGGCGAAAAGCCAAAAGTTTTCGGGGATTTTCTTTTTTTATCCAATAATCTTCTGTAAATCATTTGCCATGTCAGTTTTAATTCGTATCTTTGCCATTACGTTAAACATAATGCAAGGCGAGATATGAAGAAACTGTTGCTTCTCTTCTTTTTGTCGGGTGCGATTAATGCTGTGGCGGCCGACTATAATATCAAGGACTTTGGGGCTGTGGACAACATGATGACGAAGAGCACCGCGTCGATACAGAACGCTATCGACATGTGCCATCGACAGGGTGGAGGACGCGTGGTGGTACCCTCGGGGCAGTTCGTTACAGGCAGCATCGTGCTGCGGAGCAACGTGGAGCTGCACTTGGAGCATGGCGCCACGCTCTACGGCTCGACGGACCTGGAGGATTACCAGCCGATGAAGTCAAGCTACGTGTCGCTGCGCACGCAGACCACTACGATCCAGCTCATCTATGCCGACTCTGTCAGCCATGTGGCCATCACGGGCACTGGGACCATCGACGGACGTGGACGTGCCTTCAAGAAGCTGTTGTGGAACGATGAGGGCATCACCCGTCCGCACCTGCTGCGCTTCATCCAGAGCAGCGATATTACCATCAAGGATGTTACCCTGCGCAACAGCGGTTGCTGGATGCAACACTATCTGGCTTGCGACCGTCTCACGATCGACGGCGTCAAGGTGTTTAACAGGAATAACTATAATAACGATGCGCTCGACATCGACGGCTGTCATGAAGTCATCGTGAGAGGTGTGATAGCCGACAGCGACGATGACGCCATCACGCTGAAATCCACCTCGCCCCGTCTCTGCGAGAATGTCCGCATCAGCGACTGCTTGGTGAGCAGTCATTGCAATGCCGTCAAGCTCGGCACGGAGACCAACGGCGGATTCCGCAACATCAGCATCTCAGGCATCGTGGTCAAGCCCAGCTACGATCAGGGCGAGAAGTTCTTTGGCCAGTGGATCGGCTCGTCAGCCATCTCGCTGGAGATTGTCGACGGTGGCGTGATGGAGAATGTCAGCGTCTCAGACATCACAGTCGAAGGAACGGAGTCGCCCATCTTCATCCGTCTGGGTAATCGGGGCAGAGGTTATCTCTCGGGCGGTAAAGACATGGAACATATCGTGCCCATTGACCACGTAGGAAGTATTAACAACGTTCATCTCAGTCATATTCACATCTATAAGGCCGGTTCCATGGGCTGCAGCATCACAGGGCTAAAGGGCCACCCAGTGGAGAATATATGGCTGTCGGACATCACCCTTCACCACAAGGGAGGCATCCAGTCGTCAGACCTGAACGCCATCAACGAGGCTGTGGCCGACGAGAAAGAGAAGGAGTATCCAGAAGCGACGATGTGGGGCAACCTGCCAGCCAAGGGATTCTTCGTGCGCCATGCCCGCAATGTCTTCTTCAACGATATAACCATCGAGACGGAGCAGACGGATGTGCGTCCCGACTTCGTCCGCATTGACGCAGAGTGAGCCTATGAGACGGACGATTCTCTTTTGCATCCTCACCGTCATGGCGATGGCAGTCAACGCCCAGCTCCAGTGGGGCGACCAGGGCGACGGAACGTATGTCAACCCCGTATTGAATGCCGACTTCTCCGATCCCGACGTCATCCGGTGTGGGCGAGAAATATTATATGGTGGCTTCAGATTTCCACTTCATCGGCATGCAGGTGCTCGAGTCCGACGACATGGTGAACTGGCGTTATGCCAGTCAGGTATACAGTCGCTTCGACGAGCCTGGTTGGGACACCAATCAGCACTATGCAGGCGGCTCGTGGGCCCCTGCCATCCGCTATCACGACGGCAAGTTCTTCATTTTCTTCTGTACTCCTGACGAGGGACTTTATATGTCAACGTCAGTCGATGTCCATGGGCCATGGAGTCCGCTCCATTTGGTAAAGCGGGTCGAGAAGTGGGAGGACCCATGCCCGTTCTGGGACGACGACGGACGAGCCTATCTGGGGCGCAGCCGGCACGGTGCGGGCCCCATCATCGTGCATCGCATGTCGCCTGACGGCAAACAGTTGCTCGATGAGGGCGTGACCGTCTATACGGGTCCGGTGGCCGAAGGGACTAAATTCCTGAAACGCAATGGTTTCTATTACCTGATCATTCCCGAGGGCGGGGTGGGGAAAGGCTGGCAGACCGTGCTTAGGGCGAAAAACATCTACGGACCATACGAGCGGCGCATCGTGCTCGAACAAGGTTCGACCCAAGTGAATGGTCCTCACCAAGGGGCATTGGTCGATACACCTGACGGCAAATGGTGGTTCTACCATTTCCAAGAGACGCCAGTCCTGGGCCGTGTCGTTCACTTGCAGCCTGCCGGCTGGCTCGACGACTGGCCCTATATGGGGGTCGATTTGGACGGCAATGGTGTCGGAGAGCCTGTCAGACAGTGGCAGTGTCCACTGCCGAAGACAGCCGCAAAGCAGCAGAGCCATGCGAACAGCGTATCTTCGCCGCGAGAAGACTTCAACAGTCCGCTTGCCCTACAATGGCAGTGGAACCACAATCCTGTAGATTCCCAGTGGAGTCTGTCAGAGCGAGATGGATGGCTGACGCTGCATGCCCTTCCTGCAGACAGTCTGAAGTCTTGTCGCAACATACTTACGCAAAAAGTTGTAGGCTATCGAAGTGAGAGCACCACACTGGTGGAGGCCCGCGGCAACTGCTTTGCGGGGCTGTTCTGCTCTGGCAAACAGTTTCTTGGCATCGGACTATGTCCTCAGGGCCTGTTCATTGAACGCAACGGAGAGCGCACGCTGGTGAAATCGGGGAATATGCCTAAAGTTTATCTCCGCGTGACCAATGACTGTCGTCGCAATGAGCATCAATTCTCCTATAGCACAGACGGCAAACACTTCGTCCCTGTAGACAATGCCTTCACGATGCGCGCGGGCTATTGGAAGGGCATACGAGTGGGTGTCTTCTGCTATGGACAGGAAGGATTGGCACAATTCGGATTCTTCCGCCACGATGTCCAGGAATAGCCCTGGTTAGGACTGGCGTGGAGAATCCTGAACATACTACACATCCTTATCGACAGACATAATCACAGGCGAATAGGCGTCTGGGACATATGTGCTGCGGATGGCCCACTCCTTAGGGTAGAGGTTGTTGGCGCGCTGGCCGATGTTCTTGGCAAAGCCAAGGGGATGGCCAAGGAAACTGATGGCGACGTAGCCGCGTGGGGCGTCTGGTGACAAAGTGACGGCTTCGCGGCGCAGGAAGGCGATGGCCGTGGGATAATCGACGTCAACGATGGCGACAGCGCCCTTGGGGCCACTGGCGAGCAGGGCATCCTGAGGCAGCGGCGCCTCTGCTTTGGCGTTCTTGAAGTGCCCCTTTGAGGTGGTCGAAGGGGCGTTGTGTCTACGACACAGCGGCGTTGTGTCGTGCGCACAGCGGTCCTTTGTCGCATCGCCGGGCTTGCGCAGGGCACACATGAATAGTCCTTCGCTGCGCGTCAGGCCTGGGATGAAGCGATAGACGGGGGCATCGAAGCCCTCGAGCAGCGACCCCGTGATGCCCCAGTCCTCGTCGATGTCGACAGCCAGGGGCTCGGCGCCCAGTTCCTCTTGCATCCATCTGACGTTCTGCTCGTTCTCCAGCGTGTTGAACGTGCAGGTGGAATAGATAAGCAGTCCGCCAGGCTTGAGGCATGCCCAGGCGTCGCTGACGATCTCGCGCTGAAGGCGCCAGCAGCGCTCCACGTTCTGCAGGCTCCACTCGCTGACGGCCTGTGGGTCCTTACGGAACATGCCCTCGCCAGAGCAGGGCACGTCGCAGAGTATGGCGTCGAACATGACGCCGTCGCGACGGAAGTCGCGGGGATAGCGGTTGGTCGCCGTATGGTTGGGATAGCCCCACTTCGACAGGTTCTCGCTAAGCACCTGAAAGCGCTGGCGCACAGGCTCGTTGCTCACGAGGTGGCTGCCCTCAGGCAGGGCTGCGAGCAGGGCCGTCGACTTGCCGCCAGGGGCAGCGCAGAGGTCGAGCATCGCAACGGGGTGGGGGATGAGCTGTCTGACCACATGCGATATGAACATCGAGGCAGCTTCCTGCACATAATAGCAGCCCGCATGCAGCAGGGGGTCGAACGTGAAGTTGGGGCGGGAGGGCAGATAGAACCCCTCGTTGCACCATGGCACCCTGACGCCTCCCTCTGCCTGCATAGCCTGCGCCTTGAGCGGATTGAGGCGTATGCTTGCAGGCGCCTCCTCGTCGAGCGCTTTCATAAAGCGGGCGAAGCGCTCGTCGCCCATCGTCGTGCGTGCCAGCAACAGAAAGTCTTCAGGCAATTGTCTGTTCATTCGGGGTTGTGATTTTCATGCAAAAGTAGTAATTATCTTCGTAATAATGTCTATGTTTAAGGATATTTAACTGCGCTAAAGTGAGCAAACGAAGCGGAATTTGTAACTTTGTGGCCAAATATCTAATAAAGACAATATTGAATGAAGGAATTTGTCATCTCCGAAGCCAAGACTGAAACGGCCGTGCTGGTTGGACTTATCACCAATCAGCAGGACGAAGCAAAGACGAAGGAGTATCTCGACGAACTGGAGTTTCTGGCCACAACGGCTGGCGCCCGTACCGTCAAGCGGTTCACGCAGCGCGTTGGAGGCCCCAGCGCCGTGACCTATGTAGGCAGCGGAAAGCTGCTGGAAATCAAGCAATATATTAAGGAATGTCAGGACGCCTACGACGAATGGATTGAAAATGAGAACTCAGAGCAGGGAACTGAGAATTATGTCGCTCATACCTCTCAGTTCTCAACTCCCAGTTCTCAACTCGTTCCCCCAGAACCCGTGGGCATGGTCATCTTCGACGACGAGCTCTCAGCCAAGCAGTTGCGCAACATCGAGAAGGAGCTGCAGGTGAAGATTCTCGACCGCACCAGCCTGATTCTCGACATCTTCGCCATGCGTGCCCAGACGGCAGAGGCCAAGGCACAGGTGGAGCTGGCCCAGCATCGCTATATGCTGCCACGCCTGCAACGGCTCTGGACCCACTTGGAGCGTCAGGGCGGCGGCTCAGGTTCTGGCGGCGGCAAGGGCTCCGTGGGCCTTCGCGGTCCTGGCGAGACGCAGCTCGAGATGGACCGTCGTATCATCCTCCATCGCATCACCCTGCTCAAGCAGCGCCTACAGGAGATCGACCAGCAGAAGACCACACAGCGCAAGAATCGCGGGCGGCTGATCCGCGTGGCCCTCGTGGGCTATACCAACGTGGGCAAGTCGACGCTGATGAACCTGCTCTCGAAGAGCGACGTCTTCGCTGAGAACAAGCTCTTCGCCACGCTCGACACCACTGTGCGCAAGATGACTATCGACAACCTGCCCTTCCTGCTGGCCGACACGGTGGGCTTCATCCGCAAGCTGCCCAGCGATCTCGTGGAGTCGTTCAAGTCGACGCTCGACGAGGTTCGCGAGGCCGACCTGCTGGTGCATGTCGTCGACATCTCGCATCCAGACTTCGAGGAGCAGATCCGCGTGGTGGAGCAGACGCTGAGCGACCTGGGCTGTGCTGACAAGCCCTCGATGATCGTGTTCAACAAGATTGACGCTTACACCTGGACGCCACAGGACGAGGACGACCTGATGCCCGCCACGCGCGAGAACGTCTCGCTCGATGAGCTGCGCCAGACGTGGATGGCACGTATGCACGACGATTGCATCTTTATATCTGCCAAGCAGAAAGACAATATCGACAGCCTTCGCGCGTTATTATATAATAAGGTGCGACAGCTGCATGTGCAGAAGTATCCCTACAATGACTTCCTTTACCAAATCGACGAACCTTAACACCACACAATTATGAGAGACTACAGACAACTGACAAAAGACGAGATCCTGGTGCTGGAGCAGAACGCCTGCTGGGCTGAGGACTGGAATCGCGTGCTCGTGGCCGACGACTTCAGACCATACAACTTCCATCGCGTCATCTTCTATGGCGACATACGCCTCGGAGCCTTCCACAAGCAGGTGGAGGTGAGCCGAGGATTCTTCAAACATTCTGGCATCAACGACGCGACGTTGCGCAACGTGTCGGTGGGCAACGACTGCCTTATCGAGAAGGTGGGCAACTTCATCAATAACTACACCATCGGCGACGATTGCTACATCTCGAACATCTCGACCATGGAGACGCTCGAGGGGGCCAGCTATGGCGCCGGCTCGACCATCTCCGTGCTCAACGAGATGGGCGACGGCAACGTGACGCTCTTCCGCGAACTCAACTCGCAACTGGCTGCCCTGATGGTGAAGCACAGCTCTGACAAACAGCTGACTGGCCGCCTGCGCCAGCTCATTGACGACGAGGTGCGATTCTCGCGGCCTGATCGTGGCACAGTTGGTAATCGCGTGAAGATTATCAACACAAAGGACATCACCAACACCGTCATCAAGGGCGACTGTGAGATCAACGGTGCCTCACGGTTGGCCGACTGCACCATCCTGAGCTCCGAGGACGCCAGCGTCTACATCGGCACGGGCGTCATCTGTGAGAACTCCATCATCTGCGACGGATGTTCCATCAACAACTCGGTGAAGATGCAGGACTGCTTCGTCGGCGAGGCCTGCCAGATCACCAACGGCTTCACGGCTGAGGCATCGCTCTTCTTCGCCAACTCGTTCATGGCCAACGGCGAGGCCTGTGCTGCCTTCTGCGGCCCCTTCTCAGCCTCGCACCACAAGTCGAGCCTACTCATTGGTGGACAGTTCTCGTTCTATAACGCCGGCTCGAACACCAACTTCTCCAATCATGCCTACAAGATGGGCCCCTTGCACTGGGGAACCCTCGAGCGCGGCACGAAGACGGCCTCTGGCTCCTATGTTCTCATGCCTGCCACGATCGGCGCCTTCTCAGTCTGCTTCGGCAAGCTGATGCACCATCCTGACACGCGCAACCTGCCTTTCTCCTATCTCATCGCTTATGGCGAGACGATGTATCTCGTGCCAGGTCGCAACATCACCACCGTCGGCCTTTATCGCGATATCAAGAAATGGCCCAAGCGCGACAAGCGCTCCAAGCAGTCGAAGAAGTCGATCATCAACTTCGACTGGCTCTCGCCCTTCACCGTCGGCGAGATTCTTCAGGGCATCAAGGTGCTCGAAGACCTGCGCCACGCCTCAGGCGACAACGTGACGACCTATAACTTCCATGAGTATGTCATCAACGCCTCGTCGCTACAGAAAGGACTGAAATACTACGACATCGCCCTGCGCATCTACATGGGCGCCGTGCTGAAACGTGCTGTCAAGGAAGGATTCTTCGGGAAGCCGAAGTCTGAGGTGGGTAAAGGCATATGGAACGACCTCAGCGGACTGCTGCTGCCTGAGAGCGAGGAACAGCGTCTCATCGACGACATCAAGAACGGATCGCTCGAAAGCATCGGCCAGGTGCTCGAACGCTTCGAGGAAATCAACGACAACTACAGCGACTATCGCTGGGCGTGGTCGTATCAGCTCATTCTCGACTACTACCATCTGGACGAGCTCGACGCCGCTGCCTGCGAGCGCATCCGCGACGACTACGTCCGTGCACGCCGCGCTTGGATTGCAGAGATCCGCAAGGATGCCGAGAAGGAGTTCATGCAGGGCGACGTCGAGCAGGACACGCTCGACAATTTCCTCGAACAGCTCGACCATGAGATAGATTACGAAAACTGACTAATATCTATAGAGTTATGACATCACGTAAAAGTATTTCTTCATTATCATTTATGGCTCAGCTATTTGCCATTGCCATGATGTTGACGCTGACTGCCTGTGGTGGCAAGTACAAGTATGAGACGGTCAAGGGCGACCCCGCACAGACGCGTATCTACACCCTGAAGAACGGACTCAAGGTCTACCTCTCAGTCAACAAGGAGGAGCCGCGCATCCAGACCTTCATTGCCGTGCGCACGGGCTCGAAGAACGACCCGGCCGAGACCACCGGACTGGCCCACTATCTGGAGCACCTCATGTTTAAGGGATCTGACAAGTTCGGCGTCACCGACCCTGAGAAGGAGGCCCCCCTGCTCGACGACATCGAACAGCGCTACGAGCACTATCGCACACTGACCGACCCCGAGGAGCGTCGTCAGGCCTACCACGAGATCGACAGCGTCTCGCAGCTCGCCGCCCAGTACTTCATTCCCAATGAGTACGACAAGCTCATGTCGGTCATCGGCGCCGAGGGCACCAATGCCTACACATCGAACGATGTCACCTGCTACACAGAGGACATCCCTTCGAACGAGGTGGACAACTGGGCCCGCATCCAGGCTGACCGCTTCCAGAACATGACCATCCGTGGATTCCACACCGAGCTGGAGGCCGTCTATGAGGAATACAACATCCACCTGACCAGCGACGTCGACAAACTCTTCACGGCCATGGGGGCCAAGCTCTGTCCGACACACCCCTACGGCACACAGACCACCATCGGCACTCAGGAGCACCTGAAGAATCCCTCGATCACGAATATCAAGAATTATTTCAAGAAATGGTATGTGCCTAACAACGTGGCCATCTGCATGGCCGGCGACTTCGACCCCGATGAGGTCATCGCCACGATCGACAAATATTTTGGTCAGTGGCAGCCTGGCGAGGACGTGGCTCAGCCCACATTCCCTGAGCAGCCTGAACTGACAGCGCCCGTTGACACCACCGTCGTCGGACTCGAGGCCGAGACCATCTGGCTCGGATGGCGGTTCGACGGAGCTAGCTCCCTTGCGACTGACACCCTGCAGGTCATCGAGTCGATGCTCAGCAACGGCACTGCCGGACTGCTCGACCTCGACATCAACCAGCAGATGCGCATGCTCGGCGCATGGGGAGGCGTGCAGCCCCAGATGGACTATTCCTTCTTCCTCCTGGCAGGCACGCCGCGCGAGGGACAGACGCTCGACGAGGTGCGCCAGCTGCTGCTCGATGAGATTGAGAAGCTGCGTCAGGGCAACTTCAGCGACGACCTTCTGCCCTCTGTCATCAACAACCTGAAGCTGCAGTATTACAATGCGCTTGAGAGCAATCGTGCACGTGCCGACATGTTCGTCCAGTCGTTCATCAACGGCACCAGCTGGGAGCAGGAGGTAGGACGGCTCGACCGCATCGCGGGGATGACCAAGGAGCAGGTGGCCGACTTCGCCCGCCGTCACTTCGGCGATGGCTACGTGGCCGTCTACAAGCGTCAGGGCGTTGACCCGACCCAGAAGAAAATCGACAAGCCTCAGATCACGCCCATCCCCACCAACCGCGACCTCGTCAGCCAGTTTGTCAAGGACATCCAGCAGGCTGAGGTGAAGCCCATCCAGCCGCGCTTCGTCGACTTCAAGCGCGACCTCACGTTTGGCCAGATCTCCCAGCTGCCACTGGTCTATGTGCAGAACAAGGAGAACGGACGCTTCCAGCTCGCCTTCCGTTATGACTTCGGCGAGGAGACCGACGTCCGATACAATTACGCCGCTGACTATCTTGACTATCTCGGCACCGACTCCCTCTCTGCCGAACAGCTCAAGCAGCAGTTCTACCGCCTGGCCTGCCGTTATTCCGTCAACGTTGGCGCACGCTCCATCAGCGTCAGTCTCAGCGGACTCAGCGAGAGCATGCCTGAAGCACTCGCACTGCTCGAACACCTGCTTCAGAGAGCCAAGGTCGATCCTGAGGCCTTCGCCCAGTATGTTGCCCTCCGCGAGAAAAGCCGTGCCGACGCCAAGACCGACCAGCGCGCCAGCTTCCAGCGACTTGTCAGCTACGGCCTCTATGGTCCGTACAATCCTTACCGCAACGACCTGACTGCCCAGCAGCTGGCACAGACTGATCCGCAGCAGCTGCTCGACCTGCTTCGCGGCCTCGCCCAGTATGAACACACCGTGCTCTACTACGGTCCCATGACCCAGCAGGAGCTTACGAAGACCATCGCCGAGACTCACGTCGTGCCTGCTTCGTTGCAGCCCGCTCCCGAGGGCCGTCACTACACACTCCAGACCACGCCGGCCAACGAGATACTCATTGCACCGTTTGATGCCAAGAACATCTATATGCGCATGTATCACAACGAGAGCCGTGAGTGGCGCGAGGACGAGGCTCCCGTCCAGGCGCTCTTCAATGAATACTATGGCGGCGGCATGAACACCATCGTCTTCCAGGAACTCCGCGAGGCTCGCGGACTAGCCTACAACGCCTATGCAGCCTACGTCGAGCCGCAGTACAAGGGTGAGCCCGAGTATTACTTCACTCACATCATCACCCAGAACGACAAGATGATGGACTGCGTCCGCCAGTTCCACCAGATTCTCGACACCATTCCAGAGTCCGACCATGCCTTCACGATTGCCCGCGAGGCTTTGACCAAGCGGCTGGCCAGCCAGCGCACCACCAAGTTCGGACTCATCAACGCATGGCTGACGGCGCGCGACCGCGGCATCGACTACGACCTCAACGAGCGCATCTACAACGCGCTTCCTGATCTTACGCTGAAGGATATCGTAGAGTTCGAGCGCCAGCAGATGGCCCATAAGGTCTATCGCTACATTATCCTCGGCGACGAACGCGACCTCGACCTTGCCGGCCTGTTGCAGTATGGGCCCCTGAAGCGCGTCAGCACCGAGGAAATCTTCGGCTATTGATCTCTCAATTTAACGAAACATTCAAAGGAGCTGTTCGTCAAAGCTCAACCGCACACTTGGCGGACAACTCCTTTTCACTTTAGACAAACTACTAAAACAAATGAAGTTCAGATTACCTCTTTTAGCAGGAATCCTTCTGCTTTCAATCCCATCTTTCGCTCAGCGGCTTCAACAGCCGACGGGACGTGGCGTCGTAGCAGTCAATCGTACTGGCGGGCGCAGCGTGACCAGTACTGGCGGTCAGGGCTCTCTCATCTCATGGCGCAAGCTGGCTGAGGAGCCAGAGGGCACAACCTATAATGTCTATCGTCGCAACGCAGGAACGACGGCGTACACCAAGATTAATGCTACACCCATCCGTAATACGTGTCTGCAGACGACCATCGCATCAGGCACGGAGTATGCCGTCGCTGCAGTCAGTCCCGATGGGGTAGAGGGCCCGGTCAGTTCTCCTTTCCTTTATAAGACACAGCCCTGGCCAAACGTATGGTTTAAGTTCGACTTCGACGACAAGGTCATCCCTCGCAACGACTACCGCACCAAATACGTATGGCCTATGGACACTGACGGCGACGGCGAGGTGGATGCTGTCGTCTGCGACCGCCTCTTCGCAGGGGCTGGATCTGACGACGATGCTGAGGATCGGCGCGACAACATGGCCACGACATCACATAAGATTCAGGCCTACAAATTGGACGGCACGTTACTCTGGACCGTCGACATGGGGCCCAACATGAATATCTGTGGTGGACAAAACGACATGGTCGTGGCCTACGACATCAACTGCGACGGACGTTGCGAGGTCATCATCAAGAGTTGCGACGGCACGCGGTTCTGGGATAAGGAGAACGAGACCTGGGGCCTCTATGCCATGGGCAGCACTGTGGCCGACGCGGATGGCGACGGCATCGTGGACTATCGGCAGCAGTCGCAGCGCAACCGTCCTTTCTATGTCTCCGTCATCGACGGGCTGACGGGCGCAGAGATCGCCTGCAGCGAACTGAAATATGACGAGGTGCACGACGGTCAAGACCGCTACACCCGCACCAATCGTTCCGACTACATGAGCGACGGCTATTCGGCTATGGACGGCCACTTCTGCATCTGCTATCTTGACGGCGTGCACCCCTCGCTCGTCATGGAGTGTCTCGACCGTGACAATAACAAGACCCATCACAACTACGTCTTCTCGTGGGACTACGATTGGGACGGCGGCAAACCTTCCAACTGGCACCATTCGGCCACGTGGAGCCGCAACGACAAGTCACCCTGGCCTGCTGAGTTCCATCAGCTGCGTGTTGCCGACGTCGATGGCGACGGTTGCGACGAGATGATCCAGGGCGGCTACTCCGTCAATCCCCGCAACGGCTGGTTCCAGAGCCCGGGCATAGGCCATGGCGACCGCTTCATCCTGAGCGACATCGATCCTGACCGTCCTGGCCTCGAGGTCTATGCCATCCAGCAGAGCGCCCTCCTTGGACAACTGCTCTACGACGCCCGAACGGCTGAACGCATCAAGGAGTGGTATCTGCCTTCTGTATACGACGTAGGACGTGGTGCCTGCATGGACGTCGACGCGTCGCGCAAGGGCTACGAGCTCTATAGTTTCACTGACGACTTTATCTACGACTGCAAAGGCGAGAAGACAAATTACACTCGCTCTGGCTGCGGCATCAGCACGATGTTCGAGGGCGTCTGGTGGAACGGCGACTTGCAGCGTGAGGAACTCTCGTCGCCTGGCGGTTCGGGATGGGGCACCAACATGATGATCACGCAGGTGCTCTCGAAAGCCCGTCTCATAGAGTTCTCTCAGGAGAGCAACTGGGCCACCCATAGCGGCACTGGCACGCGTCCTGCCTTCATGGGCGACATTATCGGCGACTGGCGCGAGGAGATCATCCTTGCTAACCAGAATGCCGACGGCTGTACGGGCCTCGTAGGATATACCACCAACATGCCCACCAACTACAACATCTATTGCCTCCAGCAAGACCCGCACTATCGTGGCGACTGCACTACGCGAGGCTACTATCAGCACCCCAATACGGGCTTCTATCTCGGCGGCGGCATGCCTATGCCCCCGCTACCGCCCGTGTTCACTGCCGACCTGCGATGGAAAGGCAACAGCCAGTGGACCACCTTCGATCAGACTTCGCCTGCCGACTATGCAGCAGGCAAGAGCCTGATGTTCGACCTTTCAGGCGACAACAGCCAGCCTGTCGCCTTCGATCAGCCCCTGCAGGCCTCCTGCATCTATCTGATGAATCCTCGTGGCCATGACTATACGTTCGGTGGCAGTGGGACGTCAGGCAGTGGCCGCCTCATCAAGTCGATGCTCGGCACGGCCACATTCAATGCCAACCTCATACATACGGGCCAGACCATCGTCAGCGAGGGTACGCTTTGCGTCAACGGACATATCGCAGGCCCCGTGGAGCTTCGGGCCCGTGGCACGCTGAGCGGCAATGTCACGCTTGAAGACACCATCACCTTCGAGGGAGCACTCAACTATGAGGGCTGCCGACTGCAGGCTGGTGGCGATGTCATCAGCTCAAGGAAGAGCATGACCCTGCCAGGCAATGTATATCTGGAAATCGACACACGCACCGTCGAGCCCGCTTGCGACGACTGTCCGCTCACGTTCCTGAACGGCTCGCTATCCGTTGAAGGCGACCTGACCTTCAATAATATTAACTATATCACGGTGAACCTCATGACTCAGGATGCCGCAGACTACATCATTGCAGAGTGTTCGGGCACGTTGACATGCGACGTCAGCCGGCTCCGTACGCGCGGCCTTGAGGGACTTAACTACGATTTCGAGGTGGTAGACGGTCGTCAGCTCGTCCTTCATGTCCATGCCTCACGTGCGCCTCAGCAGGACGTCGCCTGGACCGGTGCCTTGGGCAATGTCTGGGACTATAAGACCGCAAACTTCTCTTTTGACGGTTCCGCCACACCTTTCGTTGCTGGCGATGCAGTTGTGTTCAGCGACGATGCGGCCAGGACTGACGTCGTTCTCAACGAAAAGATGGTCACCAGCGGCGTCACCTTCCAGAACGGCCGTTATGTCCTCTCTGGCGAGGGCGGCCTCTCTGGCGAGGGCGGCGTGACGGTGGAGAAGGATGCTGACGTGACGCTTAATATGAAGTATAGCGACTACACAGGCCCGACAATCGTCAACGGCGGTCAGCTCACCGTGCCCAACTTCTACGACGGCCAGCAGCCCAGCGCCATTGGTGCCGCCACAGCTAAGAGCGGCAACTTGCAACTGAACGGCGGCACCCTCGTGCTCAGCCGTGACAACATGGGCACAGATCGCGTTATTACCCTTACAGACACAGCCACCATTCGCATCCAGCAGTCGAACAGCGCCCTCTCGCTGAAAGGTCAGGTCAACGGAACGGGCTACCTCGTCAAGGACGGTCCGGGCCAGCTCAACTTCACGTATGGCGGTTCGAATCCGTTTGCGGGAGTGATCGTCAAGCGAGGCATCGTGGCCCAGGGCGCCTGGAACTCCACCTTCGGACGTAGCGGATCGCCCATGGTGCTGGCAGGCGGCGAGGTCCATCAGATCGACGTCAACAGCACGTCGACCGTTCCCGAATTCAACCACCAGTGCACCGTCCAGGCAGGCACGACCAATAAGATCGTGGGTTCCAGTCGTGGACGCATCAACGGCTCCTTCCTTGGCAAGGGTTCGCTGACCATCGTTTCGCGCTATGTGCGCTGCGACATCGGGGCCAGCTTCTCGCAGTTCGAAGGCCAGCTGACGGCCAGCGGCAGCCAGTGGCGACTGATGTCGACGGTGACGGATATGAGCAAGACGACCCTCGTCGTCGATGCCGCCACCAATATCGGCCACTACAAAGGGGGCAGTGGCAATACGGTGACGGTCACCACTCGCCTCGGAGCCCTTTCAGGCACCGCTGCGGATGGCGTGCTGGGCGGCAGCACATGGCAGGTGGGCTATCTGAACACTGACTCCCGTTTTGCCGGCCTGCTTAAGGCCAGCCGCGTCACTAAGGAGGGTACGGGCAAGCTGACCCTCACGACGCCAGGACATACTTCGCCCATCACGGTCAATGGAGGAACGCTCGAACTGAACAATTCGTCGTCCGACGTCATGAACACCGCCCTCATCACAGTCGCTAACGGAGGCACACTGACAGGCAATGCCCTCACCAGCAGCGCAACAGTCAACAAAGGCGGCGTCGTCCAGGGAGGACTCTATGGCTTGGTGGGCACGTTGCGGCTCTCAGGCAACCTGACGCTCAATCAGGGCTCCACCCTGCGTTGTCAGCTGACGGCTGTGGGTAGCACCAAGATCAGCGTCAGCGGCTCCGTGCGACATAATGGCGACACGATCCTCGTCTCCGTCCCAGCGACGCGCAAGCTTGCCAATGGCGACGAGATCGAGGTGTTCTCCGAGTTTGGCAGCCAGACGGGCAACTTCGTTGTCAAGTTAGAGACTGACGATCCTGATCCCAGCTATGAGCTCGACGCATCCACACTCCTCACTGACGGCAAGTTGCGTGTCGTCGACCTTAGCACGAAAGGTCTGACAGCGCCCGATGCGGATCAAGCCCCGGCCCACGATGTCTACGACCTGCAGGGTCGTCCCGTCGACCGTCCTCAGCGCCGTGGCATCTATGTCGTCGAAGGCAAGAAGGTGATGTCGAAGTGAAATCAATGCAAAAAATGAAGTGCCGCTTCTTGGCAAGAGAAACGGCACTTCTTTCATGTCAAAGCGGTACTTCGTTGAGGTCAAAGCGGCACTTCTCTTACGTCAAAGCGCTACTTTGTTTTCCGTCGTCTCCGCCTCATTTCTAAGCCTGCCATTAAATAAATTACTGATTTTTTTCAGTTATTCGTTCTTTTTTCGTAACTTTGCAGCCAATAAATGATATACCTTATCAATAAAACGTAAGATTTATGGCTACTACACCAGCATTCAAGTATGCTCCCATGTTCCAGTTGGGAGAAGACACAACCGAGTATAGACTGCTTTCGCGCGAAGGCGTCAGCGTCAGCGAATTTGAGGGCAAGGAGATCGTCAAGGTCTCACGCGAGGCCCTGACCTTGCTGGCCCAGCAGGCATTCCACGACGTGGAGTTCATGCTGCGCCGCGAGCACAACCTGCAAGTGGCTCAGATCCTGCAGGACCCTGAGGCCTCGGAGAACGACAAATACGTGGCCCTGCAGTTCCTGCGCAACGCTGAGGTGGCCGCCCGCGGCGTCCTGCCCTTCTGTCAGGACACGGGCACGGCCATCATTCACGGCGAGAAGGGCCAGCGCGTCTGGACCGACTTCGAGGACGAGGAAGCCCTCAGCCTTGGCGTCTACAATACGTTCACGCAGGACAACCTGCGCTATTCGCAGAACGCCCCGCTGACAATGTACGACGAGGTGAACACGCGCTGCAACCTGCCCGCCCAGATCGACATCGAGGCCACGGAGGGCGCTGAGTATCGTTTCGTCATGGTGGCCAAGGGCGGCGGCTCGGCTAACAAGACCTACTTCTATCCCATGACCAAGGCAACGATTCAGAACGAGGGGACGCTCATCCCGTTCCTCGTCGAGAAGATGCGGTCGCTGGGCACGGCTGCCTGCCCGCCCTATCACATCGCCTTCGTCATTGGCGGCACGTCGGCTGAGAAGAACCTGCTGACGGTGAAGCTCGCCTCCATCAAATACTACGACTCGCTGCCCACGACGGGCGACGAGACGGGCCGCGCCTTCCGCGATGTCGACCTGGAGCAGAAGCTCCTCGACGAGGCTCATCGCATCGGCCTCGGCGCTCAGTTCGGCGGCAAGTATATGGCTCACGACATCCGCGTCGTCCGTCTGCCGCGCCACGGTGCCTCGTGCCCCATCGGCATGGGCGTCTCGTGTTCGGCCGACCGCAACATCAAGGCTAAGATCAACCGTGACGGCATCTGGCTCGAGAAGATGGACTCGAACCCCGCGGAGCTCATTCCTGCAGAGTATGCCAAGGCTGGCGAAGGCCAGAACACCATCGAGATAGACCTCAACCAGGGCATCGACGCCGTCCGTCGCGAACTGACAAAGTATCCCGTCTCGACCCGCGTTAACCTCAAGGGCACCATCATCGTGGCCCGCGACATCGCCCACGCCAAGCTGAAGGCCCGCATCGACGCTGGCGAGCCCATGCCCGAATACTTCAAGAAGTATCCCGTCCTCTATGCCGGACCCGCCAAGACGCCCGAGGGCTATCCCTGCGGATCGATGGGCCCGACGACGGCCAACCGCATGGACCCCTACGTCGACGAGTTCCAGTCGCTGGGCGCTTCGCTCGTGATGATTGCCAAGGGCAACCGCTCGCAGCAGGTCACCGACGCCTGCCAGAAGTACGGCGGATTCTATCTGGGCAGCATTGGCGGCGTCGCAGCCGTCCTGTCGCAGTCGAGCATCAAGTCGATCGAGTGCGTCGAATATCCTGAGCTGGGCATGGAGGCCATCTGGAAGATCGACGTTGAGGACTTCCCTGCCTTCATTCTCGTCGACGACAAGGGCAACGACTTCTTCAAGACGCTGAAGCCCTGGGCGCCCTGCGGAAAGTAATTCTCACGGACATATATTAATTAAGGTAAAAGAGTAAAAAGGAAAAAAAAGAAAAGATGAAGACAATGCTAATCTATAGAACAATGACCAGAATGGCTAAACGGGCTTTGCCTTTATGCCTTTTTACCCTTTTACCGCTCTGTGCCGCCGCACAAGACATCCGGCCCAAGCGGGGAAACTGTACCCCCTACCTGCAGGCCGAAGCCGACAGCGGTGTGGCTGAGGCCCGCACGGGGAGGCCGCGCCGCCTGCCCAGCATCAACCGCAATATGTGGGACCGCTTGGCTGATAAGCACTCTATCGTCGTGCTTGTCGAGTTCAGCGACCTGACGTTTAGCATGGACGACCCGAAGGCCTACTATGAGCGGCTGTTCAATGAGCGCGGCTACAACGAGCGCCACGGCGTCGGCTGCGTCGCCGACTACTTCCGCGACCAGTCCGACGGACGCTGCGACATCACCTTCGACGTCTATGGGCCCGTCACGGTCGATGAACCGTCGAAGGCCAGCGGCAACGATTTCCGCACTCCCACCTTCCGTAAGGTCCTTCTCAATGTCATCGACGCCGAGGCAGACGACAGCACGATGGGCGAGGGCTGCGACTGGTCGGGCGACGGAATGGCCCAGCAGGTCGTCTTCGTCTATGCCGGACTGGGCGGCAACGTCGACAACGGCGGCGAGGAGAAAGGTTGTATATGGCCCCACACGGCGACGTTCCAGAGGGTGACGCTGCCCAACGGACTGATGGTCTCGAACTATACGGTCAGCGCCGAACGGCTGACGCCCAAGATTCGCAGCGGCATCGGAACCATCTGCCACGAGTTCTCGCATTCGCTGGGCCTGCCCGACATCTATCCAACAACGAACACTGGCGAGTTCTCCATCGTCGACGAGTGGGACCTCATGGACGGCGGCAACTTCTCGGACAACGGATGGTGCCCGCCAAACTATTCGGCCCTTGAGAAGATGCTGCTCGGATGGGCCCAGCCCGTCGAGCTCAGTGAGGCCGAGAGCATCACCGACATGACCTCGGTGGCCGAGGGCGGAAAGACCTATCAGGTGAAGAAGACGAACTATGAGTACTATCTGCTCGAGAACCGACAGTGGATAGGGTGGGACGCCTGTCTCCCCGGACATGGGCTCGCCATCTTCCACGTCGACTACAACTTGAACGACTGGTCGAGCAACAAGGTCAACAACTCCCCTGAGCACCATGGCTACGACATGTTCCATGCCGACGGCCTCGACTATGACTACTGGGATGAGATCTATCACGACCAGAACCCCTACGTCAATCATCACAGCCAGTATCTCAGCACGTCGGCCTATCCCTACGTCTATGAGGACGAGGTGGTCAACAATGAGCTGACTGACGAGTCGGTGCCGGCTGCCACGACCTTTGCTGCCGACGGCCTCATGTCGAAGCCTATCACGAAGGTCAGCGAGGACGACTACGGGCTGATCTCCTTCGACTTCATGGGAGGCTACCTCAGCACCATCGACTGGGCGCCGAAGACCGACAGCACCCCATCTGCCGCCTACGACCTGCAGGGCCGCAAGGCTACGCAGCGCCAGTCGGGCCTGCTGATACAGAACGGAAGAAAACTAATCAAACGCTGATCAAACTTTTTATACTTAATTTTCCAAAACACAATTATGAGACTTATTATTGAACCGAACTACGACTTGATGTCGCAATGGGCTGCCAACCACGTTATTGAGCGCATTAACGCTGCTAAGCCAACTAAAGAGAAACCCTTCGTGCTCGGACTCCCCACTGGCTCGTCGCCCATCGGCATGTACCGTGCCTTGGTGAAAGCCTACGAGGAAGGCCGCGTCTCGTTCAAGAACGTGCTGACGTTCAACATGGACGAATACGTCGGACTGCCCGAGGACCATCCCGAGAGCTATCATTCCTTCATGTTCACCAACCTCTTCAACCACATCGACTGCCCGCGTGAGAACATCCACATCCTCAATGGTAACGCCCCCGATCTGGCTGCCGAGTGCGCCCACTACGAGCAGATGATCGAGGAGGCCGGCGGCATCGACCTCTTCCTCGGAGGCATCGGCCCCGATGGACACATCGCCTTCAACGAGCCGGGCTCCAGCCTCACCAGCCGCACCAGGCAGAAGACCCTCACCACCGACACCATCATCGCCAACTCGCGCTTCTTCGAGAACGACATCAACAAGGTGCCCAAGACGGCCCTGACCGTCGGCGTCGGCACCGTCATGGCCGCCCGCGAGGTGATGATCCTGGTCAATGGCCACGCCAAGTGCCGCGCCCTGCAGGCCGCCGTCGAGGGCTCGGTCAACCACATGTGGACCATCTCGGCCCTGCAGATGCACCAGCACGGCATCATCGTCTGCGACGACGCCGCCTGCGATGAGCTGAAGGTCGGCACCTACCGCTACTTCAAGGACATCGAGCGCAACAACCTGCTCTGATGCTTGGCTTATAAACCACGAACTTAACGAATTAAAAAGACCACGAATTTCACGAATTAAACGAATTAAGCACTTGCATAAATTCGTTTAATTCGTGAAATTCGTGGTTTTAAAATAATCGTATTTAACGGTCTGTTCTTCGTCAGTTGCGGAACACCAGTCCGTCGCCGAACTCGTCGACCTGGATGGGGCGTTCCTGACTGACCTCGCCGGCCAGCAACTTCTTGGAAAGCGCATTCAGCAGGTGCTGCTGGATGGCACGCTTCACCGGACGGGCACCCATGTCGGGGTCGTAGCCCTCATGGGCCAGCCAGCGCACGGCGTGGTCGCTCACTTCGAGGCGGAAGCCCTGCGGCTCCAGCATCTTCTGGACACGGCCCAGCTGCAGACGTACCACCTGTTCAATCTCCTGCTCGGAGAGCTGCTGGAAGGTGATGATCTCGTCGATGCGGTTAAGGAACTCGGGCCGCATCACCATGCGCAGCTGTTCACGCGAGGCGTTCGACGTCATGATGATGATCGTGTTCTTGAAGTCGGCCGTGCGCCCCTTATTGTCAGTCAGCCGTCCGTCATCCAGCACCTGCAACAAGATGTTGAAGACGTCGGGGTGAGCCTTCTCAATCTCATCGAAGAGCACGACGGAGTAGGGCTTGCGCCTGACGGCCTCCGTCAGCTGGCCACCCTCGTCGTAGCCGACGTAGCCCGGAGGTGCTCCGATGAGTCGGCTGACCGTGTGCTTCTCCTGATACTCCGACATGTCGATACGTGTCATCATCGACTCGTCGTTGAACAGGTATTCGGCCAGGGCCTTGGCCAGCTCCGTCTTGCCGACGCCCGTCGTGCCCATGAAGATGAACGAGGCGATAGGGCGCTTCGGGTCCTGCAGACCGGCCCGCGAGCGGCGCACGGCGTCTGCGACGGCCGTGATGGCCTCCTCCTGTCCGATGACGCGCTTGTGGAGTTCCTCCTCCAGGTGGAGCAGCTTCTCACGCTCGCTCTGCATCATACGGCTGACGGGTATGCCCGTCCAGCGCGAGACGACCTCGGCGATGTCGTCGGCCGTCACGGCCAGTCCGCTCATCCCGCCTGTGGGCGAGGCATCCATCTGTTTCTGCAGGTCGTTCAGTTCCTGCTGCAGCTTCTGCATCTGGCCGTAGCGGATCTCGGCCACGCGCCCGTAGTCGCCTTCGCGCTCGGCGCGCTCAGCCTCGAAGCCGAGCTGTTCCATCTGCTCCTTCTTCTGCTGGAAGCGGTTCGACAGCGTCTTCTCGCTTTCCCACTTGGCGCGCATCTGTGCCTCCTGCTCGCGCAGTTCGGCTATCTGCTTGTCCATTTGTGCCAGCTTCTCCCCGGCGACGGAATCGCCGGGCACACTGATCTCGCGGCGGATGCTCTCGCGCTCAATCTCGAGCTGGGCGCGTCGGCGGATGATCTCGTCGAGCTCCTCGGGCACCGAGTCGCGCTCCATGCGCAGCTTGGCAGCCGCCTCGTCCATGAGGTCGATGGCCTTGTCAGGCAGGAACCGCTCGGTGATGTAGCGCTCCGAGAGTTTCACGGCTGCGATGCAGGCATCGTCCTGGATGCGCACCTTGTGGTGGTTCTCGTAGCGCTCCTTCAGTCCGCGCAGGATGGAGATGGCCGAGAGCTCATCAGGCTCGTCGACCATGACGGTCTGGAATCGGCGCTCCAGGGCCTTGTCCTTCTCGAAATACTTCTGATATTCGTTCAGCGTCGTAGCGCCGATGGCCCTCAGCTCACCGCGGGCCAGTGCCGGCTTCAGGATGTTGGCGGCATCCATGGCGCCCTCGCCGCCGCCGGCGCCTACCAGCGTGTGGATCTCGTCGATGAAGAGGACGATGCGGCCTTCGGCCTGCGTCACCTCGTTGATGACGCCCTTCAATCGCTCCTCAAACTCACCTTTATATTTAGCACCAGCCACCAGGGCACCCATGTCGAGCGACCACACCTGCTTGTCCTTCAGGTTCTCAGGCACGTCGCCGCGCACGATTCGTCCTGCCAGTCCCTCCACGATGGCCGTTTTGCCTGTGCCCGGCTCACCGATCAGGATGGGGTTGTTCTTCGTCCGTCGCGAAAGAATCTGAAGCAGACGCCGTATCTCGTCGTCGCGGCCGATGACGGGGTCGAGCTTGCCCGCGCGAGCCAGCTCCACCAGGTTCTTGGCATACTTCTCCAGGGCCTGGAAGTTCTCGTCGCCGCTCTGCGACTGCACCTTCTGTCCGCGGCGCAGCTCGAGGATGGCCTGTCGCATGTCGCGCTCCGTCGCGCCGGCATCCTTCAGCATGCGGCTGACGGTTGAGTTCACCATGAGCAGCGCTAATAGTATGGGTTCGCACGAGACGAACTCGTCGCCCAGCTCGCGGCTCAGGTCCACAGCCTTGGTGAGCACCTTGTTCGAGTCGTTCGAGAGGTAGGGCTCGCCGCCCTCCACGCGCGCCATGTGCTGCATCTCCTGTCGGCAGAGCGTCTCAATCTGCTGGGCGTTGATGCCCAGTTTCTGAAAGATGAACGTCGTGACGTCCTGCGCCTTGTCCATCAGGGCGAGCATCAGGTGTACGGGCTCTATCGACTGCTGGCCGTTCTGCCGCGCCGTGAGCACTGCCTGCTGCACCGCCTCCTGTGCTTTGATAGTAAACTTGTCGAGTGTCATAATCTTTGTCTCCTTTCTTTTTATTTCTGACTGACGTAGCACAAAAGCCGTGCCCGAATCTCAAAAAATGCCATTTTGACATCCCAAAATGTCATATTGGCACCGTAAGTTTGTCCGTCAAACGGTGTTAATAATTAAAATCTCAGTGTGATTTTATTTCGTCACACTGTGATTTATTAAAATCACACTGAGATTTTAATTCGTCACACTGAGATTTTAGTTTCTTAATGCCCTTCTCATCAAGTTAAGAATCATTTTGTCGTAAGACATCCAATCGCGAAATGCGTTAAACTTTCATATTTTACACCCGAGATTGTCTTCTATATAAGAAATAATGTGTATCTTTGCCTAATGTTTAAAGCCACAAGAGAAGATGAAACGATTATTATTGACCATAGCAACAGCGTTGACCATGCATTTGAGTATATTCAGTCAGACATATAGCGCCATGTGGCGACAGGTGAAGGAGGCCGAGGACAAGGACCTGCCTCAGACCGAGCAGAAGCTGCTTCGCCAGATTGCAGAGAAGGCGGAGCGCGAGCAGGCTTGGGGCCAGCTGCTCAAGGCCGAGCTGCAGGAGGCCCGCTCGATGTCGCAGGTGGCGCCCGACTCGCTGCCTGCTGCCGTCGACCGTCTGAAAGGTAGGCTGGACGCTGCCACAGACGCCGCCCGCAAGGCTGTCTATTGTGCTGTCCTGGGCTATGTCTACGAGCACAACCGCGAGCTCGATACCGACAACTTTAGTAAAATATCGGAAGCCTACTACGACCAAGCTGTCAGCCAGCCGCAAGAACTGGCCCAAGCGAAGGCGGCAGACTACGTGCCCTTCGTCGTAAGCGGTCAGGACAGCCGAATCTTCGGCGACGACCTGCTCAGCGTCGTCGGCTACGAGACGCGCCGCTACGCCGTGCTCCATGATTATTACACGCGTACAGGCAACCGCCGCGCCGCCCTGCTGACGGGAGTGGAGAAACTGCGTCAGGAGCAGCCGCAAGAGATGCAACCCCTGAACAAGTCGCCCCATCTGCAGCGCATCGACTCGCTCATCGCCGAATATCAAGACCTGGAGGAATGCGGCGAGGCCGCCATCCTGCGCTATGAGTTCATGGACCAGATGACCGATGCCACCGACGAGCAGAAGTGGCAATACATCAACTACGCCACCGACCGCTGGCCCTCGTGGCAGCGCATGAACCTGCTGCGCAACCGTCAGCGCGACTTGACGTCGCAGACATTCCACGCCGAGCTCAGCGAGTTGACCATCCCTGACCGCCCGCAGACCATCGAGCTGCGAGGCATGCGCGGCATCAACCAGCTGACGATGCGCGTCTACAGCTGCAAAGTCAAGGGCGACACCGAGCTGAACCCCTCGTCGCAGGAGGACTACAAGAAGCTCAAGCCCCTGCTGACCCTTCTGCCCCACATGACCCAGACCCGCACCTACGTCGGCAAGAAGCCCTACGAACTCTTTGACGACTCCATCCGAATGGAGGGTCTGCCCGCAGGTGTCTATATGATAGAGATGGAGTCGTCGCCACAGACTGAGACGTCGCGACTGCTCTATTATGTCAGCAACGTGCGCCTGCTGGTGCTCGGACTGCCTGGGAAACAGGTGCGCTACGTGGCTGTCGACGCCACTACGGGCCAGCCGCTGAAGGAGGCTACGATAAAGCTGACCACCTATCAGGGCTATCGCAAGCCTAAGTCTGTCCAGACGCTGCACACCGACCAGCGTGGTGAGTTGCTCTACACCTATAAGGACGAGCGCCCCTCGCAGGCCTATGTCACGACGGCCGACGACCATTCCTGTCCGCCTGCCAATGCCTATGGCTACTACGGCTACTATGAGAATAACCGCACGGTGTACAACACCTTCATCTATACCGACCGCCAGATCTACCGTCCAGGCCAGACGGTCAACGTCGCCGCCGTCTTCTATCAGACCGAGCAGGGCTATCAGAGCACTGTTGAGGCAGAGAAGAAGGTGAAGTTCGAACTGCGCGACGCCAACCATCAGCTCGTGGCTGAACACGACGCCGTGACGGATCGCTTCGGCACGTGCGCCGCCTCGTTCCAGTTGCCCGTCAAAGGACTGACAGGACAATACTCGGTCAGGGCCAACGGCAAGAGCCAATACTTCCGCGTGGAGGAATACAAGCGCCCGTCGTTTGAGGTCGAGATGCCCCCCGTCAGCCAGAACTATGAGGACGGCGACACCGTCGTGGCGCGAGGCGTGGCCCGATCGTATGCTGGCGTGCCCGTGCAAGGCGCGCGCGTAAAATATAAGGTCGAGCGCAGACGTGCCTTCTGGTGGGTCAGCAATTTCCGTTATTGGGGCTGGGACGACTATGGCCGAAGCAGCTCGGACGATGTACTAGCAGAGGGCGAGACGAAGACTGCCGCCGACGGCTCCTTCACTGTTGACGTGCCGATGGTGCTACCCAAGAGCAAATATACGATGTTCTATAACTTCGTCGTCACGGCCGACGTCACTGACCAGGCCGGCGAGACGCATCCCGCTACGCTCTCGCTACCTCTGGGCAACCGCAAGACCGCGCTGACGGCCACGATGCCCGAGAAGGTGCTTGCCGAGCAGGACACGAAGATGGCCTTCCATCGGCTCAATGCCGCCGGCATCGACCTTGAGGCCGTCGTGCGCTATCGCTTCGACAACGGAAAGTGGATGGAGCAGAAGTCGAACACCGTCTTCACCATTCCTCAGATGAAGAGCGGACGCCACACCCTCTATGCCGTCTGCGAGAACGACTCGCTCGAACAGCAGTTCACCGTCTTCTCGCTCGACGACAAGCGGCCGGCAGCCGAGACTGACGACTGGTTCTTCGCCTCGGCCCAGCAGTTCCCTGTCGATGGCTCGCCCGTCACCATCCAGGTGGGCTCGTCGGACAAGAACGTGCATATCCTCTACAGCATCTTCGCTGGCGAGCGCATCGTTGAGAGTGGCGCCGTCGAGCGCAGCAACGAGTTGCTCAACCGCAAGTTCACCTACGACGAGTCGATGGGCGGCGGACTGCTGCTCACCTTTGCCTGGGTCAAGAACGGCAAGGCCTACATACACAACACCACCATCAAGCGGCCCACGCCCGACAAGAACCTGAAGCTCACGTGGCAGACCTTCCGCAATCGTCTGGAGCCCGGACAACAGGAGGAATGGACACTCACGGTCATGGCTCCTGACGGGACACCGGCTGATGCACAACTCCTGGCCACGCTCTACGACAAGAGTCTCGACCAGCTGGCACCGCTCTCTTGGAGCATGGTGCCCTACGAGAGTCTGCCCCTGCCCAGCACTCACTGGAACTTCAGCGAACGCGGCATCGGCACTCTCCACGGCTACCACCACCTGGGCTCGCTCATGGTCACCGACCTGCGACTGAGCCGGTTCGACCATGATGTCTATCCTCATGAGTTCAGCCGGTTCCGCCCCATGCGCATGTATAAGACGATGGCGCCTCTCGAGTCGAAGGCCGCGATGAATGATGCCGTGATGGTCGAGGAAGCCGTCGCTGAGGATGAGATGATCGTCGCTGGCTATGCGGCCGCTCAGCCCCAGATGGCAAGGGCTGCAGGCAAGACTGCCGACGAAGGTGGAGTGGAGACGGAGGAAGCAGACTTTGAAGCCGATCAGCAGGCGCCCGTCCAGATGCGTGAGAACCTTCAGGAGACAGCCTTTTTCTATCCCCAGCTCGTGGCCGACAAGGACGGACACATCGTCCTGAAATTCACGTTGCCCGAGAGCCTGACAACATGGCGTTTCCTCGGCGTAGCCCACACGCCGGACATGATGCACGGCATGCTCTCGGATGAAGCCGTCGCCCGCAAGGAGGTCATGATACAGCCCAATATGCCGCGCTTTGTCCGTCAGGGCGACAAGGCTGTCCTGCAGGCCCGTATCTTCAATACAGGCGACAAGGCCATCAGTGGCACTGCCCGTCTGGAACTGCTCGACCCTGAGACAGAAAAGCCCGTCAGCCAAAGCTCGCAGTACGTCACGCTGCAACCTGACTCGACCGTCAGCGTCAGCTTCGACTGCCAGCCGCAGGCGTCGTGGCCCGCACTGCTCATTGCCCGAGTCAGCGTCAGCGGTCGCAACTTCAGCGACGGCGAGCAGCACTATCTGCCTGTGCTGCCCAGCCACGAACATGTCACCGTCAGCATCCCCTTCACCCAGAACGGTCCTGGCACAAAAGAGATTGACCTGCAACAAATCCTGCCCAAGGCGCAGCCCAATTCTCAATTCTCAACTCTCAACTCTCAACTCACGATAGAGTACACCAACAACCCCGTCTGGCTGATGGTTCAGGCTCTCTCGACCATCGGACATCCCTACGACAATTGTGCTGTCTGCCAGGCTGCCTCGCTCTATACCAACACCATCGGGAAGTATATTCTCGACCAAAGCCCTGCTGCCAAGCACGTCTTTGAGGCTTGGAAACGTGAGCAAGGCGAAGTCGGCACACTCAACTCTCAGCTCGAGAAGAATGCGGAGCTGAAGGAACTGTTGCTTGCTGAGACGCCGTGGGTGCTCGAGGCCAAGCTTGAGAAACAGCAACGCCAGCAAGTTGGCGAATTCTTCGACGAGAACCTGATTGCTCAACGCCTCAGCTCAGCCGTCGACAAGCTGAAAGAGCTGCAGAATCCTGACGGCTCCTGGAGCTGGTGGCCAGGCATGCGAGGCTCCTCGTGGATCACGATCGAGGTGGCTCAGATGCTCGTAAGGCTCAACGAGATGACGGGACAGCACGAGCAATATGCCAACATGCTCGACAAGGCCATAGGCTACGTAGGTAAGGAAATCGTGGACCTCGTGGCCGAGATGAAGAAAGAGGAAAAGAAAGGTCATCGCCAGACGTTCCCCTCATTCAAGGCTTTGCAGTGGCTCTATATGGCCGCCATCGACGGCCGCCAGCTGCCTGGCAAGGTCGAAGAGGCCAATATCTACCTGCGCAACCTGTTGAAGAAGGAGAACAAGCGACAGTCCATCCTCGAGAAGGCCCTCACGGCTGTGGTGCTCGGCAATCAGACCTACATTAAGAGCCTCAAGGAATACACTGTCTATACCGAAGAGATGGGCCGCTACTACGACACGCCGCGTGCCGGCTACTCATGGCGCGACTATCGCATCCCCACCCAGGTGGCGGCCATCGAGGCCTTGAAGCGACTGACGCCTGGCGACACCCAGACCATCGAGGAGATGCAGCGCTGGCTGCTTCAGGAGAAGCGCACCCAAGCCTGGGATACGCCCCTCAACAGCGTCGATGCTATCTATGCCTTCCTCAACGGCAATTCACAAGCCCTGGCACCACAGCCCAAGACACGACTCTCCATTGACGGCCGCGAGCTCGACACCAGCGATGCCACTGCCGGGGTGGGCTATGTCAAGCAGACCATGCCTGCCGACGGCGCTAAGGTCTTCAAGGCAGAGAAGAGTTCCGAGGGTACCAGCTGGGGTGCTGTCAATGCCCAGTTCATGCAGCCCACCTCTGAGATAGCTGATCAGAAGAGCGGCATCAGCGTCAAGCGCGAACTGATCGTCGGCGACAAGGCCTCTCACCTGAAGGTCGGCGCCCGCGTCCGTGTGCGCATCACCATCCAAGCCGACCGCGACTACGACTTCGTGCAGGTCATCGACAAGCGGGCCGCCTGTATGGAGCCTGTCAACCAGCTCAGCGGCTATCGCTATGGCTATTACACGACGCCGCGCGACTGCACCACCAACTACTATTTTGACATCATGCCTAAGGGCAGGCATGTCATCGAGACGGAATACTACGTAGACCGTCCCGGCAGCTACGAGACAGGCACTTGCGTCGTCGAGTGTGCCTACTCGCCAGAATATCGCGGACTGACGAAGTCGCAAACTATTGAAGTCTTAAGTGATAACGAATAAGAATAATGAATAGACGAAACAGCATACTGAGACTGCTCATCATACTTTTCACCTCGCACCTCACGCTCCTCACCTCGACAGCCCAGAAGCTGAGCATCAGCAAGACGACCGTCGATGTTGGCAAGACGAGCTATGAGGTGCCCGTCACCGCCACGTTTGAACTGCGCAACAAGGGGCTGAAGTCGCTTCACATCACGGACGTCAAGGCCGACTGTGGCTGCACACGTGTCGATTATCCCAAGAATGGCATCGGCATGGGCGACCGCTTCACCATCTCGCTGACCTATGATGCCCGCCAGATGGGGCACTTCCAGAAGCAGGTGGCTGTCTACAGCAATGCCACCAAGAAGCCAGTCTTCCTGAAGATGAAGGGCGTCGTCGTCGAGGAGGTCAAGGACTACTCAGCCACCTATCCTTACGATTTCGACGGGCTGCTCGCCAATATCAATGAGCTGGAGTTTGATGATGTCAACAAGGGCGACCGTCCCCAGCTGGAGATCGATCTGATGAACAACACGGAGGGGACGCTGCAGCCCAATCTGATGCATCTGCCTAAGTATCTGGCAGCTACCTGCACGCCAGAGCGGCTGGCCCCCAACCGTCAGGGCAAGATGGTCGTCACGCTGTTGTCAGAGCAAATCAACGACTACGGTCTGACGCAGTCGACAGTCTACCTGGCTCGTCAGTTGGGCGACAAAGTGAACAGCGAGATTGAGTTGCCCGTCTCCGTGGTGCTTCTGCCGGACGTGACTGATGTGGCCCGCGATGTGGCGCCACAGATCCAGCTCACCAGCGAGGTGCTCAATCTGGGTCGGCAGGATGGGAAGAACGTGAAGTCGGGCGTCATCAATATTGCTAACTCTGGCCGCGCCGAGCTCAATATCCAGAGTCTGCAGATGTTCACGGGCGGCATGAAGGTGACGCTCAGCAAGCGCCTGCTGCAGCCTGGCGAGACGACCAAGCTCAAGGTCAGCGTCGACCGCGACGAATTGCTCAGACAGCGCACCCGTCCCCGTGTGCTCATGATTACCAACGACCCGCAACGGCCCAAAGTCGTCATCAGCATCAATGTCAAATAGTATAAACCTTTAAATCAGAATATGGAACACCCAGAGAACAGCTCCGAGTATGCAGGTCTGCAGGTCAACAGTGGCGTTGAGCAGCCCTCTATCATCAATCCCTACATGAAGCGCAGTCGATTCCGTCGGCATGAACTGTCGGCAGCCGAGATGGTCGAAGGCATTGCCAAAGGCGACATCACCATCCTCTCGCAAGCCGTCACGCTCATCGAGAGCGTCAACCCTGACCACCAGGCGAAGGCGCAGGAGGTCATCGAGAAGTGTCTGCCCCTGAGCGGCAACAGCATCCGCGTGGGCATCAGCGGCGTGCCTGGCGCAGGCAAGTCGACCAGCATCGACCAGTTCGGCATACATCTGCTTAAAGAGAAGGGCGGCCGACTCGCCGTACTGGCTATCGACCCCTCGTCAGAACGGACCAAGGGCAGCATCCTTGGCGACAAGACGCGCATGGAGAAGCTCAGCGTACACCCCGATTCGTTCATCCGTCCCAGCCCCTCGGCAGGCTCGTTGGGCGGTGTGGCCCGCAAGACGCGCGAGACCATCATCCTCTGCGAGGCAGCTGGCTTCGACAAGATCTTCGTCGAGACGGTCGGCGTAGGCCAGAGTGAGACGGCCTGCCACTCGATGGTCGACTTCTTCCTCCTGCTTCAGGTGGCCGGCACGGGCGACGAGCTGCAGGGCATCAAGCGCGGTATCATGGAAATCTCTGACGGCATCGTCATCAATAAGTGCGACGGCGACAACGTCGACCGCTGCCAGATGGCGGCCCAGAACTTCCGCAACGCACTCCACTTCTTCCCCATGCCCGAGAGCGGATGGTTGCCCAAGGTGCTCTGCTACAGCGGCTTCTACGGCACGGGTGTCAAGGAGGTCTGGGATATGATCTATGATTACATCGCCTTTGTGAAGCACAACGGCTACTTCGACTATCGCCGCAATGAGCAGGCCAAGTATTGGATGTATGAGACCATCAATGAGCAGCTGCGCTTCTCGTTCTACAACAACCCCGCCATCAAGCATCAGCTCCAGTTGGCCGAGCGGAATGTGCTCGAAGGACGCAAGACCAGTTTCGTGGCTGCCGGCGATTTGCTTGACTTGTATTTCAGTCAGCTTAAATCAGAGTGATAATGCGCGGCTCCGCTTCTGCTCCTAATGGCTCGCTTCAGACTGGTTCACCATGTATGCACCGCATGGGGCGTCGCAATGATGCCAAGAACTATCGCTGGCCCGGAGTCTATCATATCACGATCAATGTGGCGGGGCGTCCGTGCCAGCCTTTAGGTATCATCGTGGGCGATCTTGCCCAACCAGACGGGGCTCCCGATGCGCCTCGGGTGGCGCTCAGTCCTGTAGGGCAGATGGTCGAGCATGAGTTGCTGAATGCTATTCCCAGACATTATCCGATGGTTGAGATTCAGGATTATGTCGTCATGCCTGACCATCTGCATGCTATCATCGTCGTCAGGCGTGAGATATTTAGTGCTAACGGGCGATCCACGCATCTGGGGCAGGTCATTGCCGGCTTTAAAAAGGGCTGCAATCGCCGCTATTGGGAAATGACGGGGCAGCAGGGGAAACCTGCTGCCGCAAGCCCTGCCCCTGCTGCCGCATGCCCTGCCCCTGCTGCCGCAAGCCCTGCCCCTGCTGCCGCAAGCCCTGCCCCTGCTGCCGCATGCCCTGCCCCTGTGGGCTTGCACCCTGCGGTTTCCCCGCAGGGCTATAAAGTCCCGTCCGCAGCGACCAGCGGGCGGCCACCGCTGTTCGCCTCGGGCTATGTCGACGTGATGCCCTTACGAGAGGGGCAACTGGAGCAGCAGCGCCTCTATATCCACAACAACCCGCGCAGCCGGCTGATGCGCTCCTCCAATCATGCTCTGCTTTCGCCCCGCCGCGGTGGCATCAGTACGGCCCTGTCGCCTAAGGCCCTCAGGAACTACCTGCAGCACGTGTGCGCCCCTTCGCAGTTTTCCGATGAAGTATGGGAGAAGCTGCAGTCGCGTCTTCTCATAGGCCCTGACGGCTATATCACTGCAGACACCTATGGCGACCGTGCCCTCCTTGACCGCCAGTTGCTGCCCGTCGTCTGCCACCGTCGCGACCGCCACCTTTTTCCTCGGCAGAAGAACGCCTGCATAGCTGCTGCCGAAACTGGCATCGTCCTTGTCTCCCCACGCATTGCCAAGGGTGAGCAGGACATCATGGACACCATTATGGCGAAGTCATTCCCCGTCGTCCTCATTCTCGACAACGGAATGCCCCAGCTCTATCACCCCTCCGAGCGTCTCACCTCGTTATGTTCGCAGGGTCTGGCCCTCCTCGTCAGTCCTTGGCGCTATGCCTACCGCCATGCCGACGAGGCCATCAGTGAAAGCGAATGTAAGGCCATGAACTGCGTAAGCCAGGCTCTTTGCCGTACAAAAGACTCGTGGTGGAAAGATTCTCATTAATAATAAGTAATGCAATATGTTACAGATAGAAATTGACTCTGGCAGCGGCTTCTGCTTTGGCGTGACCACGGCCATCCGTAAGGCTGAGGAGGAGCTGGCCGCCGGCCATACCCTCTACTGCCTGGGCGACATCGTCCACAACGGCATGGAGTGCGAGCGGCTGCGACGCATGGGACTCGTCACCATCACCCATGACGACATGCAGCGCCTGCACGATGTCAAGGTGCTGCTGCGTGCCCATGGCGAGCCTCCAGAGACCTACGAGCTGGCTCGCCGCAACAATATAGAGATCATCGATGCCACATGCCCCGTGGTGCTGCAGTTGCAGAAGCGGATCAAGACGCAGTATGAGGGTGGCGACGGCGCCTCCATCATCATCTTCGGAAAGAAAGGCCATGCCGAGGTGTTGGGGCTGGTGGGGCAGACGAAAGGCGAGGCCATCGTCATCGAGAAGTTCGACGACGTGAAGAGCCTCGACTTCACGCACGACATCTATCTCTTTTCGCAGACCACGAAGAGTCTTGATGAATTCCGACGTATCATTGACTACATACGGCAGCACATCGCCCCTGGGGCCACCTTTCGTTCCTTCGACACCATCTGCCGCTCCGTGGCCAATCGCATGCCTAACATCTCCGCCTTTGCTGCCAAGCACGACCTTGTTCTCTTCGTCTGCGGCCGAAAGAGTTCCAATGGCAAGGTGCTCCACAATGAATGCCTGCGCGTCAATCCCAACACCCACCTCATTGAGGGCCCTGACGAGATTCATCCCCAATGGCTTACGGGAATCACTTCCGTGGGCATCTGTGGCGCCACGTCGACCCCCAAGTGGCTCATGGAACAGTGTCGCGATGCCATCCTGAAATACTATAGCTAATAATATTATGAACAGACTATCATTCCTTTCCTTCATCCTTTTGGCCGCAATGGCCCTGCACGCACAAGTCAACGTCGTGCCACGTCCGCAGACCATCACTTTGGACGCCCGCCAGCGCACCTTGTCGCTTGCCAGTCTTGAAGGCATCGTGACCCCGGCCGACGTCGACATGATGCGCAATGCGCAGTTCCTGAGCGACTACACCTGTCTGCCTGTCAATAATCAGCTGGGAAAGAAGGCCGTTGCCCTGCGCCTGCAGATCAATCCTAAAATGACTGCTGACGAAGGCTACAGCATCACGACCTCAGAGCACGGCATCACCATTGAGGGCCGCACGCCAGCCGGCGTCTTCTATGGCATCCAGATCGTGCGCCAGCTATGGCCCGGCGCCCAGACATTGCCCCTCGGCACCATCGCCTCGCAGCCCCGTTTCAGCTATCGCGGCATGCACCTCGACGTCGTGCGCCATTTCTTTAATAAGGACGTCGTCAAGCGCTATCTCGACATGATGGCCCTGCATGGCATGAACCGCCTGCATTGGCACCTCACTGACGACCAGGGCTGGCGCATCGAGATCAAGAAGTGGCCACGCCTGACCCAGATCGGCTCCATGCGCGACCGCACCGTCATTGGCCGCAATATGGGCATCTACGACCACACGCCCCACGGCGGCTATTTCACCCAGCAGGACATCCGCGAGATCGTGCGCTACGCCCAGGACCGCTATATCACCATCATCCCCGAGGTCGACATGCCCGGCCACATGGTGGCTGCCCTGACGGCTTATCCCGAGCTGGGCTGCACGGGCGGCCCCTACGAGGTGTGGCCCATTTGGGGCGTCAGCGACGACATCCTCTGTGGCGGCAATCCGCGTGTCTATGATTTCCTCAAGGACGTCTTCACCGAGGTCATGGACCTCTTCCCCTCGGAGTATATCCACGTCGGAGGCGACGAGGTGCCCAAGACCCGCTGGCAGACATGCCCCCGCTGTCAGCAGAAGATAGCCGACGAGCACCTGCAGGCTGCCGACGGGCACACCGCTGAGGACCGTCTGCAGGGCTATATCACCCGCCAGATGGAGCAATTCTTAGCTGAACGCGGCCGCCATCTCATGGGCTGGGACGAGTTGGCCGACTGCGATGTCAATACCTCGTCGCTCATCATGAACTGGCGCGACTGGAAAGGCGTCACCGACCCCGTCACTCAGGGCTTCCACGTCGTCCGCACGCCTAACTCGACGCTCTATTTCGACCACTATCAGATTCCGCAGGACGCATGGAGCAACACGCTCCTCTTTGGCGGCAATGCCCCTTTGGAGAAGGTCTATGCCTACGAGCCCGCCCCCGCGTCGCTCACCGCTGAGGAGCAGGCGCGCGTCGTCGGCGTCCAGGCCAATCTGTGGACGGAGTATGTGGCTTATCCCGAGCTCATCGAGTATCAGGTGTTGCCCCGCATGGCCGCGCTGGCCGAGGTTCAGTGGCTCAGTCCTGAGAAGAAAGACTACGACGACTTCCTCAGCCGGCTGCCTCGTCTGTTCGAGCGCTACGACGCTGAGGGCTGGCAATACTGCAAGGCGGGGCTCCAGAAAAAGAAGTGAGCCCTGCCGCTATCTCATCACCTTGCGCGTCAGCCCGTCGGCCGTCCGCTCGATCATCAGTCTGCCTGTGGGCGAGGGTAGGGGACGGCCCAGCAGGTCGTAATAGCGTGGGGCGTCGATGACGTCGTGGCGGATGCTCCTGATATCGTCAGTAGCACCCTCCACGTGCCCTTTTGCCACATTCAGCACCACGCCCGTGCGGGTGTCGATGAGCATGGCGACGGCATGGACGCACTCCTTGCGCTGAACCAACGCGTTCGTGCTGATGTCAATCCTGCGCGTGTAGTGTTGTGGATTGTCAGCCGCCAGGGGGTGAGCGATGCTCCCCTCGATGCCGTTCTCCACGCCGTCAACGAAGACAGGCACGTGATTATACTTCAATCTCATGCGGCGCTCCCCGTTGACGAATTCGTCACAGGCAGCGTCGTATTCCGTTTTGCCCACCAGCGTGTTCACCTGCAGCCATTCGTCGCCCTCGCCCGTCAGACTGTCAGCCGTCAGCACCAGCATCAGTTGGTAGGGCGACACATCGGCGCTATAGCGGAATGTCGTGGCCACGTCGACGTCGATAGCCGTCTGTGCGGCGTCGGCATAGCGGGCCGTCACTTCCATGTCGGCCACCGTCTTCTGCTGTAGCGCCCAGTCGACGACGACGTCAGCACCATATTCATAATAGAGACCCACGCCGCCGTAAGGGTCGCAGTCGATCGTGCGGTCGACGGCACATGAGGGCCGTCCGCCCATGCGGTTGATCACCCCGCGAGCGAAGCTACTGCCGTCATAGTCGGCCAGCCGCATCGGCTCCGTGCTGTCGCCACCATGAATGGCTATGCCCACGAAGCGGTCGCCGTAGGTCTGCTCCAGCAGGTGCATGCCCACCAGCCCGCGCGGGCAGTTGGGGCACCACGTGCCTGTCAGCTCTTCCATGACCGTCCGCTTCAGCGGCGTCTGGCTCAGGGCGATGAGAGCACCTGAGGCGGCGGGCTGGGCGTTCTCGTTGGGCTCGCCGTTGACCCGCGTGATCTTCACCTCACAGTTGTATCGGCGTGGCTCGTCAGGCAGCCTCACGTCGACGGGCAGCGTGAACGGCACACCCAGTTCCTCCATCTTCTGACTGAGGTCAACGTGGCCTTCGCCATGCTTCGCTCCGTCGATGCTGATCTCATAGTCCAGACTGCTCACCGCTGCCTCTCCCTCGCTTCTCAGGTTGAGCCCGACGGTCGCCATGTCGCCCGTCGACAGGATCTGTTCATCGAAGGGGCTGGCGGCCACCGAACACTCTCCGATGCGCTTGCCGCTGACCATCAGCTGCAGGGCCAGCGGGCCGTCGTAGGCCTCGCGATGTTCCCAGTTGACGAAGCACGTGTGTCCTCCCATGCTGATGTCCCTGCCGGCCGTGATCATCCGGCAGGCGGCGCTCGTCCGTATCGTGTAGCCCACGTAGGCGTTGGCATAGCGGTTGCTGGCGGGCAAGACGTCGACAGGCGCATCGAACATCGCCACCGTCGGCTCGCCGTCGTGCTTCAGGTCCTTCAGGTCGTCTGCCGCAATGGTCTTGACGGCCATGTCAGGCTCGCCGCCGCTACCGAACTGACGGAAGCTGACCCAGATGCTGGCCTCCGTCACCACCGACTTGTCGCTCAGCCAGAAGCGCACCCCGTGGATGCGCCCGTCAATGAGCAGGGCGTTGTCAGGAGTGATGCGGATGGCGCAATGCGTCGTCCCGCTCAGGGCCTCCGTCGACTCCTCCCGCGGCATCGACGTGTTCCAGTATCCCCACCATGTCTGGGCTTGAAGCGAGGTCACCATGAGGCAAAAACACACAAAAAGCAGTTTCTTCATCGTCGTTCAGTATTATTTTGATGCAAAGATACGCATTTTCCACGGAAAATTAGTAACTTTGCACCCGATTTTAGTTCATTAAGGTATGCAAGACATTCGTAACATTGCTATTATAGCACACGTAGACCACGGTAAGACGACGCTTGTTGATAAAATGATGCTGGCCGGCAACCTGTTCCGCGAGGGGCAGGACCTCTCCAATCAGGTGCTCGACGCCAACGACCTGGAGCGCGAACGTGGCATCACCATCCTCTCGAAAAATGTCAGTATCACGTGGAAAGGCGTGAAAATCAATATCATCGACACCCCGGGACACAGCGACTTCGGCGGCGAGGTGGAGCGCGTGCTCAACATGGCCGACGGCTGCCTCTTGCTCGTCGACGCCTTCGAGGGGCCCATGCCCCAGACGCGCTTCGTCCTGCAGAAGGCCCTCCAGATAGGCCTCAAGCCCATCGTCGTGGTCAACAAGGTCGACAAGCCCAACTGCCGTCCTGAAGAGGTCTACGAGATGGTCTTCGACCTCATGTTCTCGCTCAACGCCACTGAGGACCAGCTCGACTTCCCCGTCGTCTACGGCTCTGCCAAGAACGGCTGGATGGGCGAGGACTGGCGCAAGCCGACGGACAACATCACCTATCTGCTCGACAAGATCGTCGAGGTCATCCCCGCTCCCAAGCAGATTGAGGGCACCCCCCAGATGCTCATCACCTCGCTCGACTTCTCCAGCTATACCGGCCGCATCGCTGTCGGACGCGTTCACCGCGGACAGCTGCTCGACGGCCAGCAGGTCACCATCGCACACCGCGACGGCACCCAGGAGAAGACCAAGATCAAGGAGCTCCACACCTTCGACGGTATGGGCCACCACCGCACCGACCACATCGACTGCGGCGACATCTGCGCCGTCATCGGACTGGAGCGCTTCGAGATTGGCGACACCCTCTGCGACCTCGACAACCCCGAGCCGCTGCCCCCCATCGCCATCGACGAGCCCACCATGTCGATGCTCTTCACCATCAACGACTCGCCCTTCTTCGGCCGCGAGGGCAAGTTTGTCACCTCGCGCCACATCAACGACCGCCTCATGCGCGAGCTTGAGAAGAACCTGGCCCTGCGCGTAGAGCCCTTCGAGGACTCCACCGACCGCTGGGTCGTCTCCGGACGCGGCGTGCTCCATCTCTCCGTGCTCATCGAGACCATGCGCCGCGAGGGCTACGAGCTGCAGGTGGGCCAGCCGCAGGTCATCTACAAGGAGATTGACGGGCAGAAGTGCGAGCCCATCGAGGAGCTGACCATCAACGTGCCCGACGAGTTTGCCTCCAAGATGATCGACATGGTCACACGCCGCAAGGGCGACCTCACATCCATGGAGTCGCAGGGCGAGCGCACCAACATCGAGTTCGAGATACCCTCGCGCGGCATCATCGGACTGCGCACCAACGTCCTCACCGCCTCGCAGGGCGAGGCCATCATGGCCCACCGCTTCAAGGAGTATCAGCCCTATCGAGGCGAGATAGAGCGCCGCGTCAACGGCTCCATGATAGCCCTCGAGACGGGCACGGCCTACGCCTACGCCATCGACAAGCTGCAGGACCGCGGCAAGTTCTTCATCGATCCCGGCGAGGAGGTCTATCTGGGACAGGTCGTCGGCGAACATGTCCACGACAACGACCTCGTCATCAACGTATGCAAGGCCAAGCAGCTCACCAACGTGCGCGCCTCAGGCTCCGACGAGAAGGCCCGCGTCATCCCCAAGGTCGTCATGTCGCTCGAGGAGTGTCTGGAGTACATCAAGGCCGACGAGCTCGTCGAGGTGACGCCCAAGTCGATGCGCATGCGCAAGATCATCCTCGACCACGACCAGCGCAAGAAGGCCAACAAGTCGTAGTCGCCAGGGAGTCCCCATTATACAGGAGTGTGCAAAAGTTTGCAAACGTGCGGTCTGTGAACTTTTGCACACCTTTTTGTTTGGCGGATTCGAATAATGTGCGTACCTTTGCAGCACACAAGTAGGAGGCGACGTGTCTCACGTCGTATCAATCCGTAGGACCCGCGACGTGAGACACGTCGCCTCCTATAGAAGCATCGAAGACAAGTTTAACCCATTTAATAATAGATTAAGAAATGAAAAAGACAATGATGACCATCGTGGCCTGCCTCCTCATCGCAGCGGCCGCCACGGCACAAGGCGTGAAGGTCAGCGCCAAGATGGAGAAGGGAATGAAGAAGACCTACCAGTCGGAGATCGTCATGAACGTCGGCGGCAAGGAGGTCAAGTTCGGTGCCAAGCAGAACTACGTCGTCGCCGACCGCCTGCCCGACGGCTACCGCGTCGACTGCTCCACGTCCGACTTCACCAGCAACGTCACCGACGACGACGTCATGGGCATGCTCATCCTCCTGGGCCAGCAGATGAACGAAGGGATGACCGTCAGCCTCAAGACTGACGACGACGGCAAGGTGCTCGGACTGCTCAACGGCGACGAGGTCAGACAGCACGGCATGGACACCTTCGACGTGCTCCTCAACCGCCTCTTCGAGAAGCATCCCGAGGCCGCACAGATGATGCCCCGCGAGGCCCTCAAGGCACAGGTCACCGCCCAGCTCAGCGACGACAACCTCCTTCAGAGCGTGCAGGAGTTCACCAACATCCTCGCACTCAACGGCCGCCAGATCATGACTGGCAGCCAGGAGGAGCATGTCAACACGTCGGGTCTGAAGATGCAGCGCACCTACTTCCTCACCAAGAAGGACGGATCGACGATCACCACCTCGTCGAAGATGAACATGTCGAAGGACGAGATCAAGCAGATGATCATCGCCCAGATTGAGAAGGCCATGCCCGAACAGGCAGAGATGATCAAGCAGAACATCGACATGATGATGGGCCAGCTCACCTTCGATGCCTCCGAGAAGGCCACCTACGACTTCGGCCCTGACGGATGGATCACCTCGCTCAAGGCAGAGACCACCAACGACGCCATGGGGCAGAAGACCGCCACCACGGCCTCCGTCACGCTGCTGAAGTGACGTCATGCATAAATGACTGATTGAAAGGAGCAACTTATATCATTTCTAAAGCGCCACTTTACATATTTGTTTAGTGGTGCTTTTCCTTTTTTATACATGGTCTTTTTGATGCGGTATGGCAAAGCACGTGAAAATCAGGCTATTGTCACTACGTTAAGCGCAAGCGTCCCACGCGTCCCAGCGTCCCACGTCCCATTAAGGTGGTTCCGACTCAGGGGGAGGTGGCAGAAGGGGGATATTATTGTTAAAATAATATAATAATATATAATATATATAATATATATATACCTTATTTGTCTATTATTGGGCTTCCCCCTGTAATGAACGACCTTAATGGGACGTGGGACGTTGGGACGTTGGGACGCGGCGACAGAAAGCAATGGCCTAAACAAACATGCTTCTCTGCAATCTGCTGTCTGCTGTCTGCTGTTTGCTGTCTTGATGTCTGCTATCCGCTTGCTGCTGTCTGCTAGCTGCTGCTTGCTGCTGTCTTTATGTGCGCAGCCACTCCCCTCCCTTCAAGGGGAGGGGCCAGGGGTGGGGTCTCTAACTATTTCTGCGTAAATGGATATACAGACCCCACCCCCCGCTCGGCCCGTAGGGACGCTTGCCTAAGCAAGAACCCCTCCCCTTGAGGGGAGGGGAGCAGCTGCGCCGTCATTCCCGTCAGGCTTTTTGCCCCTTTGTCTTGCCGTCTTGATGCCCCTTTATCTTGCCGTCTTGATGTCCTTGCCGTCTTGATGTCGCATAATGAAGGGGCACTTCGTGGGAAATAAAACGCCGTTGTGTGCGCGACACAACGGCGTAACGTATTTACCGCGTCGGGGAGGGAATGGGGCCCCTTGCCTCATGCGTCGGCAAAGACCTTGCCGTCGTCGAGGGTGACGTGCAGGGGGGTGTATTCCGAGTGGAAGTGGTGCTCGAGGCGGTCAAGATAGCGGCGGCACTCCCACTGGCACATCGGCAGGTCGTGCAGGAGGTAGTTGCCGCAGGCCTCTGGGCGCGTGGCGGGCACCTCTGTCTGGGTGAGGATCCAGCGGAGACAGGCGATGGTGAGCCTGCGCATGTCGTCGACGCCGTATTGGCCTGTCATGACGATATACATGCCTGTGAGGCATCCCATGGGGCCGACGTAGACGACGTCGTCCTTGGCCTCGGAGTTGCGGAACCATGTGGCCATGAGGTGCTCCATGCTGTGGATGGCTGCGGGAGCCATGGCGGGCTCGTGGTTGGGCTCGGTGATGCGAAGGTCGAAGGTGGTGAAGCCGCGGTCGCGGCGTGAGACGTAGATGCCGGGCTTGAGGTGGGTGTGGTCGATGGTGAAACTTTGGATGACTTCCATGTGGTAAGGGAAAAGTGAAGAGTGAAAAGTGAAAAATTTCTTGCGTCCCGTTGGTAGCAAGCGGCAGAGCCGAGCGGCTTCCGCCGCTCAGAGGGACTCAATGAAGGTCTTGGTGGTCAGGAAGGAGCGCTCGGCCACTTGCGACCAGAAGTCGTGGTACTGCTGGGCGTGGGTGTCGCGCAGGGGGACGTCGCTGATGACTCGGAACGAGATGAAGGGCACCTTATTTAAATAACAGGCGTGGGCGATGGCGGCCGACTCCATGTCGACGGCTCGGGCGTCGGGGAAGTGGCCGATGATCTGGCGCATCTTCTCCTGCGAGTCGACAAACCAGTCGCCTGTGACGATGAGACCCGTGTGAAGTGAGAATTGAGAATTGAGAACTGAGAGTTGCTGCGCCTTGCTCAGCAGGTAGGGGTCGGCAGGGAAGCGGGCGGGCAGGCCCTGCACCTGGCCGTACTGCGTGGAGTTGTCGATGGCCGTGCCGCAGTAGACGTCGTGGTAGGCCAGCTCGCTGCTGGCTACGATGTCCTGCACGCTGATGTCGTCGCCGTGTCCTCCGGCACATCCGCTGGAGATGATGGCGTCGGGGCGAAACTCACTGATCATGCGCTGTGCCCCGAGGGCTGCGTTAACCTTGCCGATGCCGCATTTCTCGATGCGCACATCGCTGCCTGCAAAGACCTGCTGGAGCTGGTGCAGCTCCTTGTCCATGGCTACAATTATTCCTATTTTCATATCTTTTATTGGTTTGGACGGCAAAGTTACGAAATATTTTTGTAATTTTGTCGCCAAAAAGAGAAAAAAGTGTAAGATATGAAACAAATGAAGACGTGGCTGCCCGACGTCGTGGTGGTCATTGTGTTTGCCTTGCTGGCATTCGCGTATTTCTTCCCCGCTGACATTGAGGGGCGTGTGTTGAACCAGGGAGACATCTCGGCAGGCATGGGCGCCGTCCACGAAGAGAAAGCGTATCTCGAGAAGACGGGCGAGCGCACCCGATGGACCAACGCGCTCTTCTCGGGCATGCCGACCTACCAGCTGTCGCCGTCGTACGACAGCACCGACACGCTGACGGCCGTGGCGAAAGCCTACCATCTGTGGCTGCCTGACAACGTGTGGTATCTGTTTGTCTACCTGCTTGGCTTCTATATCCTGCTGAGGGCCTTCGACTTCCGCTGGCACCTGGCAGCGCTGGGCAGCATCATGTGGGCCTTCAGCACCTACTTCCTCATCATCATTGCCGCGGGCCACATCTGGAAGGTGATGGCACTGGCCTACCTGCCCCCCATGATCGGCGGCATCGTGTTGGCTTACAGGGGGAAATACCTGTGGGGAATGGTGGTCACGGCCCTCTTCGCCGCTCTGGAGGTGCACGCCAACCACGTGCAGATGACCTACTACTACCTGCTGCCCATCCTGCTGATGATCGTCGCCTTTGCCATTGACGCCATCCGCCAGCGACGCTGGGCCCACCTGCTGAAGGCCACGGGGGCCGTTGTGGCGGGCGGACTGCTGGGCGTGCTGGTCAACAGCTCGAACCTGTACCACACGTGGCGCTACTCGAAGGAGACGATGCGCGGCAAGAGCGAGCTGGTCAAGGAGGACTCGGCGAACCAGACGTCGAGCGGACTGGAGCGCTCCTACATCACGGACTACAGCTACGGCATCGGCGAGACGTGGACGCTGCTCGTGCCCAACGCCAAGGGCGGCACGTCGATGCACGTGCTGGGCGACAACGAGGCGGCAAAGAAGGAGAGCGAGAGCCATGCCTTCGACCTCGGACAGGGACAGCGCGTGCCCTATAGCTACATGTTCAACCAGATGCCGCAGTACTGGGAGGAGAGCATGGAGCCGGGTGCCAACGGCACGATGGGCCCGGTCTACGTGGGCGCCTTCGTGATGATGCTCTTTGTGCTGGGTCTGTTCATTGTGCGCGGGCCGATGAAGTGGGCGCTGCTGGCGGCCACCGTGCTGAGCATCATGCTGGCGTGGGGCAAGCACTTCATGGGGCTGACGGATGTGTTCATCGACTACGTGCCGATGTATGCCAAGTTCCGCGCCGTCGAGTCGATCCTCGTCATCGCCGAGTTCTGCATACCCCTGCTGGCCATGCTGGCGCTGAAGCGTATCGTCGACGAGCCGGAGGTGCTGACGAAGCAGATCAAGTGGGTCTACACGGCCTTCGGACTGACGGGCGGCATGTGCCTGCTCTTCGCCCTGATGCCGACGCTCTTCTTCGACTTCACCACGCAGGCCGAGCAGGCGCAGTTCGCGCAGATGCTGCCTCCCGATCAGGTGGCACCGTTCATGGAGTCGCTCTCACGGGTGCGACAGGCGGTGTTCACGGCCGACTGCTGGCGCTCGCTGGCCGTCATCGTCGTGGGTGTCTTCATCCTGCTGCTCTATAAGGCCCGCAAGCTTCAGACGCTGCCGATGGTGGCGCTGCTGGCCGTGCTGTGCCTCGTCGACCTGTGGTCGGTCAACAAGCGCTATCTGAACGACGCGATGTTCAAGCCCGTCGCCGAGCGCCAGCAGATCCGCCCGCTGACGGATGCCGACCGCACGATCCTGGCCGACACGGCGCTCGACTACAGGGTGCTCAACCTGGCCGGCAACGTGTTCAATGAGAACGAGACGAGCTACTACCACAAGAGCGTCGGCGGCTACCATGCGGCCAAGCTGCGCCGCTATCAGGAGCTCATTGAGGCCTACATCTCGCAGGAGATGAGCCAGCTGCCGCAGCTCATCAACGACACGCAAGGCAATCTCTCGCTGGTGCGTGGCGACAGCCTCTACCCAGTGCTCAACATGCTGAATACGAAGTATCTGCTGGCCGCACAGCAGAACCTCGCCGTGAAGAACCCCTGGGCACAGGGCAACGCATGGTTCATTGACAGGCTCGACTACGTCGGCAATGCCAACGAGGAGCTCGACGGCATCGCCAAGGTCGACGTGCGCCACGAGGCCGTCGCCGACCGCTCGTTCGAGCCGCAGCTGGGACAGGCCGCAGCCACGGACAGCACGGCCACGGTGACGCTGCTCAGCTATGAGCCCAACGAACTGAAATATACCGTCGAGAGTCAGACGGGCGGCATCGTCGTCTTCTCTGAGATATACTATCCTGACTGGACGGCCACCATCGACGGCGAGGAGGCTAAGCTGGGGCGCGTCAACTACGTGCTGCGTGCCCTTCGCGTGGAGCCGGGCCGCCACGAGGTGGTGATGACCTTCCGCCCCAAGTCGATCGACCGCACGGAGACCATCGCCTATGTGGCTCTCATCGCCATGCTGCTCGCTGTGGTGGCATTGGCGGTCAGGGAGGTGCGCCGCCGTCAACGACAGTCATAAAGGGAAACGCCTATGAACACTGCTGCTAAGGTTCTACACGAGATTACTCCGCTGGCCGAACACGACTTCATGTACGTGGCCGACCGGCATAAGAAGGAGTTCACCTATCCCATCCATTGCCACGACATCTTCGAACTGAACTTCGTCGAGAATGCCGAGGGCTGCCGTCGCGTGGTGGGCGACTGCAGCGAGGTGATCGGGCCGTTCGACCTCGTGCTCATCACCAGCCCGCAACTTGAGCATGTCTGGGAGCAGCACGAGTGCCACTCGGACGACATCCACGAGGTGACCATACAGTTCGCCGTCGACTTCCTGAGCGAGACCAGCATCTATCACACCAACCCCTTCAACTCGGTCTATAAGATGCTGCAGAGGGCACAGAAGGGACTCGTCTTCCCCATGCAGGCCATCATGCGCGTCTACCCCATGCTGACGGGCCTCTCGCAGATCAAGGAGGGTTTCTATGCCGTGCGCGAGCTGATGACCATCCTCTACGAGCTGTCGAAGTGCGACGGAGCCCGCGAGCTGGCCTCGTCGGCCTTCGCCAAGGTCGACGTGGAGAGCGACTCGCGGCGGGTGCTGAAGGTGAAGAACTTCATCGAGAACCACTACATGGACGAGCTGCGGCTGCAGCAGCTGAGCGACCTGGCGGGCATGACGCCCAGCGCCTTCAGCCGATTCTTCAAGTTGCGCACAGGGAAGAACCTCAACGAGTATATCGTCGACGTCCGCCTGGGCCATGCCGCCCGACGGCTGGTCGACACGACAGCTGCCGTCGCTGAGGTGTGCTATGACTGCGGGTTCAACACGCTGAGCAACTTCAACCGCCTGTTCCGCAAGCGCAAGGGCTGCAGCCCGACGGAGTTCCGCGAAAAATATTGTAAGACTAAAGTAATTGTTTGATTATGAAGCATCATTGCGTTTGGGCCCTTTGTGCCTCATTCTACATCCTGCATTCTGCATTGTTCATCACACCCGCAGCGGCTAAGATTGAGCTGCCCGACATCGTGGGCGACAACATGGTGCTGCAGCAGCAGACCAATGCCCGCCTATGGGGGACGGCTGTGCCTGGGGCCACGGTGACGGCGAAGGCCGACTGGCTCAGCAGCGCCGTCATGGCGAAGGCCGACAACGACGGACGCTGGCAGCTGACACTGCAGACGCCCGCTGCCGAGAAGCGCGAACATCAGATCACGCTCAGCGAGAACGGCCGCGAGCAGCTGACCCTCAGCCGGGTGCTCATCGGCGAGGTGTGGTTTGCCTCAGGACAGTCGAACATGGAGATGCCGATTGAGGGCTTCTGGAACTGTCCTGTCAACCAGAGCAACGAGGTCATCGCCACGTCGGCACAGAACCCCTGGATGCGACTGGCCATGGTCGAGAAGAACGGACAGACAAAGCGCATAGAGACATGCAAGGGCCGCTGGCAACTGCCGTCACCCTCGACGACGGGCCGCATGAGCGCCACCGCCTACTTCTTCGCACAGATGCTGCAGCAGGCCCTCGACGTGCCCGTGGGCGTCATCGTCTCAGCATGGGGCGGATCGAAGGTCGAGGGCTGGCTGCCTGACGACATCGTCAGCACCTACGACGACGTCGACATCGAGAAGGAGCAGCGCGAGGGATGGAACGGCCAGTGGTGGCACTACTATACGCCTGTCATCATGTACAACGGCATGCTGTGGCCCCTGCGCCACTACACCATCCGCGGATTCCTCTGGTATCAGGGCGAGTCGAATGTCGGCAAGGATCAGACCTATCCTGAGCGGCTGGCCACGATGGCACGCACCTGGCGCCGCGACTTTGGCGGCACGGCGGAGCAGTTGCCTTTCTATCTGGTTGAGGTGGCTCCCTACGGCGACGAGGACCAGTGGCTAAGCCAGCCACGATTCCGTGAGTGCCAGCATCGTGCCGCTGAGCTCATTGGCAACAGCGGCGTCGTCTGCACCAACGACCTCGTGGCGCCTTATGAACGTCATCAGATTCATCCCGCCGAGAAGCGGCAGGTGGGCTACCGGCTCGCCTATATGGCCCTCAACCGCACCTACGGCATGAAGCAGATAGCCTGCGACGCGCCTGAATACGACCACATGAAGGTGATGGGCCGTGAGGTGGAGGTGTTCTTCAAGCATGCCGAACAGGGGCTGTCGCCTTGGGAAGACATCGTGGGCTTCGAGGTGGCTGGGGCCGACGGTCAGTTTGTGCCTGCACAGGCCCGCCTGAACGAGTCGAACAAGAGCGTCATCGTCTCGGCAGCAGAGGTAGAGGCTCCTACAGCCGTACGCTATTGCTTCAAGTCATTCCAGCCCGGCAACCTGAAGAACGCCCGCGGACTGCCCGTCGTTCCGTTCCGCAGCGACCGCACGAAGTGATGCTTTCTCTCAACAACCAAGAAGGTGTGTCGTCTGACACACCTTCTTTTCTTTATGATCATCAATAAAGGGGCTGACCCATCATGATGAAAGATTTATAATTCATTCGTTCTTTGTGTAGACCTCGTTGAGATCATGCAGGAAGAGCGTCTTCCCGTCATTGTAGAAGGTAACGAAGTCAGCAGCCGACTCTTGGCCGGGGTAGGGGGCATAGAAATGCCCTGGTTTGTCGTGAGCATTGCGCCAGACAAGCACGTAGCTGACGGGATGGCGGCCCAGCACGGGGGCCAACGTGCGCGTCCACCAGTCGGCGGTCTTCAATCCCTCATAGCCCGTCTCCGTCAGTGCGGCTGCCTTGCCGTGCTCCCGGGCAGCCTCGCAGATATAGCCTAAGAAGCGGTCGAGGTCGGAGGCATAGTTGGCAATGGCGATGGTGTCGGCGGTGGGCGCGTAGCAATACTGGTCGTAGCCGATGACGTCGACGAGGTCGTCGCCGGGATAGCGCTCCATGAGCATCTCCTTCGTCGTGTCGGACGTCATCTGGTTGGGCGAGTAAGCATAGAGGGCATTGACGACGCCCTGCTCCTTCAGCCTGTCCACGGTGAGGCGCCACAGGGCGACGTACTGCTCTGTGGTGCAGTTGTCCTGTCCCCACCAGAACCACGACCCCGTGTGCTCATGCCAGGGGCGGAAGATGACGGGCACGCGGATGCCGTCGGCCGTCTGGAGCGAGTTGAGGAATGCGGCCACGCGGTCGAGCCATCCGAGGAATATCTCGTTCTTCTCGCCGCCAGTCAGGACGGCTTCGACGGTGTGGCTCTCAATATCCTTCAGCGAGTCGGCCACCCAAGCTGTGCCGCCCGAAAGGGGATTGTTAAGATGCCACGAGAGGGTGATGACGCCACCACGCTCAAAGTGGCGAATAATCTCCTGCCGCATGCGGCTGAAGGGTACACCGTCGAGGTTGAGCGAATCGCCCAGTTCGAGATGCCCCAGGTCGAAACCCATGACGGCGGGATAGTCGCCGCAGACGCTCTTGACGTCGCTGCGGTCGGCATCGCCCACCCATTCGTGGCCGTAGACGGGGTCATCCTGATGGCCGAACATATACTGGCCTTCTGCTCCCATCTGCTTCAGCGAACTGAGCAGAGCCTCCGTGCGTTGCGTACGCCCGCTGTCGGCCATCGGCTCAGCGGACTTCTTGCTGTTGCTGCAGGCTGCACAAAGCATGGCGGCAGCAGCTATGATTAAAAGTCTGTTCATGTCTGTTTATAGTTTAACTTGATCGCGGGTAATGACATTCTCGTCAGACATGGCAGCCTTCCACCAGTCGTCGCTGCACATCGTGTCAGTAGAGCCCTGGCCGCCTTGATACCACACCATGAAGTGACTCCACTTGGCACCCTTCGACCAGCATTCGCCGATGCGTCCCTGCTCGCCGCTGTCGCCACGGCCGCACTCGGCCAAGGCCACCATTTTATTGGGATAGGCAGCCTGTACCTCGGCAAACTCCTGAGCGTTAGCCTGGGCGTTCTGTCCATAGAGGTCGCGCCCCACGATGTCGACATAGGCATCACCGGGATACCAGTCGGTGTCCTGATTGTAAGCATCGCTGTCGCCGTTGTAGTTCTGAGTGGTCCACACCCAGATGAGGTTGTTAATGCCTTTCTGCTTGAAGTAGTCGTACATCGTCACCCACAGCTTCTTGTAGGTCTCAGCGCCGTCGTAGCCCCACCAGAACCACGACTTTGTCCAGGCGGCCTGATCCTTGCGGGTCGCGTTGCCGGCTGCCTCATGGAAGGGGCGCCATGTAGCAGCGATACCAGCCTCCTGGAGCTTCAGGAGAGTAGCGACAACCTTGTCCATCTGATCATAGAACCAGCGGTTCTCCCATGACCCTTTCTTAAAAACGTTCGAGGCTTTGAAGGAAGTCTCTGAGGGCGTGCAGGTGACGTCGGTGGAACCTTCCGTCTTAGGCACGTTGAAGTGCCACATCAGTTGAACCAGTCCGCCGGCATTGACCCATTCCTGTACAGGCTTTATCTGTGTGTAGTCAATCCAGTTGGCAGGCGAGAAGCAGATGTGGATGAAGTCGTAGCAGTTCATGGCCGGGTACTTGCCCGTGAGTTTGAAGACCTTCTCAGCGCAGTCATTGTTCCAGTTGACGTTGGCCATGACGCTCGACAGCACTTTCTTGCCATATAGAGAATACATATAGGCATAAAGTTTGCGGGCCGCATCGGTCGATGCTGTGACGGGTTCTGAGGGGATGGACGTGACGGGAGGCTGGACCTTGGCCTTGGTCGTAAAGCTGAAGGTGACGGTCGGTGCAGCCGTGCCCTGCGTGTTCTTCACCAGGCCCAAGGGAATGGTGATACTGACCGTGGTGCCCCAGTCGGGGCAGTTGGCTGTGATGAGCAGGTCCTTGCCTTGTGCCCGGGCCTTAGTGATGGTGCCGCCCGTAATCTGAAGCTTGTCAGTGTCAGCGGTGAGGAAAGCGATGACTTGGTCGTAGCCGACAGTGATGCTGACATCACCCACGGCAACATCGGTGGTGCCGTGGGCAGGCGTCACGGAGACCATCTGAGGTGCCGGCACGATGATTTCTTCCGGCTCGTCGTCGCCACAGCTCCAGGCCAACAGCGAAAGTCCTAGTATTGACAATAATCTGAGATAAAGTTTCATGTTCTAATTTTTTTATGATACAAGGGTGTGCCAAAGATTTTGACACACCCTTGCTTGTAAGCTATAGTTTAGAGGTCAGCAACGGTCACCTTGGTCAGTATGAAGTGGTAGCCCTGCACGATAAACGTTCCGCCCCACCACTGCTGGCCGTATGCCGTGTCGAGCATGGCTTGCGTGAGCGTCAGCTTGAGTGCTCCGCCGTTGGCATCAAGGTCATAGGCAGCATACTCTCCAGCCTCGCCGAGGTTGTTGGGTGAGGCAACTGCCAAATAGGTCGGTCCCCAGTGACCTTCCACAATCTTTGCCTGCCAGTCGTCGCCAGTCGGAGTGATGTAGAAGCGAACGATTGAGCCTTCGTGCGGATTGAGGGCTGCCAGTTCGGGCGACATGTCAGTGCCGATAGTGTAGTTGATGGCCCAGTCGCTGCCCATGTCCTCGGAGCCTTCCCAAAGTACGAGCTCAGCACCGGCTCCAACAAACTTGATATACTGCAGTTGGATGCCGTCGCCCCAGATGACCATGCCCATGCCGCCGTCAGCAAACATCTTTTCGCGCTCCTCTGCGGTGAGCTGTACGACAACGTCAGTAGCGTCGGCAGCAGGATGGATGTTGCCGTCATCTCCATAAGGCATGCTGATGTTGCTGAACGGAGTGCTCCAGTCGCCCATACGGAGATTGAACACAGGTTCGCTGCCGGTGACGACGAAATGGAATGTCAGTTCGCCTGGGCCGCTGATGGCCTCTTGGAACTTCAGCCACTTGTCGCCATCCCAGTTGAATACGCCCCAATTAGACCAGCCGGAGAGATTCTCCTTGCCCTGCCATATCACGCCAAAGAGCTTGCGCATCTCCAAGGTGAAGGAGGCCGTGATGTTGGCGTTCTGCCTCAGAACGACGTCGCCGTCGGTCATGTCCTCGGGTACGGTGAAGGTCAGCGTGTTGCCGCTGATGGTGTATTCACTGCTTGCCAGGTCGCCATGACCAGGCAGTGCGACAGCGATGACGCGGTCGAAATTCTCACCCGTCAGGGTGACGACATCGCCTTCGGTCAGATCAGTTGCCTGTGAAGCACTGCTAATGGATATCGTCGGTAGCGACAACTCTGGCGTGACCAATGCAGCGCCGGAATAGAGGAGTAGCGACAGCGTGCCCGGCTTGGCGTCGGCGGGAACTGTAGCGGTGATGGTGCGGTGGTCGTCGGAAACTGTGAAGTCGCTCTCCACGCCACCAGCAAAGATGACACTCTCAACAGTGTGGAGATTGGTACCCGTTATCTGGATCTTCTGGCCGAAGTCAGAGGACTCTGTGATGCCCGTGACGGTTGCAGAAAGGATCTCCAACGGCGTCTTGTACTCCTCGGTCCATTCTTCACCATCGCTGAACGAGATGACGCCCGACTCAGCGGCTAAGGGCACCTGCAGGCGGATTTCTCTGCGCGAGATATACGTAAACTCCTCGGCAGGGACCTCTATGCCAGTAGTGAACGTGACACTGGCAATATTGTAGACGTAGTCGCCTTTAATGCTTATCTCATCACCTGCGTTTAGTCCAGTCACCGGTGTCACCGTTGTCACTTCGATAGGCTCCTTATAGGTCAGAATGCCTTCAGAGACAATCGTGTCGCGTCCTGCCACGAGGCGGATGTTGCCAGGCACAGTCTCGTCAGGAATAGTTACATAGATGTTTTCTGCATCGGCCCGGTTGAAGTCGGCTCGTTCGACAATCGCATTCTGTGGGAAGACGACCTTGTCGACCTTGGTGAGGTTAGTACCAGTGATGCGTACTTCAGTGTTGCGCAGTATAGGCGACGGTCCGAAGGCCAGAATGTTGACACCCGACTTGCTGTAGGGGTCGGTGCTGTAATCGTCTTCGCTGCACGCCGTCAGCGACAGCCCCGCGAGGGCCATCACCGACAGAGTGAATATATTCTTAAACTTTTTCATATCGCAATACATTATTATTTAACAGAAACAACGCGGATATTGTCAATCTTGATGATGGGCTGACAATCGGTGCCCTCGATACCGCCACTGGCGACGAACATCCACAGGCTGGCGAACGACTCGGCCGTGATTTGGTTCTGGCAGAGTGATCCGTCCCATGCGTAAATGAAGCTTGACGTGATGGGCAGTGTCACCGTGATCCATTCGCCACCTGTGTCATAGCTGCCTGTAATAGTCCATGGACGATAGAGTGCCCGCGGTGTGGAATTGCTGGTCATGTAGCTGTTGTTTGCTCCGGGCACCGTCTTGCCGTAGATGTCAGTGCCGGCACCACCGCCGGTGACCTTCTCGACGCCGGCAAAGCAAATCTGCATGGAAGCAGCCTTCCACGGATTTGACGACGGGATGTTCATCTCAAACTTTAGCGCCATGTTGGCGTAGTTCGAGAAGTCGGTCACATCAAGCAGGCGCGGATTGCTGGCATAGTTTTCCATCCCACTCCAGTCATCGCCAGGCCAGTAGACGAACGAGAAGTTGCCCTCGTCCCAAGTGGAATTGTCAGCTTTCTGCTGGGCTTCACCGTCACCAAACTGGAAGAAGTTTCCGCTGATGGCCGTCTCGTCCGTCGTGGCATTGTGTCCGTTCCATCCATGGTTGCCCAGAACCGTATTCGTCACTTCGTTGGGCGTGTCGAAATCGAACAGCATCCCGCGAGTATCCTTGTAGTGGAACATCGACTTGGTGGCTCCATAGACCGAGGTCACCGTGATAGGACCTTCAGCCGCTCCCTCGGGAACGATGAACCTGACGTAGGTGAAGTCAGCGGCTATCTCGGTAATCTCAGCATTCACCAGTGAGCCGTCGGCCTTGGTGAACGCTACTGTCAGTGGCTTGTTGGGGTCGTCGATGAAGTAGTTGCCGGTGAGAGTTTCTGTAGTGCCTACTGAAGCATACTCATTGTTCATCGTGTTAACGACCGGTTTCGGGATGACGACGTGGAAGTCGTAGGTCACCTCCTGACCGTCCTTTGTCGAGAAGTAGATCTTGTCAGTCACCTCGGTGGGCACGCTCTTCGGAACTGCCACGAGGATGGTGTTGTCAGTCATGTAGCTGTTGTTCAGCACGGCGTCCAGGTTGTTGAACCTGATGCCGGTTATACTGCGAAGGTTTTCGCCGACGATGCAAAGCACGCTTTGTGGCGTTGCCTCAGTGACGAGTTGTCCGTTGGTGTAGACGGTCTCTTCAGTGTCCGCGTTGCCCACGACTTCTGACGATGTACAGCGGATGTATTTGATTGTCGGCACACCCGATGCCACTTCGTACTTGTCGGGCTCGTCGCTGCATGCCACGAGCGAAAGTCCGCTGACGGCCATTGCAGCAAGTAGGATCCCATTGGTGATATGATTCTTTTTCATCTTATTCTGTATCATTAAGATTAGTAACTGTATTCATTGCGCACGTCGACGTGGATGCCGTCGACCGTCGATGCCAGATTGGGGTTAGAGGCCACATCGTTGGTAGGCAAAGGAATGAGGAAGTAGCTCTTGCCCGTCTCAGAGTCAGTCTTCATGAGCTGAGCGGGGTTGATGGGAGTTCCCGTGACGAAGCCTTGGGCTCCCTCGGTGACTGTCCATGTGCCTGACGTGTAATACTCCGATGCCAGGGCGTCGAAGCCATAGCCCTCCTTCCGGTTTTGGTTCAGGAGGTCGTTGATGCAGAAATCGGGGTTGTAGTATGACACGCGTACGAAGTCATACCAGCGGTCGCCCTCCATGGCCAGTTCCAGCCGGCGCTCCTTCCACACGTCTTCCCAGGTCAGTGAGGTGGGCTTTGTGGCCGACTTGATGGCTCGGTTGCGTACCTTGTAGTATGCGTCGATGGCGCTGGCGTCGGTTGTGCTCGAGCCAGGTCCGTTCAGCTTTGCCTCGGCGTAGACCAAATAGACATCAGACAGTCGGAGCACGTGGGTGGCCACGCTGCTCTGCATCTGATCGTTGGGCGCATATCCGATGCCGACGCGATGGTCGTAGTTGTTGCCGTGCAGGTGCTTCACGTTGCTGGCGCAGGTGGGTGAGTGCATTTCGCCGGGAGCCGTGGAGTTATAATTCTTGTCGTAGATGAAGTGCAGGAAGTCGAAGCCGTTGCCTGAGCCGTCGGGCAGTTCATGGTCCTGCCAGAAGTAGTCGTAGGTGAAGCCCGGAAGCATCATGGTTGCCTTCAGTCGGGTGTCGACGTTGTTGAGCCACGTGTCAGGCTGTTGCTCGAGAATCTTGATGCCGAAGGCCTCCTGCAGGTCGAAGCTGATGCCTCGCCAGTCGCCCCAGCAGTTCCACTCGTCGAATCCGCTCCATGCGAGGTCGGACTGCAGGCAGTTCTGAGCCGTATAGTTTCCCTCTTTGCAGCTCCACTGCCAGGCGATGAGGCTCTCCTGATTGTGGTTGTTGGCCAGTCGGAAATTGTCGGAGTAGACGGGCAGCAGGTCGCGGCCGCTGTTGTCGATGACGTCCTTTGCATATTGGGCAGCCTTGTCCAGGTCGGACTGGTCGAGTGCTCCTTTGACGCCGGCCTTTGTCAGAAAGACCTTGGCCAGCAGACCCTCAGCGCAATAGTAGTCGATGCGGCCTGGGTCGCGGGGGCTCTTGGGCAGCAGTTCCATAGCCTTCTCAAGCGTCATGACGATATACTCATAGACGTCGGCACGCTTCACCTTTTGCGCAGAGTTGTAGTCCGACTTCAAGGCCTCGGTGTTGTCGTGGATGATAGGAATGTCGCCGAAGCCACGCACTAGGTAGAAGTAAGCCAGTGCCTTGAGCGTGAGAATCTGGCCCATGCAGTCATTCTTGGCAGCTTCAGATGCGGGGCTGTTCTTTATGTAGTTATAGACGGTGCTGCAGTGGGCAATCTCTGACCATAGTGAGTTGGACATGTTGACCAGATCTTGGTCAGTGCCGTTGAGGGTAAAGGTGAGGTATGGGCTGTCGCCCATAATGAGGTTTCCCGACAGCACTTCACCCACCTCGAAGTATCCACGCAGGAAGTCGTACCAAGGCGAGTTGTACAAATAGTTGATACCCGCATAGCACTGCTCGTCGGTCTCATAGTAGTTGTCGCCGACATAGTTGTCCTCGGTTGGCTTGTCGAGGAAGTCGTCGCATGCAGTGAGGCCGAAGGCGGCCACGACCGCAATGGCCATCGTTTTGATATATGACAGTTTCATATTGTGTTTCAGTGTTAGAATGTGACATTAAGACCAAAAGAATAGGACGTAGGCGAAGGATAGCGTCCGTTGTCGAGACCGAACACGTTTTTTGACTGTGTGCTGGCACCGATTTCGGGGTCGTAGCCGTCGTAGCCCGTGATGGTGAGGAGATTCTGGATGTTAGCGCTCAGTCGGAGACTTTCAACCAAGAGTTTGCGCGTCCACTTCTTGGGGAAGGTATAGCCGATGGAGATGTTCTTCAAGCGCACGTAGGAACCGTCTTCGATGTAGCGGTCGCTCCAGCGGTCGTTGTCGTTAGGATCTGAGATGGATGCACGGGGCAGCTCAGCTCCGGGATTCACCACGCGGACGTTGGTGATGTCGTCATACCAGTGCCAGATGAGCTGGCCGTCGCCACGGTCGAGTCCTGCCGAGTAGTCCTTGTTGGGATCGATGGCTGCCAAGACGGTGCGGTTGTTGACGTCGTTGAGCTGGTTTGTCCATGTGGAGTTCATGTGGGTGAGGAACATCTTCGTGTAGTTACCCACCTTGTTGCCCACCGAGCCAGTGATGAAGATGTTCATGTCGAAGCCGTTCCAGCGGAAAGTGTTGGTCAGACCGAAGGTGTACTTGGGCAGTGGCGAGCCAATGTTGGTGCGGTCCAGTTCGTTGATGACGCCATCGGGCACGCCCTCAGGTCCGCTGATGTCCTTGTACTTGATGTCGCCCACCCAGACGGTGGAGTTCTTGTCGTAGACTCCGTTGGCAGGTGTCTTCTCAGGCTTGGGCGATGCCTGAATGTCCTCCAGGCTGGTGTAGATGCCGTCGGTGACGTAGCCGTAGAAGTTGTAGAGCGACTGGCCCACCTCGGTTCGGCTGACGAGGTCGCTCCACTGGCCGCTGCCCTCCAGTGCTGGGCCGTCGTAGGCCACGAGCTTGTTGCGGTTGAAGGAGATCTGGAAGTTGACGTCCCACTCGAACTTACCCTGCAGGGGGTGAGCGTCGACGGTGAACTCGACACCGCGGTTACGGATGGTGCCGTAGTTGCCGTAGGGGGCGGTGAGCTGCGAGCTTTCATTGCCGTCGGAACCCATATAAGTGGGGAGCTGCAGCTCCATGAGCATGTCTCTGGACTCCTTGTTGTACCAGTCGATCGTGAGGTTCAGGCGGTTGGAGAAGAAACCCAGGTCGAGACCTACGTTCCACTGTTCCTGGCTCTCCCATTTCACGCCCGTGTTGGCAATGTTCGTCGGCCGGTAGCTCTTGCCGAGGGCGGAGTCCATGGACTGCAGGGTGACGCCCCAGCGATAGCCGCCGATGTTGGAGTTACCGGTCTGGCCCCATCCGATGCGCAGCTTGCCGTTCGACAGCCAGCTCTCGGTGATGTCCCTGATGAACTTCTCGTTGTTGAAGCGCCAGCTGGCGGCAAACGAGTGGAATCCGGCCCAGCGGTTATCCGGCCCGAAGTTCGACGATCCGTCGTAACGATAGGTGTAGGTGGCATTGTAGCGGTCTTCGTAGCCGTAGGTCCAGCGGGTGAAGAAAGATGCCATAGAGGAGCTGCCGAATCCTGCGTTGATGGTAGGCGAGCCCTGACCCAGCTTGGGGTTGTGGACGGCGTCGGAAGGCAGGTCGCTGTTGGCCAGGCTGCCGTATTCATAGTTGCTTTCCCATGCTTCCTGTCCGACCATGCCGGTGACGTGATGCTTCTGTGCGAAGACGTGCGTCCACGTCAGGTAGTTCTTCAACTGCCAGAACTTGCTGTTGTTGTATTGCATGGAGCTGGTGTTGACAGGCTGCGACCAGTTGCCGAAGTTGAGGCGGGGCTTGTAGCGCTCACCTTTGGACGAGCCGATGTCGAAGCCCAGCTCGGTGTGCCAGACAAGGTCTTTGTAGAACTGCACGTCGAAGAAGATGTTGCCGTTCAGCTTCTGGCGGTTCAGCAGAATCTGGTTGGCCAGACCCATGGCGATGGGGTTGGGGTTGGTGTAGCCTTCCTGACTGACCGATGCATAGCTGCCGTCTACATTATAAATAGGTATGGCGGGCGACGACGTCAGCGAGTAGTAGATCATACCCTCCTGACCGTCGGCCAGCTTCAGATCGTCGTTAGAATTTGAATAGGCCACGTTGACGCCCATCTTCAGCCACGACTTCAGCTCGGCGTCGAGGTTGGTGCGCAGCGAGAGGCGGTTGAACTCAGAGCCGATGATCGTACCTTCCTGATTCATGTACGAGCCGCTCACGTAGTACTTCACCTTGTCCGTGCCACCCTGAGCGCTCAGCTGGTGCTGGTGCTGCAGGGCCGTCTGGAACACGGCGTCCTGCCAGTTGGTGCCCTTGCCCAGGATGCTGGGGTCGTTGTAGTAGGCACTTTGGCTGGCCTCGCCCACGTCGACAAAGCCCTGATAGTAGTGCGAGAATTCGCGCAGGTCCATCATGTCGAGGCGTTTGGTCTGACGGTTGATGGTGAGCGAACCATTGTACGTGAACTTGGCTTCACCGGCCTTACCGTGCTTGGTGGTGATGAGCACGACGCCGTTGGCGCCCTGGGCACCATAGATGGCGGTGGCTGAGGCGTCCTTCAGAATCTCCATCGAGACGATGTCAGCCGGGTCAATGGTGGCCAGGGGAGAGATGGTCGAGACGCGTCCGTTGCCCAGTGCATCGCCAAGACCATAGTCGTAGCCGGTGGCGCCGCCGCTCTGGACGATGACGCCGTCGATGACGTAGAGGGGTTCGGTGTTGGCGTTGAGGGTGGCAGTACCACGCACGCGGATGCTGGAGCTGGAGCCTGGCGCACCCGAAGTCTGCACGGCGGCCACGCCGGCAGCATGGCCCTGGAGAATCTGGTCGAGCGATGTGACGAGCGAGGTCTTGATGGCGTCTTCGCCGATGTTCGCCGATGCGCCGGACAGGTCGCTCTTCTTCATCGTACCGTAGCCGACGACGACGACCTCGTCGAGCATCTGCTTGTCTTCCTCAATGACGATGTCGAGGAAGTTCTGTGCTCCGATCCTCACTTCCTTTGTAGTGTAGCCTACGTAGGAGACGACCAGCGTCTGGCCCTGCGAAGCGTTGATCGTGAAGCGGCCATCCAGGTCGGTGGCCACGCCGTTGGAGGTGCCCTTCACGGTGACGCTGGCGCCGATGACGGGCCCCATCGCATCACTGACAACACCTGTGATCTTCTTTGCCTGTTGCACCTCGGTGGGCAGAGGGCTTGCCTCGTCCCCGCCAGCAGCAAGCATTTGCGGCGAATAGCTCAGCCCCATGGCTAATCCTACTGCCGCCAGCATGGTTTTGTTACTGCAGTTTGCTTTCATAGGTTTTGTTTTGTTAGTTTATATAATATTAATGTGGTTTTGGGCTTTGTTTTGGATAATAGTTATCGGGTGCAAAGATAGTGGTTTTCTGCGAAACACGATAACATTTAATTGATTTATTTTGACACTTTTTTGCTAATTTTCTTTGCTCCCTTCATCTTCGTTGTCTGTATAATCATGATTTTTCCGACTCGGATTCGGGCTGAGAAGATGCTCTTTCGGGCTTCTGCTTGTGAGCATCTCAATCGGACGGACGTAGAATCTCTTTGGTAATATAGGGGCATATTACCCTCGAGAATGCCGCTTCTCGAAGGTAATATAGGGGTATATTACCGTTGAGAAGCTCCCTTTCGCCATCAGCCGTCTTGGGAGAATCGTTTGTGGGTTTGACGGTTCTCTCGGTGCTTGATTTTGTTATGAAAGTGCAGAAGTTTGCAAATAAAGTATCATAGCGGCTGTTTTTTTTTTCGTAACTTTGCACCCGGATTACTGATTAATTTAGAACAATTTGTTATTACGACAGATGAAAAGGAATTTGCTGCTCATGTTGGCATTGCTGGCAATGCTACCTGTGGCCGCTCAGATTCGTGGCAACAACATTGTGGTCACCGTCGAGCCCGACCATCAGGACTGGAACTATAGGGTGGGGGAGACGTGCACGATGCAGGTCGAGGTGCGCCGCTCGGGCACGCTTCTCAGCGATGTAGCCATTGACTACGAGGCCGGCCCGGAGATGTATCCCACGGAGAAGAAGTCCGTCCGGCTCAAAGATGGCACGATGAAGCATCGGGGAAAGATGACGTCGCCGGGCTTCTATCGGCTGAAGGTCACGGCCCATGTCGACGGTCGCGACTATGCAGGCGTGTGCACAGCGGCATATGATCCTGAGCGGCTGCAGCCGACGACGGTCTGTCCGCCCGACTTCGACCAGTTCTGGTCAACGGCTGTCGAGCAGGCCCGCTGGACGTCGCTGGAGCCGACGAAGCGTCTGCTGCCGGAGCGGTCGACGAAGGATGTCAACGTCTACGAGGTGTCGTTCCAGAACGTGCGCTGGGGCTCGCGTACCTATGGCATACTGTGTGAGCCGGTGAAGCCCGGGCGCTATCCGGCCCTGCTGCGCGTGCCGGGTGCCGGTGTGCGTCCTTATCAGGGCGACCCGTGGACGGCCGCCAAGGGCGTCATCGTGCTCGAGATCGGCATCCACGGCATCAGCGTCATTCAGCCGCAGTCGCTCTACGACCGGCTGGCCGACGGCGCCCTGAACTGCTACTGGAACTACGGCATGGATGATCGCGACCAGTCGTACTACAAGCGCGTCGTCGTGGGCTGCATCCGCGCCATCGACTATATCGAGCAGTTCACGCAGTGGGACGGCCAGAACCTCGGCGTCACGGGCTCCAGCCAGGGCGGATTCCTCTCGCTGGCCACGGCCGGACTGGACCGTCGCGTGACGTGCTACGGTGCCGTCCACTCGGCTCTCTGCGACCATACGGCCTCGCTCAAGGGCGTCGCCTGCGGATGGCCACATTATTTTTATAATGTAAAGGATCCGTCGAAAGCGCGCATCGAGACGTCGCGCTATTATGACGGCGTCAACTTCGCCCGCCGCATCACGTGTCCGGGCTGGTTCTCGTTCGGCTACAACGACGACGTCGTGCCGCCCACGACGGCCTATGCCACCTATAACGTCGTGACGTCCCCTAAGACGCTGAGCCCTTATCAGCAGACGGCCCACTACTGGTATCAGGAGCAGTGGGACGAGTGGCAGGCGTGGCTGTTGAGGGAACTGGGAGTTGAGAGTTGAGAATTGAGAGGTTTTGGAATTCCTAATTAAAGAAACGATATGACTGAATTTGAAAAGAAAGTGGCAGCGCTGCGCGCACACCACGAAGAACTGCTCAACCGTGTGAATAGCCCTAAAGAGTGGGGCAACGGTATTTATGAGAGATACGAGTATCCTATACTGACAGCCGACCATACGCCCTTGGAGTGGCGCTATGACTTCTGCGAGAAGGACAACCCCTACCTGATGCAGCGCATCATGATGAACGCCACGCTCAACAGCGGGGCTATCAAGTGGAAGGGGAAGTATGTGCTCGTCGTCCGTGTGGAGGGTGCCGACCGTAAGTCGTTCTTCGCCGTGGCCGAGAGCCCCAATGGCATTGACCACTTCCGCTTCTGGCCTGAGCCCATCACGATGCCCGAGGCTCCTTCCGACTCCCCTGAAGGAGGAGTGAATCCGGCTACGAATGTCTACGACATGCGTCTCACCCTGCATGAGGACGGATGGATCTACGGTGTCTTCTGCGCAGAGCGCCATGACGACTCGCAGCCAGGCAACCTCTCCGCTGCCACAGCCACAGCCGGCATTGCCCGCACAAAGGACCTCGTCAGCTGGGAGCGGCTGCCCGACCTCCGCTCGCGCTCGCAGCAGCGCAACGTGGTGCTCCATCCAGAGTTTGTCGACGGCAAGTATGCTTTCTACACCCGACCGCAGGATGGCTTCATCGACACAGGGTCGGGCGGTGGCATCGGCTGGGCGCTGGTCGACGATATCACTCATGCCGAGGTGAAAGAAGAGAAGATCATCAATGCCCGCCACTATCACACCATTACCGAGGTGAAGAACGGCGAGGGACCGCATCCCATCAAGACGCCCCGCGGCTGGCTCCACCTGGCCCACGGCGTGCGTGCCACGGCCGACGGTCTGCGCTATGTGCTGTATATGTATATGACGGCCCTCGGCGACCCCACGCGCGTCATTGCCCAGCCAGGCGGCTTCTTCCTCGTGCCTGAGGGACAGGAGTACGTGGGCGACGTGATGAACGTGGCCTTCGCCAACGGATGGATAGCCGATCCTGACGGTCGCGTCTTCATCTACTATGCCTCAGCCGACACCCGCATGCACGTGGCCACCTCGACCGTCGACCGCCTCATCGACTATTGCATGAACACGCCTGAGGATGGATTGACGACGGCTGCTTCTGTAAAAAACATCTTACGTCTTATTCGCAAAAATAATGGAAAACAGAATTAAACTATCCGAGAAACTGGGCTATGCACTTGGCGACGCGGCCGCCGGCGGCATCACCTGGAAGATCATGTCGATAGCCTTCCCCCTGTTCTTTACCAATGTGTTCGGACTGTCGTTTGCCGATGCTGCTACGCTGATGCTCATTGCCCGTATGTTCGACGTCGTCACCGACCCCCTCATGGGCTCGCTGGCCGACCGCACGCAAAGTCGCTGGGGCACCTATCGTCCATGGCTCATCTTCGGCGCCGTGCCCCTCGGACTGGTGTTTGCCCTGCTGCTCTATACGCCCGACCTTGGGCCCGCCGGCAAGCGCGTCTGGGCCTATTCGCTCTATCTGCTGATGATGGCCGTCTATACCGCCGTCAACGTGCCCTACGGCTCGCTGCTGGGTGTCATGACGGCTGACGACAACGAGAAGAACCAGTTCTCGTCCTACCGTATGGTGGGAGCCTATGCCATGGGATTCGTCACCCTGCTGTCGTTCCCCTACTTGCAGAAACTCGTCGGTGGCACTGAGGCCCATCAGTATGCCGTGCTTGGCGTCTTCTTTGGCGTGCTAGCCGCTGTCGGCACGCTGGCCTGCGGACTGCTGACCCGCGAACGGCTGAAGCCCGTGCGTGCCGAGAAGTTCTCGTTCAAGCAGTTTGGCGACCTCTTCAAGAACAAGCCTTGGATCATCCTGACCCTCATTGGTGTCTGCACCAACTTCTTCAACGGGTTCCGCTACGCCGTGGCGGGCTACATGATAACCTACTGTCTTGGCGGCGACGTCACCGTCAGCGGACTCATCATCAACTACACCGTGTTCATGACCTTCGGCGAGCTGACCTGCATGATCTTTGGCGGACTGTCGCCCAAGTTCACGCAGTGGGTGGGCTCCAAGCGCAAGGCCTTCGTCTGGGCTGCCCTCATCTGCGCCGTGTTCAGCATCGCCTTCTTCTTCGTGCCCATGAACCCGGACTATATCTGGGTGATGGTCGCCCTTGTGGTGCTCACCTCGGTCGGCGTGGGATTCTATTCGCCCCTGCTGTGGTCGATGTATGCCGATGTGGCCGACTACGCTACGGAGAAGAACGGCACCTCCTCGACCGGACTCATCTTCTCCAGCGGTACCATGGCGCAGAAGTTCGGCACGGCCATCAGCGGCTCGCTTGTCGCCCTCTTCCTCGGACTGGCAGGTGCCAGTATGACAACCGATGTCATGGGCAACACGATCGTCGACCCGGCGTCCATCACCCAGTCGGTGCTCACGATGATATGGTTGCTGTTCTCACTTTTCCCTGCCATTATTGCGCTACTTATGGTTCTGCTTATCCGACTTTATCCCATCAAGAAATGAAAAGACTGCTTATCCTTTCGCTCCTCGTCGGATGCTTCAGCGTCGGTCTGCGTGCCGCCTCGCCCGTGAAGCGCTGGGGACAGCTGCAAGTCAGCGGCACCCGGCTGTGCGCTGCCGATGGGCAGCCCGTCGTCCTGCGGGGCGTCAGCTTCGGCTGGCACAACCTTTGGCCACGGTTCTATAACAAGAAGGCCGTGCGGACCCTCGCCCGCGACTGGCATGCCACGGTGGTGCGCGCCGCCATGGGCATCATGATTTACGACAACTATCTGGACAATCCGCAGTTTGCCCTCCAGTGCGTCGAACCTGTCGTCAGGCAGGCTATCAGGAAGGGCGTCTATGTCATCATCGACTGGCACTCCCATAAGCTGCTCACGGCCGAGGCCAAGACTTTCTTCGGACAGATGGCGCAGAAATACGGGAAATATCCCAACGTGATATACGAAATCTACAATGAACCCGTTAATGATTCATGGGACGACCTGAAAGCCTATGCCACAGAGGTGATCGGCGAAATTCGTCGCCACGATCCGGACAACATCGTGCTCGTGGGCTGTCCACACTGGGATCAGGACATCCACCTCGTGGCCGAGAGTCCGCTTGAGGGATTCCGGAATATCATGTACACGGTGCACTTCTATGCCGCCACCCACAAGCAGGAGCTGCGCGACCGCATGACACAGGCCGTCGACAGAGGCATCCCAGTCTTTGTCAGCGAATGTGCAGGCATGGAGGCCTCGGGCAACGGTCCGCTCAATCCTGAAGAGTGGCAGCGATGGGTCGACTGCATGGAGACGCATCAGATCAGCTGGGCCTGCTGGTCGCTGAGCGACAAGGACGAGACGTGCTCCATGCTCCTGCCGAGAGCCACATCCGTGGGCCCTTGGGCCGACGACCTGCTGAAGCCATGGGGCAAGATGGTTCGCGACGTATTGCGACAAAAGAACAGACAATGAGAAAGGATATAGAACAACTCAGACACGAGGTGCGCCAGGTGCTCGAGGACAATATCCTCAGCTTCTGGCTCAACTGTATGATTGACCATGAGAGCGGCGGCTTCTATGGACGCATCGATGGCATGGGGCATCTTCATGACCATGCCGACAAGGGAGCCATTCTCAATGCGCGCATCCTGTGGGCCTTTTCTGCAGCCTACCGCGTGCTGCGTAAACCCGAATACCTGGATGCGGCCCGTAGGGCCAAAGACTATATCATGGACCACTTTGTCGACCATGAACAAGGCGGCATCTATTGGAGTCTTGACTATAAGGGAAATCCGAAGGACACAAAGAAACAGTTCTATGCCATCGGTTTCGCTATCTATGGGCTGAGCGAATATGCCCGGGCAACGGGTGATAAAGAATCGCTCCGCATGGCTTACAATCTCTTTGAGTGCATCGAGCAGCATGCCTTCGACAAACAATATAATGGATACATCGAGGCTACGACGCGCCACTGGCAGCCCATTGCCGACATGCGACTCTCAGACCTCGATGCCAACTATCCCAAATCGCAGAACACTCACCTCCACATCATCGAGCCCTACACCAACCTGCTGCGCGCCCTCCGCGCCCAATCCTGTCCGGTGCCTTCCGCCCAGTCCCGTCCGGTGCCTTCTGCCCAGTCCCGTCCGGTGCCTTGCGACATTGTCGCAAGGCTTGAATCGGCCCTCCGCAACCTCATCACCATCTTCACCGACCATATCCTCAACCCCGCCACCCACCACCTCGACCTCTTCTTCGAGAACGACTGGACACGCGGTGCCGGCCGTCTCGAAAGCTATGGCCACGACATCGAATGCTCCTGGCTGCTACATGAGGCGGCCCTCGTATTGGGCGACAAGGAGATACTGGATAAGGTGGAACCCATCGTGCAGATGGTGGCCCGCGCCTCAGAGAAGGGACTCAACGCCGACGGCTCTATGGTCCATGAGGCTAATCTCGACACCGGCCACGTCGACGACGACCGTCACTGGTGGGTGCAGGCAGAAGCCGTCGTCGGATTCCTGAACATCTGGCAATACTTTGGCGATGAGCAAGCCCTCCAAAAGGCACTCCGTTGCTGGCAATACATAAAGGATTATCTCATCGATCACGAGCATGGCGAGTGGTACTGGAGCCGTCGACCTGACGGCACTGTCAATCGCGACGACGACAAGGCAGGCTTCTGGAAATGTCCCTACCACAACAGCCGAATGTGCCTCGAAATCATTGAACGCCAATTATAACTTATCAAACTATACAGAATCATGAAACGACTTATTATTAGCTTATTCGTTTTGGCATTGCCCTGGGCGATGCAAGCGCAGGTCATCAAGCCTGACGCCAAGATTGAACAGAAGATTGAGAAGACGCTCCGCAAGATGACGCTCGAGGAGAAGATCGGACAGATGGCCGAGCTGAACATCGACGTCGTTCAGGACCGCTCCGTCAAGGACCGCTTTCAGCTGAGCGAGGCCCTGCTCGACACGGTCATAGGCAAGTATAAGGTGGGCTCCATCCTCAATGTGCCTAACGGCGAGGCGGTCTCGCGTCAGGAGTGGCAGGCTATCATCACGGCCATCCAGAAGAAGTCGATGAAGGAGATCGGCATCCCCTGTGTCTACGGCGTCGACCAGATCCATGGAACCACCTATACTGACGGCGGCACGCTCTTCCCGCAAGGCAACAACATGGGTGCGTCGTTCAATCGCGAACTGGTGCGCGAGGGCAGCCGCATCTCGGCCTACGAGACGAAGGCCGCCTCGATTCCCTGGGTTTATGCACCCGTCGTCGATCTAGGCCGCGAGCCCCGCTGGTCGCGCATGTGGGAGAACTTCGGCGAGGATGCCTTCCTCAATGCCGAGATGGGCCGCGAGTCGGTGTTGGGTTTCCAGGGCGACGACCCTAACCATATCGACAAGTGGCACGTGGCTGCCTGCCTGAAGCACTACATGGGCTACGGCGTGCCCACAAGCGGCAAGGACCGCACACCCTCAAACATCTCTGTGCAGGATATGCGCGAGAAGCACTTCGCCCCCTTCCTTGAGGCCGTGCGCAACGGAGCTCTCACTGTTATGGTCAACTCGCAGAGTAACAACGGCATGCCCCTGCACGCCAACTATGAATACCTGACGCAGTGGCTCAAGGAGGACCTCCAGTGGGACGGCATGATTGTCACGGACTGGGCCGACATCGTCAATCTATGGAGCCGCGACCACATCGCCAAGTCGAAGAAGGACGCCATCCGCATCGCCATCAACGCAGGCATCGACATGTCGATGGACCCCTACAGCTGGGACTTCTGCACGTTGCTTAAGGAACTCGTCGACGAGGGCAAGGTGCCCATGAGCCGCATCGACGACGCTGTGCGCCGTGTGCTGCGATTGAAATATCGTACTGGCTTGTTTGATACACCATATTATAATTGGGAGGACTTCCCGCTCTTTGGCAGTGAGGAGCACGCCGCAAAGGCACTCGAGGCGGCCCGCGAGGCCATCGTGCTGCTGAAGAACAAGGATGGCATTCTGCCCCTGAAGTCGAAGCGCATCCTCGTCGCTGGCCCCAACGCCAACTCAATGCGCTGTCTCAATGGCGGCTGGACATCGACATGGCAGGGCCGCAACGTCGACAAGCATTATCCTGAGCGCAACACCATCCTCGAGGCCTTGCAGCAGAAGTTGGGTCAAGAGAATGTTGTCTATGAGCCTGGTGTGACCTACAACGACGAAGGCGACTGGTGGGCTGAGAATGAGCCGCAGATCGACAAGGCCGTGGAGGCCGCCCGCAATGTCGACGTCATCGTGGCGTGCGTGGGCGAGAACTCCTACTGCGAGACGCCCGGCAATCTCGACGACCTCTCGCTATCGCTGAACCAGCGTAACCTCGTGAAGGCGCTCGCCAAGACGGGCAAGCCCATCGTGCTCATCCTCAACGAGGGGCGTCCGCGCCTTATCAGCGACATCGAACCGCTCTGTGCTGCAGTCATCGATGCCATCCTCCCAGGCAACTATGGCGGCGACGCTCTGGCCGACCTGCTCAGCGGCGACGCCAACTTCTCGGCTAAGCTGCCCTTCACCTATCCGCGCCATCAGACAGCCCTGACGAAATACGACTATAAGCCCTGCGAACAGGTCGAGACAATGAGCGGTGCCTACAACTACAACGCCGTGGTCAGCGTGCAGTGGGCCTTTGGCTATGGACTCTCGTACACAACGTTCGATTACTCCAACCTGCAGGTCGACAAGAAGGAGTTTACGGCTGACGACGTCCTGACCTTCACCGTCGACGTGAAGAACACGGGGCGCGTGGCTGGCCGTGAGCCTGTGCTGCTCTTCGCCAGCGACCTCGTCGCCTCGCTGACGCCTGACAACCGCCGCCTGCGTGCTTTCGAGAAGACACCGCTGCTGCAGCCAGGCGAGACCGCCCGAATGACGCTTCGCCTCAAGGGCAGCGACCTGGCCTTCGTAGGCTACGACGGCCACTGGGTGCTCGAATCTGGCGACTTCCGCATCCAGACGGGCACGGAGGTGCTCACCGTCACCTGTACGGCCGACCGCCGTTGGGACGAACCTAACAAATAATTTAAATTACTCAATATGAAGGTATCATTCTTTTTGATTGGAGCCATGTTGCTCCTCAGCTCGACGAAGGTGATGGCCTGGCAGGGCGACGTCGTCGTCGAGACGCCCAACTCGCAACTGATTCTCACGGCATGGGACGGCAGCGACTTGCGCCAGGCTTACTACGGCGACAAGAGTGCCACGCTGCAGCAGCTGCGCGACGCCGGGGCCGACTTCGGCACCCACGCCCTGCCTGCCTTTGGCACCGTCGATTGCATCCAAATGCCTGCCCTTCAGGTGCAGCACGCCGACGGCGACCTGAACCTCGAGATGCAGGTCACGGGCTATGAGAAGCGCGACGACGGCCGTGCCATCGTCCATACGTTCACCATGCAGGACAAACTCATGCCTGTCACGGTGCGCCTTTATTATAAGGCCTACAAGCAGGTCGACGTCATCGAGACCTGGACAGAGATCGTGCATCAGGAGAAGAAGACTGTCACCCTGAAGCGCTTCGACTCAGGCCATCTGACCCTTCGTCAGGGTGACGTCTGGCTCACCCACCTGCATGGCAACTGGGGCGCTGAGACCGAACCCACCATGGAGCCCCTGACGCAGGGGGTGAAGACCATCCGCAACACTGACGGCGCACGCAACTCGCACCTCGACGCACCTGAGCTGATGCTCTCGCTCGACGGACGGCCGCAGGAGCTCTCAGGCCGCACCATCGGCCTGGCCCTCTGCTGGAGCGGCAACTATGAGCTGCGCGTCAACACCATTTCGCGTCGCGAGCACCATGTCTATGCAGGCATCGACCCCATGTCTTCAGAGTATGTGCTGGAGCCTAAAGAGATCTTCGAGACCCCTCACATGGCCATTGCATACAGCGCTGAGGGCATGAGCGGCGTCAGCCGCATCTTCCATCGCTGGGCCCGCACAGAGGGCATGCTGCATCGCGGCATGCAGACAGGCGACATCCTGCTCAACTCGTGGGAGGGTATCTATCTCGACATCACTGAGGAGAAGATTATCCGCATGATGGACGACATTGCCCAATTCGGCGGCGAGCTCTTCGTGATGGACGACGGCTGGTTTGGCGACAAGTATCCGCGAAAGGTCGACAACTCCAGTCTGGGCGACTGGGTGGTCGACAAGCAGAAATTGCCCAACGGCATCCGCGCCCTGACAGATGCCGCCCGTCAGCGAGGCATCAAGTTCGGCATCTGGATTGAACCAGAGATGACCAACACCGTCAGCGAACTCTACGAGCAGCATCCGGACTGGGTGCTGCAGGTCAAAGGGCGCGAACTCAAGCAGGGCCGCGGCGGCACGCAGGTGGTGCTCGACCTGACCAATCCAGCCGTCCAGGACTTCGTCTTTGGCGTCGTCGACCGTCTGATGACGCAATATCCTGAGATCAGCTACATCAAGTGGGACGCCAACGCCTCGATTCAGAACTATGGCTCGCTCTATCTGCCCCGTCAGAAGCAGAACAACCTCTCGATATGCTACCATCGCGGACTCATCAACGTCCTGAAGCGTGTGCGCGAGAAATATCCCGACCTCGTCATCCAGGACTGTGCCTCAGGCGGCGGACGCGCCAACTACGGCCTGTTGCCATACTTCGACGAGTTCTGGGTATCAGACAATACGGACGCCCTGCAGCGTGTCTATATCCAGTATGGCACGTCGATGTTCTTCCCTGCCAATGCCATGGCGCAGCACATCAACAGCGTGCCCTACTGGAACACGGGCGGACGCGTCATCCCTGTCAAGTTCCGTTGCGACGTGGCCATGAGCGGCCGCCTGGGCATCGAGTTGCAACCTTCGCACATGAACGACGAGGAGCGCCAGCAGTGCACCACCTGCTTTGCTGACTACAAGCAGCTGCGCAAGGTCGTCCAGACGGGCAATCTCTATCGACTCGTCTCACCCTACGACCGTCGCGGCCTCAGCAGCATCATGTATGTCGACGACGCAAAGGCCCAGGCTGTCCTGTTCGTCTATAAGATTGACAACTACATCGACCAGCCCCTGCCGCGTCTGCGGATGGCCGGACTCGACCCTGCGCGCACCTATACACTGAAAGAACGCAACATCAAGGTGGGGCAGAAGCCCTGTCGCCTCGACGGCAAGCAGTTCACGGGCCGTTTCCTCATGGACGTCGGCCTCGAGGTGCCCCTGCGCGACGATTATGCCAGCCGTGTGTTTGAATTGAAGTAGTCGGCGGCTCGTCTTTCCCGCACCTATTCTTCTTCAAAAAACAAAGCGGTCCTTTGAGGCTGGAGAAGCGGCGCTTCTCTGCCCTCAAAGGACCGCTTCTCTGCCCTCAAAGGACCGCTTTGATTTCTGCCTCGCGTTGCAGCGTCGCTTCGATTAAAAAACCTGACGATTTTCTTTGAAAACTTTTGCCTGTTTCAAATAAAATAGCTAACTTTGTCAGCCCTAACCATCAATACTGAAATGAAGAAACTTCTATCATTGCCCCCTAACCTGGTCAGGACGACCAACGAGGGCAAAACCATATTCCACGACATAACTGGCCTGCCAGCCGACGAATACTTCTGCACCTGCGACCCTGAGGGACATCGCATCGGCAGTGGTGGCGGAACGGCCTGGCTCCTGCTTCAGGCCTGTCGGCATGAGGCGGGCACCCAGGAGATCGACGCCAGCCAGTTCGACCATTGGCTGGCCAAAGAGAAGCGCATCCTGCTCCATGCCGGTGGTCAGAGCCGGCGATTGCCTGCCTACGCCCCTTCGGGCAAGCTGCTGACGCCCATCCCCGTCTTTCGCTGGGAGCGCGGACAGCGCCTCTCGCAGGACCTCCTGTCGATCCAGCTGCCCCTCTATGAGCGCATCATGCAGACGGCCCCCAGCGGACTCCACACGATGGTGGTCAGTGGCGATGTCTTCATCCGCACCACCCAGCCACTGCCGCCTGTTCCTGAGGCCGACGTCGTCTGTTATGGCATCTGGCTCGATGCCACGGTGGCCAGCCATCATGGCGTCTTCGTCAGCGACCGCCGCACGCCTCAGGTGCTGAAGCGTATGTTGCAGAAACCCTCCGTAAGTCAGCTCCAGCAGCTGCAGAACGACCATCTCTATCTGACTGACATCGGCCTCTGGCTGCTCAGCGACCGTGCCGTGCGACTGCTCATGCAGCGCTGCATGCAGGCTGATGACAATAACGCGCAGCCCACTTCTCACCTCTCACTTCTCACCTCTCACCTGCACAGCTACGATCTCTACTCCGAGTTCGGCCGCACCTTGGGCACCGACCCAGAGCTCGACGACCCCGAGCTGCACGAGCTCTCAGTGGCCATCGTGCCGCTCAGCGGGGGCGAGTTCTATCATTTCGGCACGTCGCGCGAAATGATCTCCTCGATGGTGGCCCTGCAGAATGTGGTCAGTGACCAGCGTCAGATCATGCATCACGACCGCAAGCCTCATCCCTCAATCTTCGTTCAGAATGCCGTCACCGAGGTGTCTTTCACCAGCGAGAATACAAACATCTGGATTGAGAACAGCCACATAGGACCTCGCTGGACGCTCTCGCACGACCATATCATCACGGGCGTGCCACGCAACGACTGGGCCGTCAGCCTCGCGCCGGGCCAGTGCGTCGACGTCGTGCCCATTGGCAACGACCGCTATGCCGTCCGTCTCTATCATATTGACGACCGCTTCGACGGCGCAGAACAGCAGCGGCCGCAGTTCCCTGTCGTGAGATATGAAGACCTTGAATCCGTTTTGACGGCTCAACTTTCTTCTCACCTCTCACCTCTCACTTCTCACTTCTTAAGCGCCGAGCAGCTCTCTTCGCAGGCCCACCTGCAGCGGCTCTTCCGTCAGCGCAGGGAGTTTCGCGCAGTCAACTGGCCGGCCCTGGCCCGCAACTGGGAGCACAGTGTCTTCTATCAGCTCGACCTCGACGACGCGTCGCACGAGTTTGCCGATTTCCACTTGCCCATGCCCAGTCAGCTGCCCGTCGAGGCCCCGCTCATGGTGCGCATCCACGACGCCATGTTCCGTGGCGACAGCCAGCAGGCGTTCGGACTTCTGCGCGAGGGGCTTACTGAACCCGTGCTGGCCCGCAAGCAGACGCCCCGCATGGCTGTCTATCATGATCAGATCGTATGGGGCCGAAGCCCTGTGCGCATCGACATATCGGGCGGTTGGACTGACACGCCGCCTTATTGTCTGCTCGAAGGTGGCAACGTCGTCAACCTGGCCATCGACCTCAACGGACAGCAGCCCCTGCAGGCCTACGTGCGTCCCTCTGACAGGTTTGTCATCACCCTGCGCAGCATCGACCTCGGAGCGGCTGAGGTCATCACCACCTTCGACGAGCTGCGACAGTTTAATCGCGTCGGCTCGCCATTCTCTATCCCTAAGGCAGCCCTCGCGTTGGCAGGCTTCCTGCCCGAGTTCTCTGAGGTTCGCTATAACTCGCTCGAAACGCAGTTGCGCGACTTCGGCTGCGGCATCGAGCTGACGCTGCTCTCCGCCATTCCTGCGGGCAGCGGATTGGGCACGAGCAGCATCCTGGCTGCCACTCTGCTAGGAGCCCTGAGCGACTTCTGCTCGTTGGCTTGGGATAAGAACGAGATAGGCCTCCGCACCCTCGTGCTCGAGCAACTGCTCACCACGGGCGGCGGCTGGCAAGACCAGTTTGGCGGCATCTTTGGCGGCGTCAAGCTGCTGCAGACCCATGGCGGCTTCCTCCAGGAGCCCCTCGTGCGCTGGCTGCCCACCGATGTGTTCACCCGTTCGGACTTCCGCCAGTGCCATTTGCTCTATTATACAGGCATCACCCGCACAGCCAAGCAGATTCTGGCGGAGATCGTGCGCCGCATGTTCCTCAACAACCACGACCAGCTCCTTCTGCTCCGCCAGATGAAACAGCATGCGCTGGATATGGCCGAGGCCATCCAGCGACAAGACTTCCGCCTCATGGGACGCCTGCTCCGCATTAACTGGACACAGAACCAACGGCTTGACAACGGCACTAATCCTGAGGCCGTGGCCCGTCTCACGACTCTCGTCGACGACCTCTGCATGGGCTATAAGCTGCCCGGAGCGGGTGGGGGAGGCTATCTCTACATGGTGGCAAAAGACCCGGAGGCGGCCGCCCGCATCCGGAGAGTGCTCACGGAGAATCGTCAGAACGCCAGTGCCCGCTTCGTCGACATGTCGCTCTCTGACGTTGGACTACAGATTAGCCGCAGCTGAACAAGCCTATGGAATTCCGAACCGTCGTCAGCATTGAGCGTCCCACGTTTCTCATCGAGCCGCTCGAGGAGGTTCTCTTTGTCGGCTCGTGCTTTGCCGAGAGCATCGGCCAGCGCTTTGCCGAGGAGCATTTCCCCGTCGTGGTCAACCCCTTCGGCGTCATGTATAATCCGGCCTCTGTGCTCCACACCGTCCAGCGCACGGAGGCGGCGCCGCGTGTCGCCTTCCTGACGCTTGGCACCAACCACGTCTATCGGCTCCGCTCGACAGGCGAGATTGTCGACAACTGTCAGAAGCGGCCCCAAAGTCTCTTCACCGAGGAGCAGCTCTCTGTTGAGGATTGTGTCGGCTATCTCACGCAGGCCGTCGATGTGCTCGCCAGTCGAAATCCGGCCGTGCAGGTGGTACTGACCGTCAGCCCTATCCGTTATGCCAAGTACGGATTCCACGGCAGCCAGCTGTCGAAGGCCGTCCTCTTGCTGGCAGCTGACCAGCTGGCCGCTGCGCGCCCTAACGTCACCTATTTCCCTGCCTACGAGATTGTGCTCGACGAGCTGCGCGACTATCGCTTCTATCAGCCCGACATGCTCCATCCCTCGCCACAGGCCGTGGAGTATATCTGGGAGGTCTTCACGGAGCATTTCTTCAGCGAGCGTGCCAAGCAGTTCCTGCGCGACTGGCGCCCCATTAAGGACGCCCTCAACCATCGCCCTTTCCACCCCGACAGCGACGACTACCAGCACTTCCTTGCCCAGACAAAGGAGCGCGAGCGACGGCTGCTCGAAACGTATTCTTCACCACCCCTGCTGGCATGAGATCTGTTTCCGCCGTCATCCTCATCGTTCTGTTGCTCTCCTCCTGCCTTAGCGGCCAGCGCTGCCGGATGCTCGCCCTCCTCGACGAGGCCGACTCCGCTCAAACGTGCCTACGCCCAGCTGCCCTTCGACACCCTCCTGCGTGAGGCCGCTGACACATTGGGCGCAATATCCAGTACGAAAGGCTTCTCCGCAGCTTCCCCACCTTCATCCCGGGCGGGCCGGAAAGAAATCGAGTCGCCACGTTTCTTTTGCGTGCTATATAATATATAAAAGGTGTAGAAAGCTGTGCGCTTTGACCTAAATCAATTACGACGAAGAAAAATGCTTGAAGACGAAAAATTTCTTTCGAAAAGTTTTGGCGGTTCAGAAAAAAGTCGTACCTTTGCATCCACAATTCAGGAACACCACCTGATGAGCGCCAAAAGAAAGAGATCTTTGAAAGGTTTACATAGACAGAAGAAGTAGTACAAGAAGCGAGCGGCTTTCCCTTAGTGGAAGGTTGCTTGGGTAGAAGTAACGAACCGTCGATTTTTAGGAATTGAGAGGAACTTCGTTTATTGAGACTTGATATTACGGAGAGTCGTTCTGAGTACAGACAAAAGAAAAAATCATATATACAATGAAGAGTTTGATCCTGGCTCAGGATGAACGCTAGCTACAGGCTTAACACATGCAAGTCGAGGGGCAGCGGGGAGTTAGCTTGCTAAC